>Ga0138279_1083720_pt1 | contig 16695 bp, 31 predicted proteins | sample M_140205_X_mt_FD_106908 | JGI IMG/M metagenome (GOLD analysis project Ga0138279, IMG submission 106908) | Freshwater microbial communities from Lake Montjoie, Canada - M_140205_X_mt (Metagenome Metatranscriptome) | ecosystem: Environmental > Aquatic > Freshwater > Lake | place: Canada: Quebec...
AATACTGATTGTTTTATTTATTTTAAGCATTAGAAAAATAAATTTCGTTTTGAAAAACGTTAATATACATAAAATATTTTTGGAGAATTACTGTGTCTTTAGGTTTATTAGGTAATAAAATAGGTATGACTCAAATTTTTGACGAGTCGGGTAATATTATTCCTGTTACTATTTTAAAAATTGGTCCTTGTATAGTTACACAGATCAAAACAATTTTAACAGATGGTTATAACGCTATTCAAGTTGGATATGGTGCAGTATCAAACAAATATTTAACTCAACCCGAATTAGGTCATCTACAAAAAGCAAATATTCAACCTTTAAAATATTTAAAAGAATTTCATGTCAGCAATCCTGAAGAATTTACTATTGGTCAACTTCTAAATGTTGAAACATTTACAGCTGGCCAGCTTATTAATGTAACAGGTAAAAGTATTGGACGAGGTTTCGCTGGATATCAAAAACGTCATAATTTCGGACGTGGTCCAATGACACATGGTTCTAAAAACCATAGAGAACCAGGTTCTATTGGTATGAGTACAACACCGGGACGTGTATTTCCTGGTAAAAGAATGGCAGGTCAATTAGGAAATCAAGTTACAAGTATTAAAAAATTGAAAATTATTCAAGTTAATAGTAATGAAAATATTTTAGTAGTTAAAGGTTCTGTACCAGGAAAACCGGGAAATTTACTAAGTATTAGTGCATTAAAATAATGTAATTTTTATTGTTAAACAAATTACCCTAGGTACCATATTATATGACTGTTCAAAAATTTGTTAAATATATTTCTTTAGATATAAGTGGACAAGTATTAGAAGACGAACACAAATTAGAACTAAATGTCCTTGAAAATTCAGGAAATTATGTAATTCATAAAGATATTTTAAGACATCAAATTTCTTTAAGACAAGGAACTGTTTCAACAAAAACAAAAAGCGAAGTTAGTGGTGGTGGTCGTAAACCTTGGCGTCAAAAAGGAACTGGTCGCGCACGTGCCGGTTCAAACCGTTCTCCATTATGGAGAGGTGGTGGTGTAATTTTTGGTCCAAAACCAAGACAAATTTCTCTTAAATTAAATAAGAAAGAAAGAAATTTAGCTTTACAAACCTTACTTTACAACAAGCGAAATAATATCTCAATAATTAATGACTTAGAAAATGTAATTACTATTCCAAAAACGAAAGCATTTGCGACAATTTGTAAAAATTGTGGCATTAAATTAGATGAGAAAGTTTTAATAGTTGTTTTAACAAAAACCGATTCTTTAAAATTAGCTACTCGAAACATAACAAATGTAGAGTTAATTTCTTCTTCAAATTTAAATACGCTGAGTTTATTAAAAGCTAAACAAATTATATTAACACCTTTAGCAGTCAATAACATTAAGGAGATTTATTGTGGTTAATCCTTCATCTTATAAAAATAATGCTAGTATTGATATTGTTAAATATCCACTTATTACAGACAAAGCTACAAGGTTATTAGAAAAAAATCAATATAGTTTTATTGTAGATCCATCAGCGGATAAAATTAGCATTAAAAAATCTATTGAATATCTTTTTAATGTAAATGTAATTAAAATTAATACTTGTCATCTTCCAAAAAAGCAAAAACGTGTCGGTAAATTTATTGGCTGGAAATCACATTATAAAAAAGCAATAGTTACTTTAGCAGAAGGTAATACAATAAATTTATTTGCTGAAAATTAATAAATATAAAATAAAACTTAATCCTGTTTATGAGTATCCGTCTTTATAAATCATATACACCAGGTACACGAGGTAGAGCTCTATCTTCTTTTACAGAAATCACAACAAATAAACCAGAAAAGAGTTTATTACAAAAAAATCATAGAAATAAAGGAAGAAATAACCAAGGTATTATTACAATCCGTCATCGCGGTGGTGGACACAAAAAACGATATAGGTTAATTGATTTCCAAAGAAATAAACATAATATTGAAGCTACTGTAGCTTCGATCGAATATGATCCGAACCGTAATGCTAGGATTGCATTGCTACATTATCAAGATGGTGAAAAAAGATACATTTTACATCCTACAAGTCTTAATGTGGGTGATAAAATCGTTTCAGGTTCAGGAGTTTCTCTAACAACTGGAAATGCCTTACCCTTAGGTGAAATACCACTAGGAACATCAATTCACAACATTGAGTTAATACCAAATAGAGGTGGACAAATTGTCCGCTCGGCTGGAACTTCAGCTAAAATTGTTGCTAAAGAAGGAAATTTTATTACTTTACGTTTGCCTTCAAAAGAAATTCGATTAATTCGAAAAGAATGTTTTGCTACAATTGGTGAAATTAGTAACAATCAATCTTTTTTAGAAAGAAGTGGTAAAGCTGGTCGAACACGATGGCTTGGTATTAGACCAAGAGTACGAGGTTCTGTTATGAATGCTTGTGACCATCCACATGGTGGTGGTGAAGGTAGAACACCTATTGGTCATTCACAGCCATTAACTCCTTGGGGTAAAGCAGCGTTAGGTGTTAAAACGAGAAATCCTAAGAAAGCAAGTAATGCCTATATAATTCGTCGAAGATCAAAATAATTAATTTAAATATTAAATCTAAAAATGCCAAGATCATTAAAGAAAGGACCTTTTGTTGCATATCATCTATTAAAAAAAGTTGATATTATGAATTCATCGGGCAAAAAAGATACTATTAAAACATGGTCTCGTAGTTCAACTATATTACCGAGTATGGTTGGTCATACAATAGCTGTTTATAATGGTAAACAACATGTACCGGTTTTTATTTCAGATCAACTTGTTGGTTATAAATTAGGGGAATTTGTTTCTACAAGAACATTTAAAACACATATTAAAACAGATAGAAAAACAAAACGGTAAGGGAAATTTTCTATGATACAAAAGATTGTAGATCCAACTTTTAACATTAAAAGTTTTAATGTTAAATACGATAATAAAATATCAATACTTGCAAAAACGGTTTTGCAAAGTTTTAAATTTAAACTTTATTATTATGTGATTGATGATTTATTATATCTTTTAAAATCAAATATTCAAGAACGTGATTATTTTTTACAGATTTTACATTCCAGTGCAATTTTTTTACATAATAATTTATATGTGAATTTTTTCGATATATATATTTATGAAATTGGAATAAATGAAGTTAAAAATTTAAATAGATTTGTCGATCCTCAATCGGATAATTATCAAACTTCAAATTATATAACAATAAAGTTTGCTTATCAAGTAAAGCCACTTACCAAAAAATTCGAAACAGTTTGGTAGGATAAGTTTTATTAAAAATCAAATTAGCCGATCCTTGTATCAAATCTATCTCTATACAATCTATTCAATTTAACAAAATTAGAATTCGAAACAAACTTAGGAGAATATTTTATGTCTAATATTCAAACAATAAAAGCAGTAGCAAAATATATTCGAATGTCTCCGAATAAAGTAAGACGAGTTTTGAATCAAATTCGAGGACGTTCATATCAAGAAGCTCTAATGATATTAGAATTTTTACCGTATGATGCTGGTGGACCAGTTTGGCAAGTTGTTCATTCTGTAGCTGCAAATGCAAAAAATAATTACAATTTAGATAAAAAAAATTTAATAATCGATGAAGTATATGCAGATGAAGGTCCACGTTTAAAACGCATTCGACCACGAGCTCAAGGTAGAGCATTTGCAAGATGGAAACCTACATGCCATATTACAGTAGTAGTAAAATCAATTAATTAAAAATATATATTTAACTAATAGGACTCTATAGGTGGGACAAAAGACACATCCATTAGGATTTAGATTAGGTATTACAGAAGAACATAGAGCTGCTTGGTATTCAAATTTTAATCAATATTCTAATTTACTAGAAGAAGATGATAAAATTAGAACTTACTTAAATAAGTTAGCAAAACCTGCAAGTATTTCAAAAATAAAGATTAATAGAAATGGACTAGGAAACCAAATTCAATTAAACATAGAAACAGGAAGACCTGGAGCATTAGTTGGTGAAAATGGGTTAGGTCTTCAAAATATATTAAAAAATCTAAAAAAAGTATTACCTTTAGACCGTCAAATAACAATCAATATTAATGAAGTAGAAAAAGTAAATTTAAATTCATCTTTACTTGCTGATTTAGTTGTAAAACAACTTGAAGAAAGAGTAGCATTTAGAAGAGCAATGCGTGAAGCTCTTCAAGCCGCTCAAGAAGATAATATTAGTGGTATAAAAATTGAAATTTCAGGACGATTAAATGGTGCTGAAATTGCTAGAAGTGAATGGATTAGAGAAGGTCGAGTACCACTGCAAACCCTACGAGCAGATATAGATTATTGTGTAAAAGAAGCGCATACAATTTATGGTACTTTAGGAGTTAAAATGTGGTTGTTTAAAAATGAAATTTTAGCTAAATAAAAATAACGACAAAATTTATCTTTTATCAATTTAATTTATTATGTTAAGTCCAAAAAGAACAAAATATAGAAAATTTCATCGTGGTCGTATGCGTGGAACTGCTTCAACAGGAAATGTAGTTTGTTTTGGTAAATATGGTTTACAAGCATTAGAACCAACTTGGATAACTTCAAGACAAATTGAAGCTGCACGTCGAACTATCAGTCGTTATACTAAACGAGGAGCATCTTTATGGATTCGTATATTCCCTGATAAGAGTGTAACTGCGAGAGCAGCAGAATCAAGAATGGGTTCTGGTAAAGGTGCAGTTGATTATTGGGTTGCTGTCGTAAGACCTGGGACGATTTTATTTGAAATTGGATCTGTTCCTGAAGAAGTTGCTAAAGCTGCTTTTAATTTAGCTGCATACAAATTACCAATTAAAACAAAATTTATTATTAGAAATACGATTGAATAAATTATGAGTTTACCTGAATTTAATGAAATAAAAATACTTTCAAACACTGAAGTTGCTGAAAATCTTCTAAAAACTGAAAAGGAATTATTTAATTTAAGATTTAAACAAGCAACACGACAATCTTTTAAAGCACATGAAATTAGATATGCAAAACGTCGAATATCACAATTAAAAACTTTATTAAGCTTAAGATTGAACGTACTGGAACAAAGTAGTAATGATAGTTTAAAAAATATTATAAAAAAGTAATACCTCAATATAAAAACAAAATTTTAAGGAGTTTTAATGCCAGTAAAAGAAAAAATTGGTATTGTAATAAGTAATAAAATGGAAAAAACTGTTGTTATAAAAGTAGAAAATCGTTATATACATCCAATTTATCAGAAAACAATTGTAAAAACAAAAAAATATTTAGCTCATGATGAATTAGGTGAATGTAATATAGGTGATCAAGTTTTAGTTGAAGAAACAAGACCCTTAAGTAAAAGAAAACGTTGGAAATTATCAAAGATTATTTCGAAATCATCTCTAATATAGTTAAAGTTTAATTTTTATGATCTATCCCCAAACAATGCTAACAGTAGCGGATAATACTGGTGCACGTACAATAATGTGTATTCGAATTTTAGGTGGAAATAAAAAGTACGCAGAAATAGGTGACACAATTATTGGTGTAGTTAAAGAAGCGACTCCGAATATGCCAGTTAAAAAAGCAGATATCGTAAGAGCAATTATAGTAAGAACAAGTAAAAGTATTCGTCGATCAGATGGCATGTATATTCGCTTTGATGATAATGCTGCTGTAATAGTTAATCTAGATAATAATCCTCGTGGAACAAGAGTTTTTGGGCCAGTTGCACGTGAAATTAGAGACAGAAATTTTTCTAAAATTGTTTCTTTAGCACCGGAGGTTTTATAAATGGACAAAAAACAAAAGATGCATGTAAAAATTGGTGATAATGTAACGGTTATATCAGGTTTTGATAAAAATAAAAGTGGTGAAGTAGTAAAACTTTATTCGAATACGGGAAAAATAATTGTTAAAGGTATAAATTTTAAGTTTAAGCATATTAAACCTAAAAAAGAAAATGAAGCCGGAGAAATTAAACAAATTGAAGCTCCTATTCATCATTCAAACGTAAAACTAAACGTAAAAAAATCGTAATATTTTATTATGCGTAATCCAAATTCAGTCGAAGAAATTGCAGAAATTCATAGTTTACTAGAAGATATAAAAAAAGAATATAAAGAAGGTATTCGTGAGATTTTAAAAAGAGATAATCCCGTTTATCGTAATTATCACATGATCCCAAAACTAGAAAAAATTCAAATAAACAGAGGATTAGGTTTAGCAGCTCAAAATACAAATATTTTAAAAAAAAGTATTGAAGAGTTTAAATCTATTACAGGCCAAAAACCTCTAATAACAAAATCTAAAAAAGCAATCGCTGGTTTTAAAATTCGTGAAGATATGGAATTAGGTTTAGTAAGTACTTTACGTGGTGAAAAAATGTATGCATTTTTAACTAAGTTAGTATTCTTTACGTTCGCTCAAATTCGTGATTTTCGTGGTTTATCTGTTCGAAGTTTTGATAAAGCGGGTAATTATAATTTTGGTTTAAAAGAACAATTAATTTTCCCAGAAATTAATTATGAAGATGTTGATCAAAACCAAGGTTTTACAATATCTTTAATTTTTGCAGCTACAACACCAAGAAATCGTTCAAAGTCTGTAGATAGAATATTTAACAATATGTCGTTATTAAAATTTTTTAAATTCCCACTAAATGATGCTGGGTTTTATGAAAAGTATGACTCGTTAAATGAAGTTAGTCAAATATGGGATAAGAAAAAACAATTACGTCGAAAACGTTGGTCGCAAGTTCAAGAGTAAAATAAAAGAATAAATAATTTATAAGGAGATAGTTATGGTAACAGATACTATTTCGGATATGTTAACACGTATTCGTAATGCAAATATGGTAAAGCATCAAATTGTACAAATTCCCGAGACAAAAATGTCTAAAGCTATTATAGAAATACTAAAAGAGGAGGGGTATATTGAAAATTTTGAAATTTATACAGAAAAAAAATTTTCTTTTTTACTAGTTTCATTGAAGTATAAAGGAAAATTACGTGAACCGGTTATTTCAAAAATTGAAAGAGTCAGTAAACCTGGCTCACGTATATACTCAGGCTCACATAAACTACCTCGAGTTTTAGAAGATTTAGGTATTGCTATTATTTCAACTTCAAAGGGAGTAATGACAAATTTAAAAGCACGCGAACTTGGAATAGGTGGTGAAATTTTATGTTATATTTGGTAATCGGAGAAAATAACTATGTCACGTATTGGAAAACTGCCCATTAAAATACCTGCAAACGTTGATGTAACTTTTAATGGTAATGATATTACAGTAAAAGGAAAATTTGGAACTCTTTACAATCAAATTCCTATAGAGTTAGAAATTGAAAAAACAACTGATCTTTTAACTTTACGTTTAAAAGAAGAAACCCGAACAAGTAGATGTTTACATGGTCTATACAGAAGTTTGATAAACAATATGATTATTGGTGTTTCCGATCAATTTAAAATAATCTTAAATTTAAAAGGTGTTGGTTTTCGAGGAACAGTTCAAGGAAAATTGCTTGTTTTAAACTTAGGATTTAGTCATCCTGTTCAAATGCCAATTCCTGATGGAATTTCAGTTGAAGTTGTTCAAAATACAACTCTTAATTTAAAAGGTCCTAACAAAGAAACTTTAGGCATCTTTGCTGCAAAAATTAGATCTTGGCGACAACCTGAACCATATAAAGGAAAAGGTATTCTATATCAAGGTGAAATTATCAGACGTAAAGCTGGTAAATCTGGTAAAAAATAAAACTATTATTTTTTCAGGAAAACACTAAAAAACTAAATTTATCAATATGTTACATTATGAAATTATCAAACCGTGTTTTATTGAAATTAAAAAATAAGAATAAAAAATTAAAACCTCAAAAATTTAAACAGTTAAAACGTGAAAGTTTACGAGGTTTAATTAAAGGAACCCAAGAACGACCACGTTTATCTGTTTACAGATCAAATGAAAATATATATGCACAAATTATTGATGATAGTAGTTCAAAAACTCTTGTTTCTTGTTCAAGTTTAGATCGTAGTATAAAATACGAAACGAAACACGGTAGAACTTGCGATACGTCAAGAGCAATTGGACAAAAATTAGCTGAACTGAGTTTAAAAAAAAATATTACAAAAATTGTATTTGATCGTGGTCCTTACATTTACCATGGCAGAATAAAAGCATTAGCTGATGGTGCTCGTGCTGGTGGTCTTCAATTTTAATCTTCAATTGTTAAATTCGAATTATAAGTTTAAAACATTTTATGAGTACTGATCTAAAACAAATTAATAAAGTTAAAAAAAATTCGCGACGTTCAGAAAATTCAACTGATTTAAAATTCGTCGAACGATTAATTAAAATAGGAAGAGTAACAAAAGTAACAAAAGGTGGAAAAAAACTAAGTTTCCGAGCCGTGGTTGTAATCGGTGATGAAAATGGTCAAGTAGGAATAGGAATTGCTAAAGCTGAAGATGTTGTAAATGCATTTAAGAAAGCTAAAAGTGATGCTCGAAAACATCTTATAAAAATTCCAGTTACAAAAACATTATCGGTTCCACATAGTATTACTGGTAACTTTGGTGCATGTAAAATTATTATCAAACCTGCAGTTGAAGGTTCTGGGGTAATAGCGGGCGGGGCAGTTAGAACAGTATTAGAAGTGGCTGGAATCAAAAATGTTATTGCAAAACAATTAGGATCTGACAATTTATTAAATAATGCTCAGGCAGCAATTTGTGGTTTAAAAACTTTAACAACTAAAGCTCAAGTTTCAAAAAATCGTGATATTGTTTTAAAATAAAATATTCAATTATTTTTAAAAAGTTAAAGTATGATAAAACAAACAAATGATAAAAATATTCTTTTAAATAGACTTTTGATAAGCTTAGGAATATTAATATTTATTAGAATCGGGACGTTTTTACCTGTTCCAGGAATAAATCATGCTCATTTAGCTTTTTATTTAGAACGTCATTCGATTACCAAAAGTCTTGTAAGTACTTTTGCTGGTAATGATACTTTTGTTATAGGCCTATTTACGTTAAATATATTTCCTTATATCAACGCATCAATTCTAATGCAATTATTAATTAGTATTTTTCCAAATCTATCAAAATTACAGAAAGAAAGCGGAAGTGAAGGAAGACGTACTATTAATAAATTAACTAGATTAATAACATTAGGATGGGCATTAATTCAAAGTTTCAGCATAGCATTTTATTTAAAAAGAGCTTTATTTGATTGGAATTTAGCTTTAGCAATTCAGATTATTGTTTGGTTAACAACGGGCGCTATGATCGTTTTATGGTTAAGTGAAATGATTACCGAATATGGACTTGGTAACGGTTCGTCTTTGTTAATTTATACAAACATTGTATCGAATTTACCTAATTTTGCTAAAAATTTGTTTTTAAAAACAAATGAAAATATTCCATTGGTATCTTGGTTGCTAATTGCAATTGTTTTTTTTATAGCTATTTATGGAATTGTATTATTACAAGAAGGAACTCGAATAGTACCTTTAATTTCTTCTAAACAATTAAATCAAAATTCTCGTTCATTTTCGACGCTATATCAAATCGAAAATAATTATATTCCTTTACGTTTTAATCAAGCCGGTGTGATGCCTATTATTTTAACGACAGCGGTATTAGTAATACCAACGTATATAAATACTTTAGGAATATTACCGATTCTTAGTCTTCCAATATTTATAGAATCATCAAAATTTATTTATTGGATTATTTACTTTATCTTAATTTTAGTGTTCAGTTCTTTTTATTCAACAATTGTTCTAAATCCAAAAGATATCGCAAATGAATTGCAAAAAATGGCTGTTTCCATTCCTGGTTTACGACCAGGTTTAGAAACAAGGTTTTATTTAAAACAAGTTATGCAAAGAGTTAGTTATTTAGGGGCTATCCTCTTATCAATTCTTGCAACTTTGCCTAATTTAATTGAAGCTATTTTACCCGGTTCGACATTTAATGGTCTAGGAACAACATCATTATTAATTTTAGTAGGCGTTATTTTAGATTTATCCAGAGAAATTAGAAGTATAATTCTGTCAAATATTTATAATGATATCTTCGAATAAAAAATATACAACAATTATTTAATTAAAAAACAACAAAATGAAAGTTCGTCCTTCAGTAAAAAAAATATGTGAAAAATGTCGTATTATTAAACGTCATGGAAAAATTATGGTTATTTGTTCAAATCCAAAACATAAACAACGTCAAGGTTAAAATTTCATAAGGAGTAAATCAGATGGTAAGATTAGTAGGTGTTGATTTACCAAGAAATAAAAGAATTGCATATGCATTGACTTATATTCATGGTATTGGTATTAAAACAGCAAATCAACTCATAGAATCAGCAAATATTAGTTCAGACACAAGAACAAATGATTTAACTGTTGAAGAAACAGTTGCATTACGTAAAGCAATTGAAGAAAGTGAATTAAAATTAGAAGGTGACTTACGTCGGTTTAATGGTTTAAATATTAAACGATTAAATGAAATTAATTGTCATAGAGGAAAAAGACATAGAAATAGCTTACCAGTTCGAGGTCAACGAACGAGAACTAATGCTCGTACAAGACGAGGTACTAAGAAAACAGTTACCGGTAAGAAAAAATAATTTTTCTAATTGCTACAAGTAAATTAATTTAAATTTTTAATTAATATGGCACAAAAACTTAAAACCTCAAATTCTAAAAAAGATAAAAATAGTTTTGTTACAGGTGTTGTTCATATACAGTCAACTTTTAACAATACTATCGTAACAATTACAAATATAGCTGGAGACACAGTTTCATGTGCTTCTGCTGGAAGTGCTGGATTTAAAGGAGCTAGAAAAGGGACACCTTTTGCTGCACAAACAGCAGCTGAAAAAGCTGCTTTAGAAGCTTTAAGTACAGGCATGAAAAATGTAGAAATTGTAATTAAAGGTCAGGGTTCAGGTCGAGAAACAGCTATTCGGGCTATTGAAGGAGCTGGATTCGATGTAATTTCAATTCAAGATATTACGCCTGTCCCACATAATGGTTGTCGACCACCAAAAAGTCGCCGAGTTTAATTCTTTATATTAATAAAATAGATAATAGAAGTGTTTAAAATTAATTTAAACTATGACGATAAATAATTTATATATTAAGTGCCTAAAATCAGAAAAAATTGAATCAGGCTCAATGTATGGACAATATTTAATCGATGATTTGCGACCAGGACAAGGAATAACAATTGGAAATCTATTGCGACGAGTATTATTAAGTGATTTAGGTGGTACTGCAATTACTGCTATTAGAATTGCTGGCATTAGAGATGAATTTTCACTTATTCCTGGCGTTAGAGAAGATATTTTAGAAATATTATTAAATTTAAAAGCAATTGTTTTAAAAACTAAACGAAAAGAAATTTCATTTGGTCGACTAAAAATTAAAGGGCCAGCTATTGTTACAGCAAATTGTATACAATTGCCTTCCGATTTAGAAATTGTAAATCCAAATCAATATATCTGTACAATTTCAACTTCTAATGTTTTTGAAATTGAATTTAAATTTGAATATGGTACAAGTTATCTTTTAGCAAATCAAACTTTTTGTAAAAATGCAGAAGATTTCTTACAAATAGATGCAATTTTTATGCCAGTTCAAAAAGTTGATTTTAAAATTGAAAATATTTATGATACAAGCAATTCAATAAGAGAAAAATTATTTCTTGATATTTGGACTAATGGTAGTATCTCTCCAGATGAGTCTATTTCAGAAGCGTCAAAATTTATTGTTGAATTATTCACTTCTATAATCGAAAATAAATTTATTCAAGAATCAAGTCAAATTGATAGTAAATCTTCCACTATATTGTTAAATCCTCATATTAATATAGCAATCGAAGAGTTACAATTATCAGTAAGAGCTTATAATTGTTTAAAACGTGCTCAAATTAATACAATAGGCGATTTATTAAACTATTCGCCTGAAAAATTACAAGAACTTAAAAACTTTGGTCGAAAATCGGCTGATGAAGTTTTTACGACTCTTAAAACTAAACTAGGAATAGTTTTAAAATAATTAATTATTTTATTACAAATATTTATGAATGAAACATTTATTCCAACTTCGGATTTAAATAAAAAAAACTGGTATGTAATTGATTGTAAAGGAAAACAATTAGGAAGACTTTCGTCATCTATTGTAGGATTATTATCTGGAAAAGTTAAACCTTCTTATCATCCAGCTTTTGATACTGGTGATTATGTTATTTTAATAAATGCAGATGAATTATCGTTAGATCGCAAAACTGAACGTTTCTATGTTTTTAAACCAGGTCGACCGGGTAAATCATTAAAAAGATTAATTAATCCATTACCACAACGCATTATTGAAAATTGTATTTCTAAAATGATGCCGAATGGAACAGCAAAAAAGAATTTAGGTCAACGATTAAAAATATATCAAGGAACTGAACATCCGCATCATGCACAAAATCCAATTTCGATAAACAACATAGAAACGTTCAATCTTAATTAATAAAAAATTTTATGTCTACTAACTTAAAATCTGTTTTAAATAAAAATACAATAGGTCTCGGAAAACGAAAATGCTCAATTGCAAGAGTTTTTCTTGTTCCTGGAGAGGGTAATTTAATTATAAACAAAGTTTCAGGGGAAAAATACTTACAATATAATACCAATTATTTAACTAATATTTGGGCTCCTTTAAAAACTTTAAATTTACAAAATCAGTTTAATATTGTTGCTTTAGTAGATGGTGGCGGTTTAACAGGTCAAGCTGATGCAATTAAATTAGGAGTATCAAGATTAATTTGTAAATTGGATTCACAAAATCGAAAAGTATTAAAACCTTTTGGATTTTTAAGTCGAGACTCTCGAATTAAAGAACGTAAGAAATACGGTTTACGAAAAGCTAGAAAAGCATCACAATATTCAAAACGTTAATTTACTTAAAAATATGCCAAAATCTGATATTCATCCAAAATGGTTTCCAAATGCTCTAGTGTATTATGATGGAAAACCTATCTGTACCGTAGGATCAACAAAAAAAGAACTACAAATTGATATGTGGTTACAGAATCATCCTTTTTATAGTGTTTCTCAAACACTTATTGATAGTGAAGGTCGTGTTGAAAGATTCATGAAAAAATATGGATTAAAGTCTAAAAAAGAATAAATCTATCAATATTTTTATTAATTTATATCTAAAATATACTCTTTTTAAAATACATGCCAACTATTCAACAATTAATTCGTTCAAGACGTATAGAAATAAAAAGTAAAACAAAAACTCCGGCACTAATTAACTGCCCACAAAGACGAGGTGTTTGTACTCGGGTTTATACAACGACTCCGAAAAAACCTAACTCAGCAATTAGAAAAGTTGCACGTGTCAAATTAACTTCAGGTTTCGAAGTAACTGCTTATATACCAGGTATAGGTCATAATTTACAAGAACATTCGGTTGTTTTAATTCGGGGTGGTCGGGTTAAAGATTTACCTGGTGTTAGATATCATATCATTCGTGGAACTTTAGATAGCAGTGGAGTTAAAGTTAGAAATCAACGTCGTTCTAAATATGGTGTAAAAAAACCGAAAAAAGACAAATAATATCAAATTAAATTTTGATTTTGATAAAAATCAAAATTTAATTCTATACACCAAAATATATATCTAAAGATCAAAATAAAAAGTAAATAATTAAATATTTACTTTAACTTTAAATAAAAATTTAAATTATATTACTATGTCGCGTCGAAATATATCGAAAAAAAGATTTCCTGTTCCAGATTCTATATATAACAGTTATTTAGTAAGCTTGTTAATTAATAGGATATTAAAATCAGGTAAAAAAACAATTGCTGAAAGTATTGTTAATGGAGCTTTTGATATTATTAAAGCCAAAACAAATGAAGATCCATTAGTAATTTTTGAAAAAGCAATTCGTAATGCAAGTCCAGTAGTTGAAGTAAAAGCTCGAAGAGTAGGTGGGTCAACATATCAAGTCCCGGTTGAAGTTGGTGGATTTAGAGCTACAAATTTAGCTTTACGTTGGCTTATTAAATATTCTGATCAACGTGTGGGTAGAAGTATGTCAATTAAACTAGCAAGCGAAATTATTGACACAGCTAATGATATCGGTAATACTATTAAAAAGAAAGAAGAAACACATAAAATGGCTGATGCTAATAAAGCTTTTGCACATTTTAGATATTAATTGATAAGTATAATATCTCGCTAAAAGTTTAACTATTTATACCATATATTAAAATTAAAGGAATTTTAAAAATGGCACGCGAAAAATTTGAACGTAAAAAACCGCATGTAAATATTGGTACAATTGGACATGTAGACCATGGTAAAACAACTTTAACAGCCGCAATTACAACAACTTTATCGTTAATCGGTAACAGTGTCGCTAAAGGCTATGCTGATATTGATGCTGCACCAGAAGAACGTGCACGTGGTATTACAATTAATACAGCTCACGTTGAATATGAAACAGATAAACGTCACTATGCACACGTAGATTGTCCAGGACATGCCGATTACGTTAAAAATATGATTACAGGTGCTGCTCAAATGGACGGTGCCATTTTAGTAGTATCAGCTGCTGATGGCCCTATGCCACAAACACGTGAACATATCCTATTATCTAAACAAGTAGGTGTTCCACATATTGTCGTTTTCTTAAATAAAGAAGATCAAGTCGATGATGCTGAATTATTAGAATTAGTAGAATTAGAAGTTCGAGAATTATTAACAACATATAATTTCCCTGGTGATGAAATTCCTATTTGTCCAGGATCAGCTTTACTTGCAATAGAGGCAATCACCGCAAATCCTAAATTAAAACGTGGTGATAACCCTTGGGTAGATAAAATATTTGCATTAATGGATGCAGTAGATGCTTATATACCAACACCAGAACGTGATATTGAAAAAGCATTCTTAATGGCTATTGAAGACGTTTTTTCAATTACAGGTCGTGGTACAGTAGTAACAGGTAGAATTGAACGTGGTATAGTTAAAATTGGTGATAACGTTGAACTTGTTGGTCTTCGTACAACTCAATCATCAACTGTAACTGGTATTGAAATGTTCCAAAAAACATTAGAAGAAGGTTTTGCTGGCGATAATGTGGGTATTTTAATACGTGGTATTACACGTGAAAATGTTGAACGTGGAATGGTATTAGCAAAACCAGGAACAATTACACCACACGTAAATTTTGAATCAGAAGTTTACGTTCTAACAAAAGAAGAAGGTGGAAGACATACTCCATTCTTTAGTGGTTATCGTCCACAATTCTATGTTCGAACAACGGATGTAACTGGATCAATTACACAGTTTACATCTGATGATGGTGTAGAAGTAGAAATGGTAATGCCAGGTGATCGTATTAAAATGACTGTACAATTAATTTACCCTGTAGCTATTGAAGATGGTATGCGCTTTGCCATCCGTGAAGGTGGTCGAACAATTGGGGCAGGTGTTGTTTCGAAAATTATTAAATAATTAAAGAAATTTATGGAAATAAAAACGAATGAAAAAATTCGTGTACGTTTAGAATCCTTTAATCAAGAACTTTTAACTACATCATGTAAAAAAATAATAGATTTAATTAAAACAAACGATGTTGTTAAGTTCAGTTTGGTATCATTACCAACAGAAAAACGCATTTATTGTGTTCTACGTTCACCACATGTATATAAAGATTCAAGAGAACATTTTGAAATAAGAATTCATAAAAAAATTTTAGATATTTATTATGATCCAAGTATAAATATATTTGATATATTATCAAATTCTGATTTGCCTCCAGGAATTTTATATAGAATTTGTTTATCATAACTAAAGACAATATCTAACAGTAGTATTATTTGTATACAAATAATACTACATTTTAATTATTTAAATATTAAACAAAATCAAAATGCAACTTAAATACGATTACGAGTGTATTCTTTCTATTTTAGTTGAAAATCAGCCGAGTATTTTAACAAGAATTGTTGGTTTATTTACACGTCGAGGTTTTATCATAAATAGTTTAGCTGTTGGAACAACAGAATATCCAGGTTTATCTAGAATCGTTATTGCCTTACCAGCTAATTTAAGAATGATAGATCAAGTAACTAGACAATTATATAAACTTTTTCCGACTGTAAAAGTTTTTAATTTGACAAATATACCGTCTATTACACGAGAGTTAATTTTAATTAAAGTATTATCTTCAATTGAAGAAAGACGCCAAATTTTAGAAATAACGAATATTTTTAATGCAAATATTGTTGATTGTACAAATCGAACAATAACATTAGAAATAACAGGTGATTCTAAAAAAATAGTTGCTATAGAGCAGATGTTACACAAATTTGGTATTTTAGAAATAGTTAGAACTGGAAAAATAGGTTTAACTACCGAGTCTTTAACATCAGGTCAACTATACAAAACTGAACGTGAAGAACTTAGACGTAAAATGACAAATTCTCATGTATTGGAAATTGAAACAAAATTATATTTGTAAGAAACGAATTTATACTGGGGAAGGAGGGACTTGAACCCTCACGCTCTATCACTAGGCAACGGATTTTAAGTCCGTCGTGTCTACCAATTCCACCACTACCCCTAAAATTTATCTACTACTATTATACTAACACTATATTAAAAAATCAACATT
>Ga0138279_1101802_pt1 | contig 16302 bp, 14 predicted proteins | sample M_140205_X_mt_FD_106908 | JGI IMG/M metagenome (GOLD analysis project Ga0138279, IMG submission 106908) | Freshwater microbial communities from Lake Montjoie, Canada - M_140205_X_mt (Metagenome Metatranscriptome) | ecosystem: Environmental > Aquatic > Freshwater > Lake | place: Canada: Quebec...
CTGGAACAAAATGGAATGCTAATTTTATTAATTAAAATTTAATTATGAATCCATCCTATGTAGATAATTAACAACCCTAATTCAAATAAAATATAATTATTAAAAATAGATTTCCTACTGTGAGTATCACTAATAAAATGTAAACACTATCCATTAATTTCTCAAATGAAATGAATGTTGATTTTACATTCACTAATGTACAGACATTGGATAATTCTAATATTAGATTCGAATCTGATCGAAACGTTATTGATATTACCTAAATGCCATCTGCATTGACTCAATTCACTTTTGATAACTGCATGATTACAATCACTCTTGGAAAACAAACAGTATTATCTGAAAATGTTTATATTGTATTTACACTTCCATCCTTTAATTAACGTTAAAATGCTAACAATTTGTATTAATATAATCCTAAATTGCAGATGATTGGATAATTTAATAACATTACTAATGACGTATTTACAAATTACATTCCATTCAATCTAACAAATTTTAACAATTTAAATATATAAACTGATAACAATGATACAATTAAATGTCTATCTACAACAGGCATTAATGGAACATTGTTAAGCACATTGAATTGTGATAGTAGTGACTCTATTACAAATGTCAATTATTCCAACTTTATAACAAACTCAGGATACACGGGAATCAGTACATCCCCTAACAACCAATATTGGTCAGTGAATGACATATAACCTTATATTACTAGTTCAAATGGTGGATTCACAAGTTTAGGATTAAACGGGGGAACAAATGGTGAAGGCTTGTATGGCGGATTAATAAGCAATTCTTAAAAAATGACATAATTACTAAATGACTCTATTTAAATACATCAAAATGCATTGGGATAAGTAGACAACTTTTTCTAAATTGTAGCTAACGGCAGAATTAGTAAATCGAATATTAATATTAAATATTCAAATAATTTGCAAATTGTTAATATTAACTCCAATTTAGCTTTTATAAAAAGTTATAATTAGATTACAACAATTGCATATCAAAAGTATTCATTTAATAGTACTCAATATATTCAAATCAACTTAATATAAGATAATGGGTTTACAATCTACTGTAATTCATAATTAACCAATCCTACATAAATATATAATTTAAGATAGATAACTCTTAAATATGATATAATCAATGGAACTACATAATATTCGGATATTTGTCAAAATTCTGTATGTTTGTTCAATTCTTCAAGCTTTAAATCAGTAGAAATATTACATCCCTTTTATTACAATTATCATGTATAATGTGACACATTTGGAATACAAGTACTTCAAATCGTTTCAGGATATCCAAAGGAACTACAGTCTAAATTAAACATTGCTCCAGTAATCAACAGTAAAACGCTTATAGCTGTAATAGAATTATAATTTCCAATCATCAACGAATGGATATATAACATACTGTCATTCCAAGCTGCTTTTAATTATTCATATTAAAATATTACGTTCTAAATATAATCATTAAATCCTAAATTAGTAGAAGTTCTTAGTCAACAAGTTCCTGTAGCTCTAGTAACCTCAGGTGCCAGTTATTATACATTTGTATTCCCTACAGGTTTAAGTATGCTTAATTTAACTGTTTTCGGAAAGAGCATTTCAATGAATAATTCCCAATAATTCGTGAATTTTGGTTATTTTGATCTCCCAGTTGTTCAAGTAGATTTAACTGTAGGAGCAGGACTTAATTCTATGTCCAAAGGAACTACGTTTTAGACTCAATTATTGCAAGGTGACTTTAATTTGTATTAGTCTCAATGGCTTTAGCAACAAAAGAACACTTAATTCCTGTCACTCCCTATCTATTATTCGGCTACAAACTACACAAATTGGGATCTAAATTATTCATTCAATGTGCCAAAAATATAAACACCAGTTATAGACATATCTCAGAGTTTGTGTACTTATAATGTTGATATTAATACAGCTAAAATTGTACAGAATAAAGATGGTACTTTGTTTGTTTAATCTGTAGATCCTGTTGGAACGACAAACACAATAACACTTAAATATCCATCATTTTCAATGCAAGATCAAACTAATATGCTATGTTCTTTATATATTGTAAATTCTAACTTTAACAACACACTAATTTATAATTTTAACATTTTTCAGGTTTAATTGCCTCAATAAACTGGACTTTTTAATATTACAACAAATACTATATCGACATAAGATGACATTGGAACTATTTAAAGGGGAGCTAGTTATACTTTCTATTTTCAGTTAACTAAAAATTTTAATCCTAATATAGACGACATAAGCAAATATTTTAATTTGACGAGTAGTGTAGATCTATTAGGCAAAAGTGGATTTTTAACATAAAATTTCAATTTATAAAATACATACTAATTTGATGCAAATGGTAATTTATTAACAATTCCATTGGTAGATGCAACTCTTGTTAATCAATCAAATTCATAATAAGTATTCAAAGCCACACTTCAAATAAGCAAATTCTTTATGCAGGGTCAAGGCTCTATTCCAATCAAAATTTACCTAACAGCTACTACCAAAAATAATACAGTCTAACAATATAAATCATTTAAAGCCACAATAGTTGACAACATATATCCAATTATTATAAATAACGATGATTAATCCAGTATATCATGGATATGTGTGATTAACCCACAAGTCTCAGACAATACATGTAATTTAAGTACTCCTCCAAAATACAAAAATAATGGTAATTTTACATAATAATTATTGAACTATCATTCAAATGGACCATGTCTTGGGGCAACAATTAAAAGTCAGAGTTAAAACGATATTACTTATCAATATAATATAATATTTAATGTTCCAAATGATGCATTTCAATTATAATACTGCTCTTTAAAAGAAGTTCTTTATGACACTTCAGGAATACAAATTATGACTGCTGCTGCAGTTCCTTTTGTCTTTTATCCTGTTTAACAAATAACTCCTTTAGGAATTAGTAGTTCAAATCCTTAGTAATTGCAGAAATATACATATAAAATGATAATACCTTTATTGGTATAGTTTCCTATTGGTGATCAGTGGACCTATCAATATAAGGTAACCTACACGTTACTATCTACAAATCAAACTATCGATTGGACCCCTACTATAAATATTATTCCAGGAAATGAAAACACTAATACTTTTATTCAAATTCAAATTAACCCAATCACTCCTATTCAAAATTTGTTCTCACTTAATATCAACATTGGATTCTAATACAATAACTTAAAGAAAAACAGTTTGTTTTACACTGAATACATAATTTTAGCAGTTATTCAGATGGACATAAGGGTATAGAACACTGTACCGACATCGGTACCAACAGCTCCAACAGCTTCTGGGTGTTTAGATTCAACTTTCCCTCCTGTTTAACCAACAGGACTTGATGCTGTAGGAATCAACTATGCTGCAAACAATATTAGTATGTTAAATTCTACTCCTAATAAAGTGTACTATGTATAAACATCAAATAAAAGTAATAATATGCAAGTCACAAATAGATTAGCAATTTTATCAAACCCTGAGTAAATAACACAATATGCAAGTCAGTCTTTAGATAACACAGGGAATGATGTTGTAAGTTTTATAAACACTGGTCAGATATTTTGTTTGTTTAGTGAAACAGACGGTAGATATTAACAATATATGCAATATCAACTCATAATTCAACCCTCTAAAATAACTAATTCTATTTAATCAACTTAAAACAATAATACAAATAAAGGGACTCTTCTGGTAGTTTCATATGAATTTGTAGATTCAGATCAGAAATCATATAGTAAAAAATCGTTGCTTGTGTAGTTCAATAATATTTTGAATCTTCAAATTTCCTCAAATAATCCATAAATTACCCAAATTAGTGGAAATGCAAATTAACAAATAAATTTAATTCCTAAGTTAAGTATTTCTCCCAGTTTATGTCCCAATATTTATTTAGCTTGTTAGCAAATTCCACTTCCATTTGTAGATCCTGATACAGACGTTTGGCAAATTGAAGCAAATATTACATCTATGTAATAATATGACTTAAATAATGTTTTACAAACAACATCAGAATATATTTATGTTACAGATCAACTAATTCTTTCATTTTAGAAACAAACGGCTAGTGATAAATTCTAAATAAATCTCAATATTTGTGAAAGGATAATAAATTACTCTAGTACTCAAGAAAAGTAATGTCAAGATATAATAATATAGATGAACGTTTTGAAATAATTTACTCCAATAAATTGGTCAGCCAATCCTCTGACAAAATAATAATCCTCAATTGAATCTGACTCAAATTTAAGTACATTCTCACTCAACAGTTCTCTAATGCAAAATTCCATAAATTATTTTGACTTATTCAACTGTAATTCTTTACAAACATAGACTTTCTGTGATTCAATCTTCTTAGACATTAATAGTTATATCAAACTTATTGGAGTTTCTAATCTATCATCTATCCAGCAATATAATAGTTTTTAACAAACTTTCAGAATAGAATTCTTCAATTCTTCTACTCCAAATGTATAAACTCAAATTATAGACATTCCTACTCTCAATATTCTTCGAAATCAAGTGTTTATTGTTCCTCAATCAGATTCTGCAAATCCAATATTTATGAATACTACTACTGGATGGATATCTACATTCCAAACACCTACTGAATCATTCACTAAATATCAGATAAGTACTAATATACAACAAAATGTTAATGTCGCTGTTTAAGCTAGTTCAATTGCTTTAGGTTTAGTCTCAAATGTTGTTGATGTAGATCCATCGTTTTCTACATGTTTGACAACAACATCTAGCGTAAATCCATGGATCATGATCGATCTATAATTTTATTTCAATATAACAACAATAACTGTAGATAATAATATTACATTATCTTCCAAATTAAATGCATATGTAGGAAATGATAATTCAAATTAAAACAATAATGTAAAATGTAAGTTTAATAATAATTCTTACTTTGTAACATGCAATAATTTTGGGAGATAGCTTTATTTAGTACTAGATGGTACAGCACCAGTTGTAATGAAAGTGTGTGACGTAAGTGTGAGCGGATAATTCAACACTCTGGACGATATCTCTGACAATAATTCCAATTATAAACTTGCAAATGGCAGATTCCTTAAAGTTGTGCTCGATGATTTCACTGTAAGTCTCCCTTTTATACGCATATGTATTCATTTTAACGAAACTCTTTTCAATATCAATAATATTCAATTTTATTAATTCCAAGATGGAGTACGAGAATAGTGTTCTGATTAACTCAACTTTGGACCCATTATACGATCTTTACAAATTATACCTAATCTAGTAAATGCTAACTAAATCAAATTCCACAATGCACCTTTGTAGACTTAATTAACACCTGTTAATTAAACTCAAACTGGACTATATAGTACAATGTATGCTGCAACTACTTCAACAAATATCATTATTAATGCCAACACACTTTAACAATAGTGTATCACGTATGAATCTTCTAATTCATCCTAAGACTGGTAGAAATATACTGAAAACACTAATTTAGTATAACAAACTTCATATTATCAATATGGAGAATAAATTCAACAGAAATTAACTGTTGTAGGGAGATGTATATAAATTTATTAAAAAGTGCTGCCGATAAAATGGAAATTATATTATAGCAACTATTAACAACAAAATGTTATTCATTTATTGTATTTGAACGTGTTTAATCATACTCAACTTTTAAGCCTAAGGTTAACGTACAGATATCAAGTTTATGACAGCAATTCAGTGACTATTTCCAATGATGATATTGTCATTGACTAAAATGCAGGTGGCAGATTATTCGAAGAAGTGATGATTACTTCTAAAATGAGGAATTCACAATATAATTAAGTACAATTAGGATCCACGTTGAAGAATATTACATTTACAGATATTAACACCCTTGTAAGCTATTAATTCTAAACTTATGACATTTATATGAGGACCATAGGATTGGGCCTTAACACTTAACAATTAACGGTCAAGTTTTTAGTAGCAGACTAAACAACTGGGCTATTAACAGAAATAACCAATTAAAATTTAATAACTCCTTCATCCTGCAATTAAAGCGGGTTGAACACAAATGTCACCCAATTAATAGGATAGTGTACGTGGGTATATATGATTAACCCTGATTAAATAAATCAAAGTCAGGTTCAAATACAAGTAATTGATAATCTCAATAATATTACTTAATAAAGTAAGTCTAGATAGATAATTAAACTTTAAGAAGAACGTTAAAGGCAGATTATTGATCAGATTCTAGTTGAAACTCCTCCGTCAGATAATTTCAATTCTACAGTTTGTCAGTATAGATGTGCAGCAGGTAACTCAAGTTGCAATCCAACTTGTAACTTCACTCTTTTAAGCTCAACTAATACGCTTAATCCATAGATTGACGTATAACCAAATGCATGTATAGCAGTCTAAGGGTATGGTTTAACATCTAGGAATGTAGATACGGATATATTTGATGTAATGGATACTTACATCACTCAAGTAATAGTAAATGGAATTAACATCCCATTTGTTTCAAAAACTACAATATCTACTCTTGACTATTAGAATTGTAACAATCCAACTATTTACCCCAATTAGGCAGCACTTGGCAGAGATGTTATTTACTTCGGAATACCTTAATCGATTAGTGGAATGAATGTACCAGTAGATTTTATAAACAATTAAGGCTAGTCTACTATTAACACAATTTAACTAAATGTAATGCCAATCAACCTATAGTAAGGCAATAATAACATTTATGTGTAAAAACCTTCATCATTTGCTCCGTTAATTAATAATGTATTAAAGGGTGTTCAAAACAATATTTTTGTAAATAATGTAATATCAGCATTGAAGTTAGAATATGTTTTAGCAGGACCAACAGGAGTTGGGTGCACACTCAGTGCAACAACTACAGTGTTCCAATCAATATAAAATCTTTTAGGGATGAATTCATCAATGACACAAACGCAATGCAACAATCTAAAAATTAGTTATCTAACTTAAGCTAACAAAGATTTTGGATTTTCTTAAAATACTTTGGAATCATCCATTACATTAACCAATACATAAGGATATCTAAATACTATTTTTAAATATTAATAAGCTTTCTAGAATTTACAAAATGATAATATAGTAAACTCAAAAATACAATCTTATAATATAAGATATGAAACTAGAATAGATTATATCACAATTACAGGAAATTAATTTGCCCAACTAGGAGAATGTTGGATGATGTACAACAACGACAGTACTAAACAATATAAACTTATTTACCTATTTATTTCTCAACAAAAAGTAATGTGCTAAATTGATCCTACAATTTAACCAAATATTTAAGGTAATTTCATCAATTTTATGGTAAAAGCTAATGTTGGAAACGTGGTATAATCATCAAATTATTCCAGTTGGTATGTATTTTATTTGCCATCCCAGATTTTAGAAATAATAAAAGATGCAGTCAACACTATTAATTTATCTTCTGGTTACAATTATGGTAAGTAATCAATAAGTCTCAACGTCAGGAATTCACTTTTTGCATTCAACACTGAATTAATTTACATATCATTACCTATGTTGAATCCATATTTGACCATAGATGATTAATTGTTAGAAGACCAAAACTATACTTACTAATCTAAAAATGCAAAGGTTCTCAATACTCAAACTTCTCAAAGCTATTGGGATGTACCATATGGTTCAGGTCTCTAAAGATATTTGTATAAATAAGATTAATCACGATTCCAGTAGCATTTAAAATTGAATTGGATAACAACACCTGTAACACCATTTAACTTAAAACAGTCAGTTGAACTCTCCATGTATTATGACTAATCATTAGAGACTGTCCCTATTCGTCCTAAAGAAAAGATACTCCAACCCTATAAAATTCAAGTAAATCCATTTGACAACACAAGTGTGTTGATTTCAGTACTTATTCCTAGTTTATCTTCAGCCTTTATGTAAATAACAGACCCTAATTTGCTTTCATCCTAATTGTGGTTCAGCGAGGTTGCAGGACAATATTGGCATTCAGGACCATAAATGAAATCTATACTGAATACTGACAATACTACCCCTGTCAATATTGCTAATGGTATTTTTAATAATATGTTTACAAATATGTTCCTTTTGAGACAGAAACAATCATTTAATTAAGCTGGCAATTGTTTCGGTTTGTCCAAATCCAATAACATCGGATATTACAAAGGATATGCGACATACTGTAACCTTACATCTATAGAAATTGCAATGTGTCCCTTCGGCATGTACTGCAATCAAGACGGAATGTTGATAACTTTGAGTTGTCCTCCTGGGACTTAAAATGATACTTTCGGACAATCTCAGTGTAAAGTTTGTAAACCTAATTAAATTTGTAGTAAACCTGGGCTTATTCAATAACAGATTTGTCCTGAAGGATAAGTTTGTCCCTTTGTAAACTATCATTTGAATTAAGATAAAGAATTCAATTTTGCAACAAACACAATGACTTCATCGACTAATTTCGATACCATTAATAATTTGTATCCTGATACCGACCCTACTTTTACATCACCAAACTCATTCCTAAGAGCACAATTAATCAATGATAGTCTGACGATACAAGACAGGATTAGACTTGTCAATTACGATTTCCAAAAATTCTGTGATGGAGTTTGTGATTATTGTATAGTCGATTTTAATCCTGTGAATACCAACCCTAATTCGACCAATTACATCGCAAAAAATAATCTAGGCAACCTTTTGACAAAATATATATGTGAACTTTCAGTGGCAGCACCTCCTCTATCACCTAATGTAAATTACCCGAACTGGCCAGCAGGTGAATCTAAGTATTGTGTTAATTAAGAATACAAATTGGACTCAACCCAAACAATTCCAGATCCTGATAATCCACTGAATAAAATTCAAAACCCAACTGCTTAAATGTTTAATCAGATTCCTATCAATGATCCAAACGCACTAGGAAAATAATAATATGCTAATCTGCCTTCGAATTAGTTAATGACGGGTATAGCCCCAAAAATGGTATCAAGAAATACTGGACTTATGCCATTCTGTACTTTCTCCCCACGAATATGTTTGGACTATTGTTCATTGCAAGGAAGAACGGCTACCGGTTGTACGGATAGTCCATAAACTGAGATGAACAAAGGCCCAGGTCCAAACGCTTATTGCAACTGTTAGGATGAAAATGTAAACCTTTGTTCAGTCAAAATTGTAGAGGGTCTTAATGGACCAGTGGACCATTGCAAACCGGGTTAAGTATGTTAGCCTGGCACTGTGTACTAAAAGACTATGTCTGTGGAATTGATTGAAATTCCAAGAGCGTGGGATGGAACATCTTTCAAATAAAGAGACAAAGTAGAAGGTTATATCAACAACAATATATTTTTCAGAGGTGGGTGTGAGGATAGATAGGATGTTGGGAATATGAGCATGGCATTTACTAATTTGGAATATGCAACCATGCTCAGTCTTCTTAGGAAATAAATATACGTTAACAATATACCCAATACAATTGTAATAGATTTCATGACTGCTTTTTACAACATTTTTAACAATATCTCTAAATATAATAGTGGAGTCGCTCAATTGACCATGCTAGAGAGTAATTTGTTTGTAAATAATAGTTTTATTACCAATTTTATTACCAAAAATTAGAACAATCCCAACATGAGTATATCAGCACAAATAGCGATGCAGCTAAGTCTATCGAATGAATGTTACTACGTAAATGTCAACAATCCTAATATATTGCTTGACAATTAAAGTGGCAATCAATATACGTTCAACAACGTACCTGTGTATGAATGTGAAAATGGATCTACTTGTCTCAACTAATGTCTAGGTAAAGACTGGTAGGTAGACTTCGTAAATTCTTTCCAAGTTATGAATGTTAAAAATACCAAATTAACCAATAACTTTACCATGATGTTTTGGATTAAACCTGATGGACAAAGTACAACTCAATAAATTATTTCATTTATCCAATTTAATGATGTCACTATGTTCTATTATACACAACAACAACTTATAGTTCCAGGTCAAGATTCAATTTTAATGTTTGCAATATAACTACAAAGTGGCCAACTATTGTATCAAAACTACAATAATACTACAGGTTATGATACTGGAGTCATATGCAATTATTCATTTACAACTCAGTGGACCCACATTACCCTCTAGATTTCGGGTACCACTATTACCTGCTGGATCAACAGCAATCCAGCTCTTATAACAATTACTTCGACAAATGCAGCTCCTACTTTCATTAATCTGCCTACTAATTTGAACCAAGCCAATAGGATTCTTCTAGGATCCCAATATATCAATCTTGCTACTCTAACCAATGTGAACGCGTTTACAGGTGTTTTAAGGTCTTTGAAAATTTTCAATTATAATGCAACAAACACAGTTTATGTCAGTACACCTCAATATGGAACTGTGGGGGGAGTTGATTAAACAATTACTTAACAGCCGATCTTCCTAAACTATCTTTAAATGTGCAGGTACCCAAGACAGAATGACCTGAACTTCAAAGATTTGATGATTGAAGTCGAAATGAGAGATTAAAGGTAATTAAATCCATTAGCTTATAATAAGACTTTGTTATCAACACTGTCTTCATTTGACCCAAACGATACAATGTATACATTTTTTAATTTTGCTACACAAAATACATTACTAAATCAACCTCCAATTTATATTCAACTCAAAACTATGACTCTAAAATGGAAATTTTTAGTAGATTCACAATATTTGGATTTCATGACACAAAATTAAGTGGGTAATTTCAATACCTTAACAGCATTGTTAAACTTTGGTTTGGACAATCTTTGGTAATAAACTAAATCTAGTCCAAATTGGGTTGAATTTATGGGTACTCTACCTACATGTATGCCTCCTACCAAAATATTAATGAAAGGGTCACCTTGTCTGTGTCCTGACAATAACAATTGTAATTTAGGTATAAAGTATATAGTCTAAAACTATGATCAATTACAAAATGATCCCTAAAGTAACAAGAATTGTTCAAGCTCCTTTGTATGTGATTTAGGATGTGACGTTCCAATTCAAAAGAGTGCAGTTGAAGAAGGACTTTATCAATCTATCAAAGGTTCGTGTACTAAACACTAGTACCCTGTTGATATGAACATAGTAAATTAATGTTTCTTGAATTTTAATATAAACAATCAGGCAACTTGTTTAATCATGTTGAATTCTAAGGGAAACACAGATGACACCAATTTGTTTTATGAGAATATTAATCAGTAGTACATATTAAACACACTTTTCAACGATATAAAATGTCCAACTCGACCTGGGCATTTTACAAAGGCACTAAATACACCTCAGGCAAACGAGAGAACTTCTACCAACGTCTGTGATAATGGAACTTAGAATCCATAGTTTTTCACTGTCAACTGTGAGGAATGCGAACCAGGGTATTAATGTCCGGCATCTAGTTCTTCATCACCCGACTAACTCAATTAGCAAACAGGCATAACAGATAGCTATATTTGGGCATGTACTCCAGGGAATTCGTGTTCAGGCGGAAATATCAGTCCAAATCAATGTCAACCAGGGTACTATTCCGATGAATATGGTCTCCCCACTTGCAAAGTGTGTCAAATAGGTTAATATTGCAATGAAAGTAACCTAACATTCCCATTCAAGTGCATTCCAGGATTTAATTGTTTCCAACCAGGTATTTTATCACTTGTAAATAGTCAATGTCCAGCCAATTACTTTTGTGTCGGATGCAATAATATGGCGCCATGTGGGTTTATAGCCAATCCTAGAACTACACAGTCTCTGTCTGGAACAGATAGCTTCTTTTCTTACTAAGGTTCATAATCAGATTTTAGTCAAAGTGATTAATCTCAATGCCTTGATAACAGTTTGGAAATGTTATTGAATTACTAGGATTAAATATAATTTTAGCAAGTAAATCGTTCATCTATGCCCAATGAAATAAATGTTTTCCAGTATGGAGTTACACAACTAGCCACAACAACAACTCCAGTTACGCTACAAAATATTTGTAATCAATATAATGCAATATAATCGGGAAATCCTACTAATTAATTGTCTAATCCTTAAATTCTAACATAACAATCTGATTGTATTCAAGACTTTGCAATAAATTCAAAAGCTCCTTTTATATCTCAATATCAATAGTTATCCATGTGTGATTACGAACCAAATGGTGTTTTATTTGCTGATTTTTACTTAGAGCAACGACAGAACAAATCCCAACTCGCTTGTTCTTATTTTGTCAATGTCCCTCCAGGTTTTAATAATATTGCAAGCTAACTATTAGCTTAAAATATTGGTAACATTGATTTAAGTAGTTAAGGAGATGTGTCAAATCCTACAATGAATTTTAATAAATTTTTATCAGATTATCAGAATGTTCAAAAAGTATTAAATTGTTTAGATCCAATATTTGATTTCGATTAAGATTAAATTATGGATACTACTACCAATATGATTGAAATTTGGCAGACGTTAAATATTATTCTCAACCAAGATATTACAACATTGAATTTGAGTAATCCATTCCAAAATAGAGTTTATCAAAGATGTATTCAATTCGCTAATACCTATATTTATGACGTTTCTTAAATGATATTATGTAAACAATTCTATTGGCTTTACAAAGTTGAAAATTTGGATCAAATAACAGCTCGATATGGATGTTACTAGACATAATGGTACTATAATTCTACATTCAAAAATATAATTAATATAAATGAAATTTATGCCTATAATAATTTCCAATATAAAGGAAACTCTGATTACGAATAATTCCATTGGTTTTAAGATGATTTAGATTATGAATCAATTGTGTCAAAAATGATGTATTCATTTTCTGATTTCCTATAAATTCACTACAAAAACTAAATGATAAGACTCTTTGCAAATACACGCTTAGTAGATGGCTCTTTAAATCAAAGTGCTATATCTTAATATCTAACTCTCAATAGTCCATAGGACTTCGAAAGATATCTTCTTAACAATTAGCATTTTTCAAATGGGTAAAGAATTTAGACGTAATTAAATTGGTTATTTGCAAACTCAAATCTGAATCAAAGTTATTTCTTAATCAATGCGACCAATGGAAAAATAAATTAAATTGATAGCACGATTACAAATGGTGGCTGCAATCCAACTGATGTTACAATAGCCAATTCTTCAAGACGTTTTTAGAGACCTCTCCCTTGCCCCTGGGGCAATCAGTGCATTGCTGGAAGTGTTTTTCCAAAACAATGTTCAGTTAATTATTAGAATAATAATGGCATTATGGATTCAAACAACAATTTAATAAAAAAAGACCTTATTGTAAAAATATCTAATTCTAACAACAATCTAAACTCTGATCCAATAGAAATACAAAATAATTATGGCGTTTCTATTAACATGTTTGTAGAAACAATCATCCCTTACTTAGTAAGCTGTTCAGACTGCATGCAATGTTAAATGTGCCCCAAAATTGGACAGATATTTCCTTATATCTGTCAACAAGGCATGGTTTGTGATAGCATTAACATCAACTACCCAAACAAGTCATGTCCTCCTGGCAACTATTGTTCCCGAGGCACATGTTCATAAGACCCTTACGAAGATAATGTCATTTTTAGGACATTTAAACCGATTCCTTGTCCCAAAGGGATGTTCTGTCCAAATGCTATTCAATACTAATCGAGTTCTACAGTTCAAGGTGGACCATTCCAGTGTGTTAAGGGAACTGTTAATGATAGTTTGGCACAATCGGTATGTGCACCTGTAAATACTGGATTCATTTCCAGAAATAATGCAGATATTGATAATTATTCTTGTCAAATTTCTCAATAGAGGTCAGACAATCTCAGTGATTGTTATAACTGCAATGAAGGTAGGTTTTCATGGCTTAAATCAATTAGTTACCCGAATAATTGTTCAACTTGTGACGTAGGTCAGGTTTGCACGTGTGAAAAATTAGTGACGTCCAATATGTTTTACAGAAGGGACGATACCGCCAATACAAATTGTGCAAACAGTACAAATTATTGTAATACAGGGTATTTCTGCCCTCCTGGGACTAATTTAGAAACCGGTAACATCTTGAATTGTTCTGATGGATACTATTGCCCGAAAAAGGTTGATGATTACGAATCATTTAAATCTCTTGCCTGTCCTATGGGTAGGTATTGTGTTGATGCTACAGCAGTAGTCAATACACTAAACGCTAAACCTACTGAATAGAACATTGAATGCAATACTTAATCCTTTTAGAGTCCTGAGACTGCATATCTGTTGAAGACCTTGTTTTCCTCAATCTAGATCCTAATGAATATGTATGCTCACAGGATATTAATGACACTGATAACTTGAAAAAATCCATTTGGAATCAATCGATGTTTATTAACTGTTAATCGAAATGCAATTAAGTCAATCAAAACTAAGATTGTATAAATTCTAAATCCTGCCAAATCGGATCCTCATGTCTGATCAACCATTTCTGTAATTACAAATCAGGAAATAATACAACCAACTGTCCCTCCTTCTCTACATCTTTAGATAATTCTGATGACATTAGTTACTGTAAAAGGGATCCTAAGGTATAAGACAGATATTACTATCCGCCTTAATACAATTTAAACATATAAGAATATCCTAAAAAGGATAATTTAATTTAAAAAACAATTGAGCTTGATGCATAAGTTACTGATCTAGATACTTAACAACTATTTAAACTAAATCTAGACCCCTTTTTAGATATTAAAATGCCTGATGATTTTGATATCATTGTTGAATTTGTTAGATAAGATTGGACTGATTTAACCTAAAGTAATGATGACAATAGTAAATCATTGAGTGTTCAAAGTTTTGCAACCGATAGTAGCAATAACCCTATAGATTCTGTCAATTAATTTATTAATTTGGATGATTAAGAGTATAAGAACTATTATGGATAAATGAAAGAAACACCTGTGAATGTGAAATTAGATACAAATTCAACCTCTTAAACCACAGTTGGTGTGGAAGCACCTGTTCAAGTGTACTTAAATGATATTGAAACTCTGTTAAGGTATGATATCGTGTTAGCAGATAATATAAGTTCTGACTATTGTTCAAATTATGTTTGTACAAATGAACTAGCAAATTTCATGGTTAGTCTGAATAATACTTTTATGCCCAACAATCCTAGCTCTCTCAATGCTAATAACTTACTTTTCTAGTTCATTAATGATAAACTTGATTATTTCAACACATATATTTTGTTGCACCAACAATTGACTGATTTGAGAGATCCCACACAGACTGATCCTTCTAGAGTATTCAACAAAGGGCTATCCAAAATGAATTACACTACATTTAATGGAATTTTGAATCTGATCAAATCTTTACAAACTTACGACAAGTAACTCAACTAACAATGTTAGGACATGAAACAAACCAGTTTATACCAAGACATTCTAAATAAGTAGCAATTTGAAATGAATGATGGATCCTCAAATGTACAATTGTTAATCACTCAACTTGAAAATACTAGTAATTAATTTGTATGTAGAAACTATTAGATAAGTGACATTTTCCTTATGTACAATTTGCTTTTAAACTTTAATTCGCATGTAATTCTAAATACTTAACAAGATACTAAATGTAATTTATCTAGTACTGTTAATATTCCTAATGCTTTAACTCCATCTGTCATTTCAACTCCCATAACTGATGATGTAACCTATAATTCACAATTATTTTAATCTAATTCTTGTTTTAAGAATGCTGCCAACATTATATGGAAACCAAATTGTATAATAGACGGAAGTGTTGACCCAATAGCACAAAAATGTCCTTAAAACAATTAATTATGTACTGGAACCAGTAGTTTGGCAGGTAATTACTACTGCTTTAACATTTACAGTGCAAATTATTACACTAATATTAGTAATTGTACTCTACTTAATAATTTTACATTAACTTTCAATTGTCAAAATTAGGATTTTAACAAAAATTGTGTTGAATGCCAATCAGGCTTCAACTTAGGGCCTACGAATCAATGCTTGAGGACATGTAACTATTCTACAACACTTCAAATAGATCTAACTGATCAAACATTAAAGAATGTTCCTTAACAATACCCAATTGTATACTAAAATAATGCATATCAATTCTGTGATTGTCCTCCTAACACATTACTTCAAGTAATGGGTTAATCTGTGTTAGGAAATCCACCTAATATTTACTCTGGATAATGTAAATCACATTGTGAACCATTAAATGGAAATAA
>Ga0138279_1001766_pt1 | contig 14583 bp, 27 predicted proteins | sample M_140205_X_mt_FD_106908 | JGI IMG/M metagenome (GOLD analysis project Ga0138279, IMG submission 106908) | Freshwater microbial communities from Lake Montjoie, Canada - M_140205_X_mt (Metagenome Metatranscriptome) | ecosystem: Environmental > Aquatic > Freshwater > Lake | place: Canada: Quebec...
CAAACATCGACGAAAATAATGATCAAGAAGTACTTCAAAATATAGATCCACAAAATGAACAGAATAAAGGACAACTAATTGATAACCATCAAGAACAAGAAGAACAACAACAAAATCATCAAGAACAAGAGCAACATCAAGAACAAGAGCAACATCAAGAACAAGAGCATCATGATCAGCAACAGGAAGAAGACCTGTTAGAGCAAGAATTAAGAAAACAGGAAGAAGAACAAAAGGTGAAGAAAGTATCCCCTGAAAAAAAGCTATCAGATTAGCTTAAGATAAAGATTGAAGATTATATTTAGGACTCGGATGATCAATCCTTGTTGGAAGTTATCAAACAAATATCCAAATCCCTGACTCAAACAAAAGAGAAGGTGATTGGTTTCATTAAGAAAGAAGGCAGACTGTTGGAGTAGACAGAATCAGAACAAGTAAGGGAGAGACCCGGCTTAATTGTGCTCAAGAAGGAAGGCACACTAGTGGATTTCAACCCTGAAAGCTTAGAAAAGATGATTCTCTTTGTGAACACCACAAAAGACTTCCTAGACATCGAAAGGCTGATGAGTGAGTACACTCCTACTTTCAGTGCACTAAACTCACTGGAGAGTGATGATAAACGTGATTTCCTTCTGTATCTCTAAAAATTCATGAGTACTACAACAGAAATGTGCTTTGCACGTAAAGGTCAAACTAAACTGTAGATACCTAAAGAGAATTTGACTGAATCCCTTGTAGATAAAGACCTGGAACAACGCTTAGAGACAGTGATGACTGTTTGGATTAACCAAATTGTCAATGAACTCAACTGGGAGAATAAGGAGAATGCCAATAGCAGTATATCAGGTATAGAGCAAGAGATTAAGTTCTGGGATAAGCGGAAATCTAACCTAGCCTCTTTGATTTCTCAATTAGAGAATAAAGAACTCATAAAAATCTAGGAAATCATGAAGGCAAAGAAAAAGACTCAATACATTGAAAACTTTGACAAACGCAAGGCAGATTTGGTCATAAAATCTAAAGAGGCTCTGGAAGTGAACAATGCTCTAAGCTGTATAATTGCACTGACTGAGGAGATGAACAAAAGTTCAATTAAAGAAATCGTGCATTTGATCCCCAAACTTTTTCAAAAAATTTGGGTAATGTGGTGGGTTTCACCTGAACACTAAAGAAAACACAAGAATCTAAAAGAAATAATGAAAAAGTTTGCTGATTCACTTGAAAATAAGTGTAAACTTACAATAAAGGAACACATTGACGCAATGTTTGAAGGAAACTACTATGAATGTGAAACTGTTGTTGAAAGTTCAATCAAAATCTTAGATGATTTCAAAACAATCTTCTCAAAGACGAAAGAAACAGTTAAACAGTTCAATGAAACAAATTCTTTGAAAGACAAGTAAAAGGATGTCCCCGCAGAAGAACTTGACTGGGAGTACCTGACCAAATCTGAAAATGATATGTTCGCACAGATGAAAAACTTCAAAGGACGCTGTAACAACCTTCAGGAGATTTGTGTGTGTATCTCCCAATTCATCATTAAAGACTAGCCCCGATTCGGAGGTGCCCCTGGGGAGGAAATCAAGAAGAACTTCGACGAAATCAGTAAAGACTTTAAAGGCTAGTTGGGTGATGTACGCAATAAGAAGGATGACATACTCAATACACATGCCACCAATTGGCATGACGACTTTGACAAGTTTAGACACGCCATCAAAGATATGGAGAAGAAAATTTGCAATATCATTGACTCAGCTTTCGTAAACCAGAAGTCAGTGAAAGAATGCACTTTTTTGATCAACAATTTCTTCAATATTTCCAAACGCAAGTCAATCAAAGATCATCTGAAGACAAAAGTATAGGAAAAAATTTAAAACATTGTATCAAATGATTTTGAAATAGTCAAGAACCTCTTCGACAAGAACATGAGTAGCAACAAAGACAAGGACGGTGGAATGAAGAAACTACGTATTCCTCTTTAGTGTCCCAGCAGAAGCGGGAAGGCCCTGTGTTCCAACTCACTGTTCCACCGTCTCAAAATCCAAAGAGACGAGTTAAATGACATTCAGGAAATCATAAAATTCCACTGTCCTGAATTTGAAGAGAAGAATGTGCAGGGGGACTTAGTCCGAGAGATTGAAGACTAAATGAGCACCATCAAAAATGATATAAAGAACAACTTCGACACCTGGAAAGTGGACTTGGAGCAGCAACTCATGGGTGACAACTACAAAAACAAAATGGAGAAGAAAATCATCGACAATGAAGAAATTATGGATAAAATTAACCACAATTTCAAGGTTGAAGAAGGTCAAAAGATCAAGAGTACATTCGATGGGACCATCATGCGCTTCTTAGGGGAGACTATACAGTGGAAACGGTTTGGAGAATTCTCACTACCTAATATGGCCACTTTGATATAAGATATACGCCAAGAAATGGCGCTAAAGAAGGACAGTGTTGGTCAAATCATAGACCTTTAAAATGACATTATCTCTGAAATAGATAATGACAAAAACAAGGGTATATTTACTCAAGTTATGCAACAACTCCAAAACAAGCTCCAACCAGCCCGCAACGACTTGAAGTGGAATAACCAATACAAAGACATCAAGAATAACTTCATCGAGAAGTTTAAAGATTAAGGAGTCAAGATCAAAGAAGTGATCCACAAATACAAAAACAACAACCACAAGATCAAAGAAATCATGCTCACAATCAGTGAATAAGATCTCATAAAGTTGGACAACAAAAAAGCAGTAGACTCAATACTCTTCAAGAAGAATCAGCGCGATAACTGGGAGAACATCATCAAAGTACTAAACCAATCCCGTGGTGAAATCAAGAAGTTGATTCTTGATAACTATGTAACACTTAAGGAAGTATCTGACCTGTTAGATAAGATCAACAAAAGCAGAGATGAAATCAAAGATGACCAGACACGCAAGATCCGAGAAGAGTGGCTTAACTACATTAAGAACATGGACAACGAATTGTTGAGTGCCATCGTAAACTCCATGAGCAAGAGCATGGATGAGTTGAAGAAGGCTGTCAAAGGCGACAAGAACAAAAAGGAACCCAAAGTGTTCATACAGATAAGCACGTTGTGGAAGGCAGAGGAGTTGTTAATCGACACCAAAACTGATATTAATGTTGTACGCAAGGACCTGGAGACTATCATGAACACGGTCACAAACTTCCAAGAAAATTGTGCTACACTCTCGTCAGACTCAGATCTCACATTTGAGACTAACAAAGATCAGAAACACTTCTTCAAAATTAAAAACATAGATGATACACAGAAAAGTATGCTTGATAAGATCAATGAGGAAATTACAAAAGTTACAAACCTATTCACTAAGAATGTACAACAACTCAGAGACAATAAAATCAACATCAGTTTTAAAGACAAGTAAAACAAATTCAAATTCTCCAAAGATGACAAAGAAATTGGGAAAACCCCTAAAAAAGAAATACTCAAGAATGAAAAGTATCAAGACCTTCTAAGTTACGAGAACCAAGTGGAAACTATACTCAAAGACTTTGGAGAAATTGAGTCTATTGACAAAGTTCTATTCATTGAAATCAATAATACTGACCTCAAGGACAGTTTGCTTAAAGAAGCATCCATTATTCGGAGCAATATCAAAGACCTCATCAGGGAGAAATTCAAAAGCCATATTGACGGAATTGGCGCTCTATACAAAGATTTCAAGGATGCTGGGGTCAAAAACATCGATGGTATAACTGAACTTAAGCTTCTTAAAGATAAAGAAATCATGCACAATCAGCTAATAAAGAAGAAACAAGAATAGGCTGAGCTTTATGAAAACTTTAACTATGTCAAAAATGCTTTCGAATTCCTGAGCAAGAAAGACGCCGAAATTAAGTTGCCTGAAACAGTTCAAGAAGGTTGGTTGAGCATAGACGACACAAAAGAAAACCTTGAAAAACAAATCCATGCAAATAACACCTAAATTGATGAAAAAAAATTCATGTTAAACGATTTGTTTAATAAATTGCTAACAACCAAACAGAACCAAATCATTGAATTTAAGAACCAATGGGAAACTACTAAACCAGACAATAAAGAACTTACCTATGACATCGCCATGGAAAAAATCATGAATGCTAAAAAAGAAGTCCAAGAACATCGCGAATAAGAGAAAAACAATATTTAGTTTGGAGTTGAAATGTTTGATATAAAGTAACAGAAAATGTAAACAATCGATTCTGACCTTTCTTATATCGAAATCAACATGCAAATACTAGAAGAAATATGGTTCATAAAAATTGAGTGGGATAAGTTGCTGCGTGAACTCTAAAAGTGTCATTACAATCAAATACAGATTGAAAACCTCAGAAATGTTCACAACAACTTCAAACAGAAACTGTCTAAGTAAACAGAGTCCATGAAGTCTAGTGAACTATTCATTTTGCTTAACGACTTGTCAATCAATTTTGAAAAGACAATTCCTATTATTAAAGACCTTAAAAATCCGGCTATGAGAGAACGCCACTGGCAGCAGCTCAAAGAATCCATCACTAATATGACTTTCCTCTCTCCATCAAACGCTAATTTCAACTTCGAGTTGCTTTCTCGTCCAGAATTGATTGCCAACGATCAGAAAATAAAAGACATTAGCAAGAAAGCCGACCATGAAAAAGACATAGAAGACGGCATCGAGTCGATCAGACTCAGATGGCAAGGAATTCAACTCAACTTAGAAAAGGCAGATCCTAAATCCGACAAATCTGATATGCGAATAACCAAGATTTCAAAGACACAGGAACTAGAAGAGGTATTCAATAAACACACCGAGCAACTAGCCACTTAGAAGGTCTCCGGGTAGCAGTAGTTCTTCCTCAAAGATATTGAAATTTGGGAAAAGAAACTTACTAACATCATAGACTCATTTGAGTTCTTACTTATGGTTCAAAAGAAGTATTTCAGTCTCAAAGAAGCATTTTCACTTGTGCAAGATTCTCATTAAGTTTTGAATACAATTCAAGGTCCATTCCGTAACTATGAAAGAGATTTCAACAAGTGCGTGGAACGCATCAAGAACAAGAGTTCAGTGGAAGAAGGTTTGTCAAACCCCGAGCTTGCAAAAGAGCTTGCTAAATTGGACATAAAATTCGAAGAACGCCTCAAAAAGGTTGAAGACTAGCTCAACAAAATACGGGGCCAGTTCCACAGGTTCTAATTTGTCTCAGATTAAGATCTTCTAAGGATTATCGGAAATACCTAGAACCCTAAGCAAATTCAAAAGTACATCAACAAACTTTTCAATGGAATTGACCGCATGAAAGTCTCAGAGGAGCAAAACAAAAAGAAAATACAGGGAGTGAATTCTCAAATCGGGAACGAAATAGAGGAACTTCACTTCGAAAAAGATATTGTCGAGCTAAGAAGAGAACAAAACGTGGAAATTTGGTTAAAGAAACTTGAGGACACTATCAAACGTAATATACAAGGCAAATTGGCTACTTTCATAAGCAAATAAGGGGAACAAAAGGCTAACATTGAGAATAAAATAGAAGGTGGTAACAAAGGCAGCAACCTAAACGAAACATTTAAAGAATGGATGCGACATTATCCGGTGCAAGTTATTTTGCTTGGCATAATGATAACCTTTAGGGAAGAATTAGACACACGAGTACAAGACTCGAAAAAGAAAACAACTAAAAGTAAGAAAATTATGTTGATCATAAATTCAATCAAAGAATTCAAAAACATTGTTAAAAACGATCCTGAATTTAAATAACGAGCAACTCAAATCCTAACCATGCTCCTCTGGGTCCAAGATCTAAGTGAAGCTAATTTTACTAGTAACAAGTCATAAGAGTAACAGGTAGTGTTTAAATTCAAGAAGGATTCGGACAACAACAACGACATTAGGTTGAATGTTCTAGATGAAAACTAAACTATCAAATACGGCTTCGAATAGACAGGAATTTACCAACGTCTCATTATTACTCCACTCACTGAAAAATGTTGGTTAAATATCTGTATGGCTCTGAAATTATTTAAAGGAGTTGGACTCTAAGGAGATTCAGGTTCAGGCAAATCTGAAACAATCAAGGAGTTCTCTCGACTTGTAGGTAGGATGCCAGTTGTATTTAACTGTTCTGAAGACGCAACTTTGAAGTTCATATAAGCATTTATTTTAGGCATTTAGGAATCACAGGTGTAGGGTATACTCGACGAATTCAACCGCATCAGTACGAAGGATCTCTCCATCATATCAACCTGCTTTGTAGAGTTTGAAGAGAAGAAGAGAAAATTACTATCAGACGTAAAGAATCTAGCACCAGGAAGCAACCCTAAAGTGAACCATGCATAATTTGTAACAATGGTTCCTTCCACTACTGGCCTTGGTAAATAGGAATTGCCTGACAATATTAAGAGTTTGTTCAGACACGTAAAGGTAGTAACTCCTGATGTTTTGAAAATAGCTGAAACTGTACTAGAATTAGGACAATTTGATAAACCAAAGGACATTTCCAAAAAACTTATAATCTTCTACCAGACCCTTGCATGTACACTCGATAAAGGCAATTATGACTGGACTCTTCGTAGTATCAAACAAGTGTTGAACTATTCATCACTAAAAATGAGAGATCTTCTCAATAAACAGAGAAATGACCCTAAGTTGGAAGAGAAAGATGCTTTGAAAAAAGACTCTCAATTCATAATCTTAAAGGCAGTCAACCAAATCATCAAACCTACTTTAAGGAGTGCGGACATTGAAATATAAAACAAAGTAGTCCAATCAACATTTTCTTTAGACATACACCAACGTTAAGAACAGTCAGAAATCGAATCTAAGATGGCACACAAGGATGTAATTAGGGAGGAATTTGATAAGTTTGGGATTAAGAATTGTCCTTAGCTAGAAAACAAGGCTGTGGAACTCGTGAATTAGCTTGAACTAAGAACAGGTGTAGTTCTTGTGGGAGAGACATTCACTGGCAAATCTAAAACACTAAAAGTAGTTAAAAATGTTATCAACAACAAAAATGTTTTGGAATTCAATAAAATTTATAACAATTTCAACGATGAGAAGAACGTGCGAGAAGATGAACGCAAATCTTTGCTTAAAAATGACAATTCCAATTTATTTAGACAAATTTTGAATACACTTTATCAGAAAGTTTCCAGGGATGGAGTGGTAGACTTAAACACAATTAATCCAAAGATTTAAACTGTAGAAGAAATTTAGGGTTCGTAAGTGCGTGATAGCTGGCAAGAAGGAATATTCGGACATATATTTAGGAAATTTGGAAAAAAAATAAGTTTTGGTGACGCAGAACTCAATAAAAACCTGTAAGATTTGGAACAAAAATTGTTCAAGTGGATCATGTTTGATGGGCCTATTGACCCTTAGTGGTTTGAGAGTTTAAACACTGTTTTAGATGATACTCAGACTTTGACGTTAGCTAACAGTGATAGAATCAAAATCAATAGCAATATGAGATTGTTGTTTGAAACTAGTGATCTCACTAATGTAACAGCTAGCACAGTTAGTCGTTTAGGTATTGTGAACTTCTCGCTCAATAATGATTAAATAATAAATATCTAGAATAATTTCACCAAAGTCTTTAACAATTTGTAGATAGAGGAACAACTACAGAATTTTAAAAAAAATTGTATCTTAAAAATCCTTGAAGATTGGGATGTCAAAGAAGAAGTCTTCAAATTTGGTATTACTATTAACAAATCTGAATTCTTGCACAACTTAATTTAGTTCTTCATGGAATCTACACGAAATAATATTGACTTTGAAGCTAATGTAGATGATATGCTACAAGAAGATCAACATAAATTCAACAATAATTTGGAGAAACACCTATATCTGAGCCTTGTTAAATCACTTGGACTTGTGTTAACTGACAGAAAAAAATTCGAAATGTAATTAAGAGGTTTTAAAGATATTTTTCCCGCAGGTACATCTGGTAATGCTAGTATTTTTGACTGGATGATTTTTGAAAAAGTAAATGAATTTAGAAAAATTGATAACATTACAACTGAAGCGTTTATTCATAATTTCACAAATTTAAGTGAGGTTTTGTTACCAACAATGAATACTTAGTAATTAATTCACTTTGTGAACTTAGCTCTAAACAAAAGCAAGACTCCTAATCCATTGATCGACAATTAGGTTAATAAATAGTGTATGTAATAGAATAACCTCCTGGTAGTTGGACCTCACAACAATGCCAAAACTTTGACTGTCAATAAGAGTCTGGAGTTGTTGAATGAAACTTACCAAAACAATTATCTCAAATTGCAGTACACATTCACATGTAATAAACTCCACACTTACATTAACTCTATGTACGCAAAAATGGGTAAGAAAATAGTTAACTTCGATGCCAACAGTAAAATGGCATTTATTATAGATGATATCAATATGCCCAAAAAGGATGAGTTTAACGTTCGCGGCACTGATGAATTCTTCCGGTGGTAAATAGAACATAGTGGGTGGTATGACAAAAACACTCTTAAATGGAATAACGTTGAGAAAAACCCTCTAATTTGCATATCTAGCAACCAGTACTTTGGAAAAGAGAAAATGGATGGCAGATTATCTAACAAATTCTTAAAGTTTTAGATGCACCCAGTAGAAGATTAACAGTAGCACCAGGCCTTCAACCAAACTATCATCGAAAAGATTAAGAAAATAGAAGATACAAAGTATGTAGAATCCGTAGCTAAAGCTGCAGTAGCATCTCTTCGTATGATGGAGACCTATTTTAAACCCTAAAAGGGCAAGGAGTAATACATATTTACAGTTAAAGACTTAGTCAAAGTGTTTAAAGGTGTATTTATGATTAATACAAAGATTGCTGTTGGTAATGACCAATTGGCAAAGGTCCTTTACAATGAACTAAATCGCCAGTTCCTAGACCGTCTCAACAACCCTGAAGACATCGCCAACTAATTCACTAACATGCAAGAGATTGTAGTGAGCATGCTGGACAAGAAGGATTTAACCCAGTTCCAAGGTTCTCACGTGAATGAATTTAAAAACGAAGGTCGAGAGTCTTTGTTGCAGGCACAACCATTCTTTATGTTTGCCAAGTAGATAGGAGAACAATGGGAGTAGGACGACTTGACAGAAAAGTATTTGGAAGTTAAAGAAACTCTTAACGATAAAATTAAGAAATACAACTTAGAGTCCAAGGGGGCCAAAATCGATTACATTTTGTTTGACGAAGCACTTCGCCAGATGTGTTCAGTAATGCGAGCTCTGTTTTAAGACAAAGGTTACTGCATTCTGATTGGATATAAAGGATTAGGACGGACACTTACAACAAATCTTGCATGTTTTATGATTGGAAATATTGAGTTAATAAAACTCGAGTCGAGCAAAAAGTAAATCAAATTTTAGGATAAAATAAAACAAGTCATAGTAACATGTGGCACACAAAAGATAAACAACACCCATGAAGTTGCGATTGATAGCAATAAAAGAGACAACACTGACACCATCGCTAAAAAATGTATCATGCTTAAAGATGACGACTTAGATGATGACCGTGTGGGCGATGACGTAAACTAACTGTTCAACCATGGCGACCTTCCCTTGTAATAAACTAAAGAAGAAAAGCAACATATCGTGAAAGCACTCGAAATTGAGAACCCTGAAATCGCAAGCTTAGATTTCAACGCAAAATATAAAATCTAACATTCAAACTTGAAAAAGAACCTAAAAGTAGTCCTTAAATTCAGTCATAGTTCGACCAAAAACAAATAAATTATGCAAAAATGGCCTTCAATATTTTTGGATGCAACAATTATGGTATTCTATGCATTGCCAAAGTAAGCTCTACCTGAAGTAACAGCTTCATTCATTCACAAGTTCAATGAATCAGATGAACAATTCGCAGAACTCCTTAAACAGTAAATCTGTGAGTCTTACAAGGAGTGTGAAACCTTCTTTGAAACCAACAAAATCATGAATCTAAAAGTTAACTTTGTAACTTCCCGCCACCTAAACGATATTGTAAATTAAGTATTTGACTAAAGAAATAGGGAACTAATCTAAGTCGAATCTGAACTGGAGAAGTAAAATGAAGGCATGAACCAACTCAATAAAGCCAAAAAATTAATTGATGAAACTACTAAAAAAAGTACTCAACAGAAAGAAAAAATAAAGGAAAAACAAGACGAAATTGAACAAAGGAAAACAGACCTTAAAAATCAACAGGTTGATTATGAAGCAAAACAAAAAGAGCAACAAGATGAGCGAACAAAACAATCATCTCTACGAACTTTATGGGAAGCCAAAAAATCAGATTTACAAAGCAACTATAAAGAAATTGAGCCGCATATGTTAAAAGCTAACGAAGAACTAAAGAAGATCACCGATAATGAAATCGGAGAAGTTGTCAAAATGGCAGTAAATGAAAACCTCCCTGCAGATATGAAGGATGTAATTGTCTGCATTAAAATCATTACTGATATCAAAGATCCTAAACTTCTCCAGGATGCTATCAAGAAAATAAGGACTAATGGAATAAAAGAACCGCCGAGCACACAAGCACTTCGAAAGCTAGAGAAAATAACAAAGAAACGAGACTTTAACGTGGCATACTAAACAAAAAAATGTGTCCCTCTTGCTTCATTCACTTCTTGGATACAAAAATATGAATTTTAAGGCCTACAATCACAAGCATTTGGTCCCAAAATAGACAAGGAAAAAGAACAGCTTAAGAAGTTAAATGAATCAACAGAACGTTTAAATCTGCTTGACTCACAGTTGGACGAATTGCACAACACTTAAAAGAAACTTGAAACTGATATCAAAGAAATGGAACGAGAACGGATAGATTTAGAACACGAATTGGACAATTTGGAGACAGATGCAACGAATAGCAATGCTATGCTTTCTAAACTCAAGGAAGAAAAGTACAGGTGGGGTGAAATGAGCGAAAAACTTGGAGATGCAAAACTATACATTGACGGCAACAGTATTCTCACAGCAAGTATGATAGTTTACGCTGGATCATGTTTTGAACAGCAAAGATTAGAATTACTTAAAATATTCCAGAACCAACTCACTCAACTAAACATTAAATTCAACAAAAATTATTCTTTAGTCTCGATGGTCTCTATGAACTCAAACGAAAATGAAAAATTCGAATGGCATGAAAAGGGTCTTCCTTCTGATGAATTCAGTCAAGAAAATGCAATAATCACACTTTCGAGTAAACGAACTTGTTAGATTATTGATCCCCAGTATCAAGCCGCAGACTGGCTCACGAACCAAATGAATATTAAGCCAGAGTTTATTTTCGACAAACCAAGTGGGGACAAATGGTTAGGCAAAATAGAACAAGCAATCATCAATGGCGAGACAGTTATTGTCAATGATTAAAACTGTAACATTGACCCTGTTCTTGACAATATTATAGAAAAGAAATTGTATAAGAAGTAGGATGAGAAAGAAACTACTCATATATTCTTCAACGATGCAGAATTGTTGTTCAATCCTAATTTCAAACTCTTTGTTCTAAATCACTCTAGCAAAATCGAACTGAATCAAGAAGTTATAACTAGATATAACATAGTCAACTTCTCTTTGAAACAAGAATCTCTTGAAAAACAGCTTTTAGATCTGGTTTACAAAACAGAACAAAAAGATAAATTTGAGGCTCATGCTAAACGTTTCCGTAGAATAAAAGACAACAAAACAGAACTAAAGGACTAAGAAGCATTGATTTTGAAGATGCTTATTTCCGAAATAGATTTCCTAAGGGACAAAGACTTCAGTCACCAACTCGACAGTTGCAAGACCATGAATGACCTTATTCTAGCTGAAATCCAGCAATTTGACATCGATAATAAACAATTTGTAGAATCAAAGGCGATGAACGACAGAATTGCTAAGATGGGGACCAAACTTTAATTCATCTTGTAAGACCTCTCCAAAATCAGTCCAATGTAGCAATTTAGCATTATGAATTTCAGAGAAATATTCAAGTCCATACTAGAATCATAGTACAAGAACCAGAACAAAACTTACGAACAACCTGACAAGAAAATTGATGACATAAATAAGAAATTGAGACTTAATATATTCAAGTAAGCTGAAATGGCTCTTAAATCTAAACATAAAATACTCCTAAGTATCATACTGACAATCCGTACAAACATGCTTTTGTTTGAAGATGATGAAGCGGAAAGCAACAAGATAAAAATAGATGAGACACATTGGACTTATATATAAGAGACTTTGGTGTAGGAAAAGAAAACATCTAAACCTTCATCTACTGAAATTAAACCAACTAACTGCTCATTCGTGAGTCAAGAACAGTGGGAACAAATGATAGTGATTGAAAATAAGCACCCTAAGCTCAAAGGACTGATTTCTGGGTTTAGGTTATCAACAGAAGAGTGGTTGTCGTGGTAGAATAAACCAGATTTCCAGCGGCTGCCAGGTGTGTGGAGCAAGACACAGCCTGATAGTTTGTGTAAATTGCTTATCTGCAAGATTTTGAGACCAGACAAGTTCATGGAATTTGCAATTGAGTTCATTAGGTTTAATCTAAGTGATGAATTCATACCAGAGGGTATGCCCGACGTGGGGAAAGCCATGAAAACCTATGACAATAATTGTATTGTTTTCATCAAAGAACCGGGTACTTATCCCGATCAATAGGTGAACTAGTAGATGAATGACCAGAAAGAGACAGAAAATGAAAAGAAAGAATTATTCAAAATAAGTCTAGGTGAAATTTATGAACCCAACAAGTCCAGAGTGAACTCTACAATTTTGGATCTAGTGAAAAGCAAGAAATACAGCTGCATATACATCGACAACTGTCATTTGTAAAAGAAGTATCTGCCAGCGCTTGAACGAGACATAAAAGAGATAGTTAAAAATAGAGATAAGTAGAACAACAACATAAAACTCTTTATTGTGACAGAACCTTTCAATGAATTCCCTATATTTATACTTTAGAACAGTCTTAAATTTTCTTTTGAAAAACAAGTAGGAATTTCCAATCAGATAAAGCAGACCGTGGAATTGGCTCTCGAAGAATTCAAGTATGACAAGGAAACTGTCAAGACTAATTTCAAACCAATCGACAAACGTATGATTTTCGCTACAACATTCCTTCATGCAGTTCTGACTGAACGCACATAATTGGGCTACTTTGGATACAACAGTAAAATCGAATAAAATGAAATCGATCTTACTATGATGCTTAGATTAGCTTATTCTGCTACTTGTAAACACCTCGACATAAAAACTAATGCAATTGAGAAGGACAAGGGAGATGAAATGAAGAACTCACACTACTTCCAGATTCTAGCCAAACAAGTAGCCAACTAGATATATGGCTGTAAAGTTGATAATCAAATTGATTTGGAGGTAATATCACTCTAATGTCATGACATTCTGCAGTGGTCCTTTGATTATGTCAAAATGCCAAAGGATGGAGTAGACAACATCGAAATAGATGCCGACCAAGGTACTGACTCTTACAAACAGATTGTAGACAGCATGTTGGAGATCGTCAAAGACAAACAAACATGGGAAATATGTATGAAGACACCTCTAATAGACGTCAGGATCAACTCAGTCAAGACCGCAATACTCATTGATGACATCAAAACTTTCTGTCTTGATAAATCCACTTTGAAGGCTGAGTTCAATGAATTCGAGATATGTCAGAAGCTCGAAGAAAAAATTATGAATTTGATTCCTGTCAATGAGTTTTTCAACGCAGAAAAATAAAGTGCAGAAAATATGAGAGAGAACAATCAAATTCTGCAATATTTAATGCAAGAGGCTATTGATTACAATAAAATATTGGCGACTGTCAGAAGTGATTTGAGCAAAATCAAGAGTGCAAGTCTTGGTGACTTTAGCGAAGATGTAGACTCAATCAAAAATTCTATTATCCAAGACAAAGTTCCAACTGAATGGAATTTCTAGTAATTTACAAAAAGTCTAACAGAGTGGGTCAAAGACTTGAATGCCAGAGTTGAATTTGTAAGCAGTGCACTCGAAGACATGGCAAAAGTAAAGAGTTAGAACCTTTGTGCATTCCTAAATCCAACTAAATTCCTGAATGCAGTAATATTCTTCATGCTCAATAACTAAAATGAGGAAAAGAAAACTATTGATGAAATAGAATTGACATAAGAAGTGAGGAATGTTTAGTAGGAGGCCCTTGATAACCCACCGCAAATGGGAGTATATATCCATGGATTAACTCTGGAGGGTGCCAATTAGGATGTAGTCGAAGGTTTCCTTGTAGAAATAGACCCCAAGCAATCCATCTAGAACCAATTCCCGATAATACAAATTCAGGTTAATGATAAGTCCGAAGATAAGAAGAAGGGTGTTCCTAAAAAGCAAAATGTGCTGGCGTAAGATTGTCCGTGCTAGCATTAGCCTACAAAAGAAGATTCACTCGTCAATAATGAGAGTAATAAAATTTTTTCATTGCCATTGAAGTGTAAACAAGATGAAAAACAAAGTGGAAAAGAAGTTAATCTTTGGAGACTCAGAGGAGTTAGTCTTCTATTGGACGTATAATGAAATTGATTATGTAAGCAAA
>Ga0138279_1098836_pt1 | contig 14439 bp, 24 predicted proteins | sample M_140205_X_mt_FD_106908 | JGI IMG/M metagenome (GOLD analysis project Ga0138279, IMG submission 106908) | Freshwater microbial communities from Lake Montjoie, Canada - M_140205_X_mt (Metagenome Metatranscriptome) | ecosystem: Environmental > Aquatic > Freshwater > Lake | place: Canada: Quebec...
CTAACAGTAAATCAAGTAATATCATCAATAACAAATTGTTTTTATTCTATCATTCAAATGTCGCAAACAAAGCTGTTCCTCTTAACTTTCCAACATCTTTTCCTATTGCTAAGTTGTTTTCTGGACAAACTGGGAAATTACAATCCAGTTAGACGGCGTTTATGAAATATTTGTCTTGCCTGCGTTTGTACTTTTATATTGGCACTTTAAGGCGGACGTTTTTAGGATGATCAGTGTTGAGTTCGAGTAGTGATTGTAACTTTTCCTTGGCGGAATCGCCTTCAAAGTTCTTATTAGCTGTATTGTCGAATGGCACATAACCTTTGCCAGTCAAAATCGATTCCTTCGATTAGAAGCTCAATTTAAGTAAGAATCCTTCCGACTGAATCATCTTTTCAGGGTGATCTTCCATTTGGAATTCCTTGTTGAAAACAGCTCCCTCCAGGGTGAGTCCTATAACCTTGACCGACTTGAAAGCTTCCTGATACTCCATTTCCTTCTTGTTCTTTCCCTTTGTGTTTTCGTCACTTACCCAGGTGATCATGAACATGTTGCCGATTTTGAATTTGTCCTTTTCACTTGTCTTGGACTAGAGCCGTACTATTTCCTGCTTCACACTGTTCACGAAGCCCTGTGGATTGAACATGCAGTCCAACTTCTATTTTGAATCAGTTTGGTGCCCTTCTGCTTTAAATCGTTCCAACTCAGATTATCGGTCCTCATATTGTTTGTACCAAGACATGATTGTGGATGACAACCACGAGATTTCTTCGCCAGCTGCATTTTAGAGCCAAGTGAACGGGATTTTATTATTAAAGATCGCATTTATAGCTTCTGAAAGGTCAGCAGTCATAATTATCTCACCCTTTATTGCAGATCTAATGTCATCGAGTGTACGCTTCATGATGCTTACAATGTTAATGAATCTTTCTATTTCGAATTTGAAGAACACGTTGAGAGGGAATAACAACCCATCCATTCCAGCTTTTTCCATGTACATAGGTGCTTTCTTTTTCAACACAGCTGGGTAATCAAGTTCAATCATAATGTGGTCATACTTGACCTTGTACTGTTGAATGAGTGTTTCCACAACTGTTTCTTTTGAAGGAGCGCCTCCTCCGCCTCCACCTCCATCCTTAGGTTGGGCATTGAGAATGGTGTTGATCATCGCATCCACTTCGATGATGCGACAGTTGAGGTCGGCCAAGGGATTCATATAGAATGCACTAGGGTTGTCGATGGGCTGCAGATCATTAAATATCCACGCGTGAATGAAGTTGAGGTCCTTTAATTTGGAATCACCCAAAATCTTGAATTAACCCTCCTTAAACTTCTCTTTGGACTGTTCTGTATTGACTACGCGCTCGTCTAAGTATTTTTTGTCAGTATCTTCACTCTAGTTCACGAAAGAACTCTGGTCGCCCACATGATTGTTGTGTGAAACATATATTTGTGTTTAAGTATCGAATAATTCGTTATCAAAGTTGTCGGTGATTTTGCCTCCTTAAATGACATCGCAGACCATTTATTTGAGGGTTTTGTAATTAATTTTGTCATTCGAGAGAATGTGTTTCTCACACTAGAGGAGAGCAACGTCAAGGTCAGATGTATTGAACTCGTACGGAACGCAGAACCCTATAGCTCCAAATTTACGTCTTTCAATAACACAGCAGTGCAGCTAACAAAGAATTTGGATCAATCTACGGAAATTGCGTGCTTTCCCGATATCCAGTATCTTTTCAAGGCGATCTTGATTTACGACAGTGGTGTAGACTTTGTACAGACCATCTTTCATGCCTTTGGGAGGCTCATCAGTAACTTTGATGCACATTTGCAGAACTCCCAATGGGAACTCGTTGGTGGGGTCACACGTCATTTAAAGTCTAAAGTTTTCATTGATTATGTCCTGACCGTCTGGCTTCTTGAATTCCTGTTCCATAGTAGCAACATAACTGAGAGAGAGGTGGCTGTTGTTGAGAATGACCCAACGACCGATTTCTTTGCCCACATTGATAGCAGCTCTTGCTTTTACCTCCTGTCCTTCACCCATTGAAATAATTTCAGGTTTCCGCTGTAGTTTCATTGAATTGGCAAGTCCTTCTACACTTGAAGTTGGGTCAGCCCCTTTCGAAAGTAGGAAGAGTACAGGTGTCTACCTGTCTGTTTCTGCCTAAATGTCGTCTATTCGTATTTTTATTGGGTCAGTCTAGATGCTCGTCCGCTTGCAGAGAACTGCTCTCACCAATTCTTTTGTACAAAGATTACTACGATCTTACCTGAAGCATCTGATGAACACACAAAGTTAGAATGCTCTCAACTCAAGATCACTTTCACTTTCTAAGATGGATCGGATATCCGCAGGGAAGTCGGGAGACTTTATGTCTTCAGGAACGTCAGATTTCTACTATCTCTCCTATTCTTTAGGGTTTTCACTCATTTTTTGGGCAACTCCAGCGAAACGTTTATTCTTGTTCTTGCCGAATTCTTAAGATGAAAGTTGTAAAATATTTTTCCAATCTCCATCCATGATATCAGGTTTTTTTAGAGCTGTTTCATCAACAACTGTAGTGCCTACAGCTTTGAGATAAAATCCAACGTCCGCTCCAGTTATCTTTTCCTAAGATACTAGTTATTTGAGACAGAGAATAATTTTAAACGTGAGCTTATCTCTCTCGAACAATCCTCGCATGGTCTACTTGTAAACTATTTCAAGCAGAGCATCACAAATCTGTATGACCCTCTGACTGGTGTCTATTTCTTCTTCCTCTTCCTCTTCACCTGTCTTGCGTTCGACCTTGGAAGTGTCGATACTTTTGTTGAACAAGTTCATAAATTGCTTCAGGGAAGTGTTATACATCCAATTGATTCCGAATAGGTCAATAATTACGAACTAGAGGATACTGCCCAACTTGGCTACCTCTTCATATTCTCGGCGTTCTTTTTCGATTTGTTCTTGCTTTGCTAAACTGTTTGTGATGGCGATTTCTACACGTTTCGACTCATTACGTACTTTACTAAGGGTATCTACAAGTTCTTTGTCTTCAAGAATTTTATCTTTGTCACAGTTTGCCAAGTTATTCAGTAACTGTTCATCAAGTTCCTTGAGTCTGCGTTGGTTCTGGTTAATTTCATTCTGTAGACTATTAAGTGTGGCTTCAAGTTCAGCTTTTTCTTTGTTAATGACAACAGCTAAGAGTTGTTCTTCCAATCCGCGCATGGTTACAGTGAAGTCGATGACTACAGTTTGAGCTTAGAGTTCAGGAGACCAACTGGGGTTGGTTAGGCGAGATGTCATGAAGAGCGTGAACTCGTTGTGCCAGTCAATTTCAGAATTATTGAATTTTATTTGCTTCCTTTTGTTTTTGATTGTAAATTGTTTGTCAAGAATTGGACTTAATGTGGGATCAATTTCATTTTCAACATTTTCCAAAATGAATGGGAATCCTGAACTTATGCAATTTTCCAGTGCACTAGATAGCATCCTATCACTAAGGTCGCAAATCCACTTCCCAGCACAATCAGCTTTGCTCTTATACATTCGTTCAAGCCACGTTCGAGCTTGGTTCTGGGGGTCAATTATGAGTGGGAAACGTTTGCTCTTTTCAATTATGATTCCATTTTGTTTTGACAATTCATCATTGGGGAGACCTTCTAGCAGCCATCCACCTATTTTGTCTTGAGAGACCAAAAATGTAATCAAATTCAAGTCTACGAATTAAGGAACCGACAGTTCATCACATAGTTCTTTAAAATTCTTAACAAGTTCATTCCTGAACAATGTGTTAAATGGACCGCATTATGCTACGAATGCACACCCAATGCCGACGTCTCCGATTAACATTTCCTTAGTTTTGTTTTAGTTGTTACGGTCTATCTCCCATCTAGCTTTGTTAACGTCAAGAGAACCGATGAGACTTTCAGCAGCTTAAAGTTTGCGTACGAATTCTTCCAAAGTTTCTTTTTGTGCATCAGCTTCAGCTTGGATTTTGTCCAACTCAGCTTGTTTCCGAGCGACATCGTCTTGAACTTGTTTCAATTCGGATTCCTTAGCTGCAAGCTTTCCTAATTCCACTTTGAGTTTATCGTCCATTTCATTGACTTTCTGAATGAGAGGAGCCACCATTTTGTATGCACCTCTAAACTTACGCATACAATCAATCCAGTTAGCAACGTTTCCTGCAGCGTTGTTTAGATTTTTTATAACATCGAAAGTAAACCATTCTTGATTTAATTATGCCTCAACGAGTTCGATAGCTTCATCGTTTAATTTGTCTCTTTTGTCTTCTGCTCCAAATTCTTTCATCTTTTCCAACAATTTTCCAGCATTCTTTAAGATAGACTTCAATGTTAACTCATAAGAGTCTTTTTAAAATGTAGATTTTGTCTTTTTATTTATTTCTACGTCTATGACAATTTCAATAGGACGTACAGGTGCTTAAAGAAGGAGTGCCACACAATCAAAACATTATTTGATAGGGTTGAATTGTTTGTCAGGGGCAACTTTAGAGAGTTCATCAATTTCTTTAGCTTGAATCTTACCTAGAGCAGCAAGAGCTTCTTCTAATATAGGTTTGGATGCAGCTAGTTTCTCTTCTGCACTTTTCTTCTCTCTTTCGACAATTACAGCCGTTTTAGCGATTTCTGTCGCGTCAATTAAAACCTCGCTTTCTTTCTTTTTAGCTTTGTCTGTTTCTTCCTTAATCATGTCTGCTTTTATCTTGATACCAGCCATCAATATTGTAACACTTTCAGTTTGCTCCCCGATTACTTTTTTAAGGCCGTTAATCTGGATGGTGGCTGCTTTGATGGTTTCAAGACCTTTGATAACATTTTCTTCTTCTTTATCAATACTCTCGAACTTTATTTTGTAGAGGTCGATCTACATATCAATGAAGCTCAAGTAGCTTTTGGGAGTGGATTAAACATTTCGACGCATAACGTTGAACTAGTCACCAGATCTCTTAATAACCTTATTGTGGATTTTAGCCATTAACAGTTATAGTTTGTCCTTCATATCGTCAGTCTTTACGTAGATCTTCATAGTTTTTAGAATGTATTGTGAGGTTTCAACGAGAGCAGATTCAGGCCACGGGAAGAACTAGTTAATAGAACATGAGGTGAACAACGAGGGGAACTGGATTCCACGGTCACGGAACTTTGGATTGGCAGGTGAAAATGCTAAAACGATGTGTAATGAATCCATTACTTTGTTCAAAGCAAGATCTTAGAGTTTTTCGACAGTCAAGACCCCGTCTTTTATGCCATACTTTTTGGCTACTTCAGTTTGTGCGGTGTCTTTGTCTGCTTTCTCTAACATGTTTGACACTTCACCCGTGCTGAGAAAACTGTTGACAAATTCAAGGAATTCTTCTGATTTTATGTCATTGTCTGTCAAGAGGAAAGTTGCGTGGTTCGACTTCTCTCTGCATGCAACTAACCAAATTGCTTTGAAGTCTTCCAAGAAAAGTTTTTTTCCTTAGCCTTTTATGTTAACAATCTGTTTACATGCTGCATGTCGACCCATAAAGCATGCCATTAGAGTGCAACTTTGTTTCCCTGAACCACCAACACCAATAAGCATTGTTGAAGAACGATCTGTCATTACCAAACGTCCAATTCTGCTTATGTGATCAAGAGCTTAATCGAATAAAACTAGGTCCATCTTTTTATTTTTGGCATCTGAATTGAATTTTTCTAACATTTTGTAGGTTCTTAGCTTTAAAGTTGAATACCCTATCGTGGCCTCTTAAAGGAAAGGGGCTTCCACTGTTTCTCCTGAAGATTCGTCTTCATAACTTTCTTGAAGGAATTCTGAGAAAATGAGTTTCTCAGTACTACCAGAAGTGTCTTCCATTTTGTATTTGACCAGAACCTCATACATTAGAGCATTTTACTTTTCAATGTCTGGTTCTTCAATGAACCGATCAGAAATCACACGTGTACATTCATATTTCCAAAGATTAATAATGACGTCATTAAGTTTTACGTTGATCAGACTTTTGGAGTTCTTGAGTTGTTTGATGTCTATTCTAAATATTCCTAACATCATTTTACTGATGTCCTTCATGGTGAAGTTCTAGGTGAACTTGGCAGGAGTGGGGATAAATTTGTCTTTAACGACTTTCCAAAGGTCAATCGTAGCTAGACAAAGGTTGTTGATGGAGTCTGAAGCAGTTCCGATTTCTTTCATGAATTGTTCGTTGAATTTGTGTGAAATCATGAAACCCTAGATGTTCTGCACAACAACTGATTCAGGAGGGAGCATGTTCACAATAAAGAATTGGCGTTTTAGACGGTTAGGGATGTCGTTCTTTCCTCCTCCAGGGTTGGACATAGCACAGACCTAGTGGGTTTTGTTGATCTTCCCGAATTTAGGCTCTTCTCCCTTCTTGAACATGTAGAACCCTTCATCTTCGATGATTTGACGCATCAGTTCATTTGTGACCTGATCACCCCATTTGTTCTGTTCAGGCATGCTGAGGTCGTCAATGAAAAACAGCTGGTGGAAGTCATTTTTCTTGGGGTTCAGTGAGGATCCCTTTAACTCGAACTCGTCAGCTATAGCTTCTTGGAGTAATGCTGGGGTAGTTGCAAAAGAAAAATTTATTCGTTTTATTAATTATTGTTGAGTGCACTCCTCCCGTCTGCAATAGAGCAATATATTTGAAGTTTTAGCTGTTCCGGAATCTCCTGATATCAACACTTTTTAAGTTTTTGTTACATTCGCCATTTTCGAATTTAGCAGAATGTTCAAAAGTTAGTTGGTCTTAGATGAATCTTAATTAGGAATTAAGAGGGAGCTTTAATTCCCTGAGACTTCAACTTTTTCAGGTTCTTACTTCTCCCATACCATACTTTTATCTTTCTCGAAACTCTGCCAATTCATACAGAAGTCGAAGCACGTAAGGTTGTCTTTAATTAACTTAGCAGGAGGAGCATTAATTAAATTGAAATTTGGTTCCTTGGAATAGAATTACAATGAGCTTACCTTCTTACGCTGTTCATTGTCGAGAGTACCACAGATGGCCCAAAATAGACAGAATATAAAGATTTTTTCTGCTAAGGGTGAGTTTTCCCCGTCAATTGCCTGATTGTCAAGTTTGTACTTCTCTAGAAGGCAGTTGAACAAATCAATGAAATTTTTCATCATACAGTATTCGTTGGTAACGATGGAACCCCTAATTTTGTTGTCGTCAAGGAATTTGAATATATTAAAATTGGCTGATAATCCAGTAGTTGGATGGGTTTCAAACTACTTCCTCTACAGTCCTTCAACTGCGTCACTTTTACTTTTAGTGCCTCCTAACTTGATTTTGCGTTGATCGATCTCTTAGTCGATATATCTCTTATAGCCCAGATCTTCAAATGAGATGAAGACTATCCCAGCACGTGAGACTGTGGCAGGGGACGCATTTTTGAGTGATTCATTTTCAAAAAAGAGTTTGACGTTGTCGCTCATAGGAATTCGTTCATTGTTTGCTAATGTGAGGATCTTGTTGTCGTCCATGACAGTATTCAAGTCCTCTACCCAGATAGCATCCACAGGACCATCACAGACCATCCACGACATGATGATTTTGGAGCGTCTAGTGTTCACATCCTTCCAAATAGTCGAAAATACTCCAGGATAGAAGTCTCCTGACTCCATATCACGTTCACCTTACAACTGGTCTTGAGTGATAGACCTGGGATTGAGTCTTTCGGTTCTCCACGTTTCTTTCTCACCTCTGGCAATAGCCATATTAGTTAGTGCCCTACTCAGTGTAGTGATAATAGTAGATTTTCCACATCCAGTTTGACCTACTAACATTATACTGTGTCTGACACAAGTAGTGTCGTAAAGTTGGTTGATTTTTGTGATCCATGCGTCATCTCCAACTTTGACTTTATTTCTAATGAAGAACAGTTCTTTGTCAATTACATCGAGTACAGCATTTTGTACCTTTTCATTGGGTTTACTATCTTTCTTGAAGTTTACGAACACATCGTCTAACAGAGAATCAAACACACCGACATCGTCTTTAACAAGTTTACTTAAATTCATGTCTTTCAATGCTTTTTACATCAATTCTTCTTCAAGTTTCTCAAGCGCCTCTTTTTCTAACGTTTTTCCCTCTGTCTCGGCTCGTAAAATGTTTCCTGCCTGACGTAAGACTGATTTAATGTTTCTGAGTCCAAAATCATAATGTCGTTGTTTTGAAAGTTGTTCTTCACATTGTCTATACACAATGTTGAACTTTATTGCCAAATCATCATTAGTTGTCTATCCACTAGTTGCCAGGAAAGTTTTCATGATATCTCTCCTGTCGGGCACCATCATGCAAACACCTCTGAATTGCACTTTCAAGTTCTCGGGCAGTTCTTGTCTTCCAGCATACCCGGGGTTCATTGTAATGAATTACCCGACAACAGGGTTGAATTTGATAACAGAGTTTTCCTTATCAGGGAATGTGATTTCTTTTTCACTCAATTGTTTACTTTGTTTTATAACTTGTACTTGAGTTGCAACTACCGATAGAACTTCAAGTTTTATACGATTGAACTCATCGAAGCAACCCCAAATGCCACTGATGGAGAGTCCCTTGAATATCTTAGCCATGTCATCCTAACCTTGTTGGGGCGTACAGTTGGTCACTACAACAAAAATGCCTAAGGTTCTTCCCATGTCTTTTACAGTTTCAGTCTTTCCTGTTCCTGCAGGACCTGCTGGCGCACCTCCATACTACATGCCTAAAGCTTGAGCGAGCGTTACCTAGCATTTGTCTGTGAGGGCCGTTACAGCCAAACGTTCTTTGGCTCCTAAGTATTCGTAGCTCTACAAGAAGTCAACATCTGTAATGGAAATGATGCAATTATCATAGTCCTCTAACCATTAGACTCTATTTTGTTTCTGCCAAGTGAAATCTTCTAGTTTTGTCAGATCTTTAACTTTGTCAGTTTAAAGTTCTAGCAAATGCACCATAATTGTAATCATAGCTTCTAACTTTTGTCTTTGCAATGTGTCTAGAGGTGTTAAACACTTTGTGATCAACCTTTTAGTGACTCCAAATAACTTGTCGGTTTACTCTTTAACTATTTTATTTTTATCTTTTGTTGATACTCCTGAATCTGACTTTGATCTTGTGAAGATAAAGCTTTCGCATTGGAAAGTCCACTACATCTGCATACCCATGAGAGCACATTGAGAGGGTGTAAATTTTAATTAGTTGTCTAATTCTGATGTTTCCATTTTGTTGCCTCCACTCAAACTGACATCGAATGCTGCAATTCCTGCGGCCTTCTTCATTGTCTTCTTCATAATTTCCTCTAATTCAAGGAGCCATAATTCAATTTGTTCCTTTGGACCTAAGGGTTCTGTCATTTTAAGTACTTCTTTAAACTTGCCCATCGTGGATTAGAAGGAAACAGCCTCTCCATCTTCAAAATTGATCCCAGTGAGGGCGTCAAAGATGTTTTGAAGATACTCTTTAATCGCTTCTGGATTGGATCCTGTAGAAAGGATGCTCAGAAGTGTTTCATCACTAACAAACTAGAATCTGGCAAACTTTTGTTTCTTCGTTTCCAACTACTTATCAAGTTTCTTTTGACATTCATACAGTTGCTTTTCTAAATCAGGCAGTCTAGTGGTTATCACGTCATTTTCGCAGCATGCCTTAACCAACTGCAAGTCTCTAGCCAAGTTCATATTTTTTGTAAAATCTTTGTCTAAGTTTTTAAATTTTGCTGCCTCCGCAGGGAGTTGTTTTCTGATGTCTTCTGAACTGAAAACTGGTTCCAGAGAGGTCCACAAGGATTGCACTTTAACCCAGCGTTTGATAGTCTGTTCAAGTTCAGTAAACATAGTGCTAAGTGCTGTGATTTTATCCATATAAGGAGCCATGAATTTCTTGCTTAAGAGAGTACTTATTTCAGTTTGATCATTGGTCAAGTTGTCCATCACAGCTGTAACACTCACGAAGATGTGGATTTCCTTTTCCTTTTAACGTTTAAACTCAAAAATGCACTTCTTTTCCCAATATTCTGTAATTTTTCCTACTTTTTCAAGACTTTTCTTCTGCTGTTTTGCCCTGTCGGAAATTTCGTTCATTTCATCTGCACATTTGTGTATCTGTGCATCCTAGAGATTCTTGATTTTGATGTTCTCTACTCCATTTTCGTAAACGATGTTTGCGTTGGCAGGTGCAATGTTTTCATTGATCTCTTTCCAGTGCAGTTCCCCAAACCCGGTGTTGGGTGCTACCATCTCCTCCAGACAGTTTACGAGTATGGCATAGTTATCCAGCATAGAGTTCATTTGGATGTATGCATCGTACTTCTTAAGGTCTTTTCCTAGTTTCTTACCTTCAGCTGTGAACTTGATGATCGTATCTCGGATCATATCAATGTTCTGTGGGTTGTTCTGCAATTCTACGAAATTCATGGTGTTCCAGACTTCTATTTCCTGTGTGACCTGGTTCTACAGGGTCTAAAGTTTCTCTAGAGTGTCAATTTCCTTCTGCATTTCAGTCAGATCATTGAATGGTTCTTTTGGTATACCTAAAAGATCTTGTGCCTGGTTGTATTGTTGTCTCTAGCGGTCAAGAAGACGTTATTGTTCTTTAAAGCTAGTCAACAAGTTAGCTGCTATTTTAGGTTCCAGTCCCTCCTGTTTTGGGCCTTTAGTTTCATACTCACGTTTGAACACGATAATCTTCTCTTTCAGTTGTTTTATATTGCCCAAGAGTTGGTCCTTGATATGACTCTCAGTGTGAGTTATTTGGTCAAATTTGTTGTTGCTCTTGCGCAGGAGTTCATTCCAGTTGTTCTCGAGGTCATTCCGCTTATCTATTTCAATTTGGTTGTACTCCAGCTCTACCTGTTGTTTGTACTTGTCAATGAGTTTGTACATATCTTTGATGGGGGTGATTGTCAAACGCATCTCCTACTCCCGACTGCGGACTGACTTTATCTCACTCATGATGTTGACCAGTGTCTCTGTAGAGTCACTCTCTCGGTCAATCTGCATACTTTGGTTCTTGATGCTTTCAAACTGTGTTTCGAGCGAGGATTTGCACATTTCATGTAAATTGTGGATCATTTTCTTTTTGATGTTCATGATGGTTTCGTTGATGGTATTTTTGATGATTTCATTCTTCAGACATATAGCTCCAATGGAGAAGGAATCGGGCATTAACAACACCCCTTCACCGACTTCATCTAAAAGAATCAGGTGTTCGGTGTATTCCTTGAGACTAGGGTTCTTGTGTTTCTTGATGAAGGCAGCCACTTAGTCTTCTGCATCTGGGTTGTAGTAAACGTCTTACGACTTGAATTCCATGATAGAGAGATTGAGGGAATCCTGAGTTCCCTTGATTGATCCTGTTAGGAGAAGAATCACTCGTACAATTTCTTTGTCGGTTGCTATCTGTTTTTAGAAAGGATCTTTGTCTTCATCCTTTTTGTCGTCTTGGTTCCAGTTGTAGATTTTCTTAGAACATGAAAGAATTTCTTTTGCAGCATTGTTGATGGCTTGTTGGACGTCTTCAATTGAAGGCACTTAACGCATTTGCTTTTTGGATGTCATTTCAAGTGTGATTTCAAAGAATGGTTTGCTCATCTTCTGTGTGCTTTTGGTGTTGGTGCAAACTCGTTCTTTCATCTTATTTAACGATGCTTTAGTTGAGTGGAGTAGTGCCTGGTAGGTGGCGTAGTTGTATTACTCCCTTACTGTCCTTTGTGACTCCTTCTCTTTCTCACTGGAGGCGGTGTTCGTGTTAATCATTTGAAGAAGGTCATTGACTGCTTTTTCAATCATAATGTTCTTGCTCTAGAGGTCGATAGTTTTCTTATCAATCTTTGTCTTCTGCATGTTGACGAAGTCCTCAAGAGGAATTGCGTTAGCCTCATTGTCAGGGAATTGTACCAACACTTCCTGAGAGATAGATTTGATATTCTTCTCGATTCGCGACTCAATGAGGTCGTTGCTGTTGAAGATGAGTTCTGAGAGTTCTATAAGATCGTCTTTGATCTGTTTAATGAAACTTTCAATTTTCAAACTGGTCCAGGTAATTTCCTAGAAACCGGGTTTAAGTTTGTATTCGAATTCTTTGAGGTGGGGTTGCATGAGTTTTGTCAAAATGGACCTGATCTTTGACCTTATCTTGTAGTACTCTCCAATAACTTCGTTCAGTTCATTGAAGTAGCGCTTGTACTTGTCTTCCTGGATCAGTACGGTTTCAGCTGGTTTGAGAAGCTTAATGTGATTGCGTTCCATCACTTTAGCCTCGCGTATGAGCTGGAACACGACAGGGTCGAAGTTCACTACAATGAGTCTCTCGTTGTTTGCTCTAGTAACTGATGTAAACACAGGACTCTGTAGTTTAGCTTTGTGTATTTCCACTGTTGTGAAGAACTCCATAACAATTTAGATCTGCCGTTTGACTAGAATCTCGCAGACTTCGTTCTAAGCTTTGATCACGTCTTTGTTCAGGGAATTATTGGTGAGTTTGATGAGTTTACCTATGGGGTCTGTTACCCTGGAGGTAAGGTGCTTCAAGAACAGAATCTATTTGGCCTACTGGGGCATGTTGCGTATTTGGTAGTAGTTCATGTTGTTGCTGCTGACGGTTTCCTTTATGCTCTGGAGTTCATCTTGGTACCCGGTGATGATCTTACTGGTGTAAGTATTCTCCAACTCACGCTTGAGAGAGGGACGTTCGAAGATCTTCATGAATTTCTGCAACAGTCTGATCTTCTGTTCTATCGAACTCATGTTGCTCTAGCTGATCTCGATGTACTTTTTAATGTTACCCTCTTCCTTCGAGATGTCAACTGTGAACTTGACATAGCATTTGTCGAAGGCACTGTCGTTGATCTTCAGGTAGGACTCGTCACTTTTCTTTTCAAAGTCCGTGACCTACTTCTCCAGACTGTCAATGTTCTTCCCGTCGATGTCCTAGGTAGTTAGGATGTTGATCTGCTTCTTAATCATGAAAACTTCGATCAACTTCACGAGTTTTCGTTTGAAACTGTCAAACAGACTGAAGATGCTGTTAGACTCGTCATCAGTGAAACTGAAGTTGTTGCAGTTGCGCATTTCATTGTCTGCCACATTGTTATTCTAGCAGTCGTGCTACTTGGTGTTCAGTTCAATGCACTCCTCAAAGACCTTGATGAGGTCTTCCACTGGCTCAAAGTCCCAGAACTTCTTCAAGTCTCTTGTCTCCTTCTTGATGAAGTTCTTGCAACATGTAATCATCTGGTTGGTCAACTTCTTGAAGAGTTTGAGAATGTTGACTTTGTTGGAGTAGTACTTGTCGATGTTCTAGATCATGCGGATGGAGTAGAGGAGTAGCCCTAGCTGGTCAATCACTTTGGAAGGACGGCACTGCTCTAGTTGCTCTACGTAGCGTTCAAGCTGGGAGAGCTATTTATCGTTGTTTTTGGCTTCTGTGAGGAAGCGGTTCAGGTCATTTTCATTATTTCTGTATTCCTTCTGGCGGTCTTCAAAGTCAGTTTTGTAGCTAGAGATGTTCTTAAGCGTTTCCTTAGCTGATTTGTCAATTCTTTCTTGATTGATATGTGCACTCAAGTTTATGAGGAACTCTAAGAGAACCTAGACCTTTTTGTTGTTGTCGTCTTTCAGTTGTTCATCTATAGAGTTCAACTTGAAGTAGCGATGTTTCCACTAGTCCATTTCATTGCGCAGTCCACACTCTTCATTGGACAGCTCATCCGCCTCTTGGTGCTCATTGGTTACTTTGTGCATAGTCTCTAACCACTCGTTGATGGTAGCTTTGAGGTCATCTAACTAGTTGTTCTTCTGGTTGGTGATCTTGTTAAGAGTTGCTAGACCGCCGCCGTTACTCTTGTCATTTAACACATCAGAAACTTGCAATTTAAGGAACTCCATAGAGTTACCTGCGAAAAATTCCGCTAGACGAGGTTTGATTTTCAGCATAATCTCTGTTTTTGAGTTCTTGATACTTTCGATGAGGTCATTGTTGAACCTGCGAAAGGAGTGCAGATATTCTTCTTTTTGGTGTTCTTCACAGAGACCCCAACTTTTTGTGTTCCCTGAACTCCCCTTGAGGAAAGGGAGCATACAGTGATGCATCAGATTCTTTAGTGTATCTGCAGTGAATTGATTGAGTTCACCCCAGGTCACTAGGTTATCAAAGTTCTCGCTTGTGAGTTCTTCTGCCCCTGAACGCACGAAGTAGACCGCTTTGTCCGACAAAATGACACTCTTGTCCTCTAAGTCGAGACATGCCACTTCATCTGTGAGTTCATCTTCACCTTTATTCTTTACTAGGAGGCATAGTACAATGGAATTGCAGCCACCCATAATAAAGCTGTTGATCTTTATCTTAGTCTTCTTGTCACACATTTCATATCTAAACGATGGTGAGAATACATAGACATTATTTAAAATATCCGATATCTTCGCAGACGTTTTCA
>Ga0138279_1036636_pt1 | contig 13710 bp, 29 predicted proteins | sample M_140205_X_mt_FD_106908 | JGI IMG/M metagenome (GOLD analysis project Ga0138279, IMG submission 106908) | Freshwater microbial communities from Lake Montjoie, Canada - M_140205_X_mt (Metagenome Metatranscriptome) | ecosystem: Environmental > Aquatic > Freshwater > Lake | place: Canada: Quebec...
CTGACTCTTTCGATTATGTAAAAATTACAATTAAAAATTTCGTTACATCTGTAAAAGAAATAATTCTAATTTAAGCCCCACAGTTGGAAGAACCCCAACTAAATTCAATATCCAACCCCCAGAATGATGAACTATTCCGTAAATTCATCGTCTAAACCAATATCAACTACGTGCACGTCTACATCTCACACGAACGGAAGGAAATAGCCTTAAGTAACTCTTTCCTGGAACCCTACAACTACTCAGGTCTACTATCTTTCATTAAAAAGGAAGACGTCAACATCCTCAGAGATATAAAGGAACTCGAACCACTACGTAATGTCTCAATCTTCTAAAATGACTTAAGTGATGAGAATATAAGTAACAATCTATTCTCTTAGATAAACCATTTCATGCGTCCTTGTTACAACCAGTATTTGGACATACTGCAACAGGAGAAACGTATTGAAAACAACTTATAAGACACCTACAAGAAAGATTTGCTAAATTTGGAAACTTCAGTCGGCAAATTAGCCAACGAAGATGAAATCATCAAAGTGGAGTTTGTGTTCAACAACAAGTAGAAAGAACTAGTTGATATCTAAGAAGATAACTACACAGAATTTATAAATGACTTAGACAAAAGTAGATTACTGGATGACATACGCCAATGGAAAGAATCTCTAAAAATGATACAAAATATAAAGTTGCCCAAATTCTCTACAATTTTTAACGAGTTTAACAGTCTTTACAAACTGTCTGAAAGTTTCAAAGGAATCCATATTTTTATAAACTCTAAGTACTTCGAGTTTGTCAAACACTGTCTTTCGACTATAGAGTATAAGGATGAAAATAAGATTCCTCAAGTGCACATTGAAAACGAGAAGAAGAAATTGAATAACCACTAAGACACATTTAAGAAGATGACTGAATGGTAATCTAAAATGAAAGTGAAGGAGTTATTTGAAGCTGCGTCGGTGGATCAGTTCAAAAATGACTTGGAAAAAACAATATCAGTGCTTAAAGACATACATAAAGATTAACCTGTTTTCCTGTAGAAAAGGTTAGTTATTTTTTGGGATAATTTAGTAAAAGAAGCTGTAAGATAGGCTTTATAGCTAATTCAACATAAAAGTAAAATATTCCACGTCCCAGATGAAATAACAGATTTTATGAAAATTGAAACTGGCATCCATGGGAAGCTCCTTACATTCAATAACGATATCTACAAGTTTGTTGACTCTAATTTTGATGACAAAGACAAACTAAAAGATATTATCATACAACGTACAAGTGACTATTTGACTAAATTTAAGGAACGTATCCAAAATTGTAAAAAACTCAGAAATTAACACAAAATCTTTAGGCCAACTCTGTTTGAGGTCAATGACTACATCTCTAACACTAATTTGAGTGAGGATAAAGCACAAGTACTAAAGCAACATACCAATGTTGTGGATAATATGAGTGTACTCAACCTGGATGGGGAATAGGTCAAATGCAACAGTGTAGATTTAAGTGATCTAAGTGATATGACAAATAGTCAACTTAATGAAAAGATAAAACGCTACAGGGAACATGCTGAGAAATATGAAGCAGATGTTGAATTTGCTATTAAATTCATGTTGCAAGAGACAAACTCTATACAACAAATTCAGAAGATTTTCAGAAAGTATTCAGGTTGGCTTAATAATGAACACCAGACTGACAAAAAGGATGGGAAAAGTAAAGTTAAAATGTTTGTTGTCGAGTAGAAAGAAAAGTTGATGGAAATTATTAACAAAAAGGGGGCAAAAATACAAGAAAATCTGGAAATGTTTGAGAAAAACTCTAATAAAGTCTCTCCAAGTTCTAAAAAAGAAATATTTTAACTAAAAGTTATGTAAGATCTGCAAGGCAAAGGCAAGTTTATCGTTTAAGCTGATAAAGTTGCACGACAGCGTGACGAAGTAAAGAAAGAAAAGGAAATGCTCAAAGTTAAAGTTGATGAATTTGAATCAAGACGGCACCCGTTGAGTGTAAAACTAGACATTCCTCAGTACGAAATGATCGCTAACAACAACATGATTAAAATTGATCCTGTTACTAATGAACTTATAGTAAATTTCGATGAACAAGTTAAAAAGGATATTGTATTGAAAAATTTGTACAAAAACTAAACCAAATAAATCTTCTACAACAAAGGACAAATGCAAGAAATCGCAAAAAAACTTAACAAATAAATCCCAATAATAAACATTTTGTCTGAATCACTGAGAGCATTCAAAATCATGATGAAACGCATAGCCTAACTGCAGGAAATATACCAATTCTTTTCCACCTCTATCAACAGCTGTGTCGAATGCATAGAAGAATGCATGCGTTACAAATGGTCCACAGAATCACTCAGGTACATCTTTAAGTTCAAATACGAGTCAGATGAGCTTCAGAATGTGTTTGAAGTTATCTCAGGCAAACATATGGAAATCCAGTCTAAAATTGCAGACATCGATGATGACAAATATTCAAATAAAGACTTAGAAGCCCTAGTGATGCAAGTGCAACATCTAATAGAAGAGTTGTCACTTAAAACCAATCAGAACATTGAGTTTTAAGTTGAGTATATCAATGAACTGATTGAAACTAAACTCATCACCAAATGTGAAAGAGCTATACGTTTCACCCTTTCTAAATTCAAGGGAGAAAGTCTAACTGAAAACTTCTAAGACATTACCACCTTTGAGGACAAAATGAATTCAGATATCAATATCTTTCATGAGGCTAGACCTGTTGAGATAAAAGTAGTTGACAACAAAGTAGTTATTTACCCCTAACCATTCTAGCATATGAACAAATTCCTACATAAACTGCACAAATACTGCTAAGAAATGATACTCAATATAGATAAAATTTAATCCCCTACATCTGACATCGATTATGACCACAAACCTGACTACAACTACTTATTTGAACGCATCGATAAGAATCTTTTAACAGAAGTTTACTCACTCCTAACACAACAGATTAACGATGTGAGGGTGTTTGCCAAGAAATAACTAGACTAAAATGATGTTATCAAACAAGATGCGTTGATAAAATAAAAATAAGGATGCTTCAAACTAGAAGAGTATAATAAATATTTTGCTTTCTTAAACATAATGAAAGAAGACACTAAAATTGTGGATGACAATAATATTGGATTGATTTAAGTATCTCGCAAGAAAGTAGTGAAATGGTTGAAAGAGAAATAGGATGAATATAGGGGATTAGTTAGGGATAATTATAAAGCAGACGTTAATGACTTAATGGACCAAATCGTGCAGAAAATGGATGATCTGCTGGATCGCTTTAGGTCAAGTGACAATAAAAACGTAGTCACTGATATAAAAGGTTAATTTGACAATGAAACACAAATTAGTGAAACTAAAAACTGGCTTGAAACAAAAGTCATTTAACTAGACGAATGCTTAAAGGAATCCAAGAAACTTAAATTTTATGACCAAGAAATCAACCAGCGCTTCCATGAGATTAAAAATAAAACATAAAAGGACATACAAGATCGTTTATATCGAGAATCTGTTACAAATGAAGCTAGAAATACCAATCTCAAGGACAAAATAAAGAACAATTTCAAGCAGTTAACAGAAAAGCTTAAAGTTAAAAAAGAAGAATTCCAGAACCTCATGCTAAACATAGCCGATGAGGAGTATGGAATGACATTGAACGAAATTAAGACTAAAATTTTGAAAATTAAAGCTGACTTTGACGAAATCTACAACAGTTGGGAAGTAGTCAACGATATAATGATGAAAATAGACCCATCTTTGGCTGATGAAAAACTAGAAGCTGAATTTAAGAATATTAGGGATTTATTAAATGATGAATGTGAGAAATACTAAAACGTATTCAATCTTTTAGAGAAATTTGATGAAGGAATGAATAAATAAATAAAGGATGACGAAGTTAACAGTCTAAACGTAAACAAATTCAATGCTTCAATAATAAAAGAGATGGAGGCACTATCTCAAAAGGTAAAGGAATCTACAGTTTAAAAGAAATTCTCCGATAGAGTATATAAATGGAAAGACAGCTGCAGACTATGGGAACTTATGTTGCAAGACAAAGTAAAGACAGTAGACAATTGGCAGGAACTCCTAAAGGCCATAGGGGGTAATTCCAGTAACAAATATGATGAACTCACGCTTATGGACCTGGAAGAGATAGAGGTTAGTCAATAGAGAAAACTGCTGAAAGATATTGAGCAAAAGGCTAGTAAAAGATGGAAAATACAGGAAATGTATACCAAATTAAAGAATGAGTGGAAGAGTATGGTGTACGACACTATTAGTAATAAAGACATGAATTTGATAAGTAACTTTGAAAAGATTATTGACAAGTCTAGTCAGGATCTTAATGAAATAGGGATGTTTGTTAATAGTCCATTGATTTCAAGTGATATGCAAAATATTCTAAGACAGTTCAAGGATTTCTTAGAAATTGAGTCTAATTACATGTTAAGTTTGAGGGATGTTCAGAAGTATAATGTATAGTTTGCTGGTGTGTTTGAAGTAGAGGAGTTTAGAGTAGATCTCTCTAATTCTTATGAGAAATTCAAAATTGTCAACAAAAACTTTAAAAATTGGATGAAAGTTATATTAGATCTCAAACACGTAGAAATAGTGTAGAATAAAAAACTTATAGACAAACAGGAACAAGAAAAGATCTTAAATGACCTCGCAATGCTTGAAGAAATAAAAAAGGATATTGTTTTATTCCTTCGTAAAAAAAGAAAGGAATTTGCAAGACTCTAGCTGTTAGGAGACGATGATTTGCTTACATTAATAGGTCAAAGTAAGGATATAAGTAGAGCTACTGGTCATCTACAGAAGATATTCATAGGAGTGAGTGGGCTAACAGTGAATAAGAACATTATTACTGCAATAAAGAGTCCTGATAACGAAGAATTTCAATTAAATGACTTTAAAGTTGATATTCGCAACAAGGCATTTACTGAATGGATCAAAAATGTAGAGACATCGATGCAACAGTCTATTAAAGAACAAACTTTCGGTATATTCAACTTAATTAGCAATTTTGACATTGGGGACAATCAATAAATTGATATTGCTGAAAAGAATTCCTGCCAACCTTATATCCTTGCAGTTCTGATTTAGGTGACTAGAGAAATTGAGAAACGCATAGGAACTGACATCAAACAACTAAACTAGTTTTGGAACAGCGTTAACACCTAAATCCAGAATCTCACTAAGAAAATATACGTATCTAAGGGACTATTCTTAAGTAAACTCGAACAGATTATCACAGAAATGGTCCATTCACGGAGTATGGTGAGTTTCTTGTAAGAAAAGAAAGTTAGCAATATATTCGACTTCGAATGGATCATGCAGTTAAAATATTACAAGAAAGACAACTTGGAAGTTGAAATAAGTAATGGCAAGTTTTAGTAAGGCTATGAGTAGTTAGGCATAGGCGATAGACTGGTGCAAACTCCCCTGACTGACAGATGCTAGTTGACGATGACTCAAGCATTGCATTAGAAATTAGGAGGTAACCCCTTTGGGCCAGCAGGGACAGGTAAAACAGAGTCAGTCAAAGCGTTGGGAAGTAATTTAGGATAAATGGTGTTAGTGTTTAATTGTGATGAAAACTTCAATTTAGGTGCTATGTTACGTATCTTCTGTGGACTATGTGAAATGGGAGCATGGGGCTGTTTCGATGAATTCAATCGTCTTGATGAAGTTAGTCTATCAGCAGTATCATTGCAAATCCAGACTATACAGATTGAAATGCAAAAGAATTCATTGACATTCCACCTAGAGAATATGGAGTTGAATCTAGTCCAAAGTATGGGTATATTTGTAACAATGAACCCCAAATAAGCAGGACGTTCACAGCTACCTGAGAATTTGAAGCAGTTATTCAGAGGATTTGCTATGGTATCTCCTGACAGAACAAATATCGCACAAGTTAAACTTTAAACTCAAGGGTTCATTGAGGCCGATAGTTTATCAAAATCGATTGTTTTATTGTTTGAGTTGTGTAAAAAACAATTATCACAACAGGAACACTAGGATTTTGGGTTACGATCGCTTAAAGCTGTACTAGTTCTGGCAGGTGACCTAAAACGTGAATAGTCTAATCTATTGGAAAAAGACATTGTCATTAAGTCCATCAGGAACAACCTATTCCCCAAAATAGTGATTGACGACTTCAACTACATGGAAAACATTATGACTACAGTATTTCCAGGCTAGGAATCATTTGAGAATCAAGAATTGATAAAAATGATGAAGAAAGCATGTGAAAATAAGAATCTTTCTGATGAAGATGATACAATCAATAAAGCTTTGCAACTATAAAATTTGTTCCTTTAACAGATGGGACTGATATTAGTAGGACCAGCTGGTAGTGGTAAAACTACCAGTTTAAAGATTCTATTGGAAGTATTGGAGTTAGTCAAACCAAATGTTGTAATAGAAGCTTACACTATCAACCCTAAAGCCATAAGTAAAACAGAATTGTAAGGATAATTTGATGAAAATACTGATACAATGCACGACGGCATTCTTACCAAAATCATCAGGAAAACTCTTGAGGCAAATACAGACGTAAGTAATAAGTGGATCTTTATCATTTTTGATGGAGATATAGACCCAGTTTGGGCTGAAAATTTAAATTCAGTCCTAGATGACTGCAAACTATTCACTTTACCTAATGGAGAACGTATGAATATACCCAAGAATTTTAGATTCGTGTTCGAAGTGCAAGATTTGAAATTCACAACCAATGCGACTATCAGTAGGTGCGGCTTAAACTAGTATTCAACTGCAATTGTCAAATATGAAACTATTTAGTACAACTTCATCATCAAATTACTTAGCAATTACAGTATGAAGAGTGATATCACTTTCACTCAGATTAAGAAAATCATTTTTGATAAAGATGAAAGTAAATTCAAAAAAGAAAATCCTGAAGACAACTTTTGGCTAGAATTTATTAAATGGTCATAGCTTTAGGTTCTCGATGAAAGTTCTATAGTGTATAAAACATTTACTATGGTAATAAACGAGTTTAAGGAGGATGATATAATGGTTTGGCAAGATGGGAGAGCTCTCAATGCATTCTTCAATATGCTTACCTCTTTCGTGAAGGATATGAAACCATTTTCCATCGAAAAAGAATGGACAGTTGATGAAATTCAAACAGCTTTAAGCAAAGTTACTGCATAAATTCTCCCTTGGGCTTTCGGTAGTTCATTTGACATAAAGGTCAGAAAGAAAATAGGAGAATAAGTGTGTAATAATATCGGTCATGATATTAAACCTCCCATGGATGATAATAATCTTGTAGATTTCACTATAAATGATGAATTCGAATGGAAATCTCTCACAGCTCAGATCAAGGATGAGGAGGAGTATGAAAAGAACGATGACCCAAGTATTATCAACGACCCTAACTAGGTGGTCAACACTGTAGATACTGTGCGACATAGATTGATTATAAAACTGTTCATGGAGAACAATTTATCAGTGATCCTCTGTGGCCCTCCTGGCTGTGGAAAGACTATGATCATCAACAACGCCCACCGTCACCTTAGTGGATTGGTAGATCCTAAAATGGTCTTCATAAACTTTAGTAGTATGAGTAAACCTAAATTAGTCACGAAAGCTCTAGAACAAAATTGCAAAATGAGCAAAGGAAATCAAGCAACAATTCTAAAACCTGATAAAAAGATAATAGTTTTCCTAGATGAAATCAATCTCCCCCAACCTGACAAATAAGGCACAACAATGATGGTAGAGTAACTTAGACAGATATCGGAGTACGGGTAATATTAGGAAAACGATATTAAAGACAATGAGAAAGTGCTTGTTAAAGATGTTTATATTATTGGTGCATGTAACCCACCTACTGACAGTGGGCGTACTCCTCTGAACAACAGGTATTTACGTCAAACTTAATTGCTGTTCTGTAGTTAACCTGAAAGAGATTCTCTGATAACTATTTAGGGAAAGTTCATGAAAGTAGTTTTAAGCAATCAAAATGTCATGATTAAAGACAAAGAATCAATAGCTGAAAAACTAACTGAATTGATGGTAGATTTCTAAATAAAATGTGAGCATGAGTTTACTGTGGAAAAAGCACCCCATTAAATATAGTCCCCACGCGAACTTACCCGTTGGAAAATTGCAATTAATATCGCTATAAAAAGTGGAGAGTAAAGAAATGAGACTGATTTCTTTAGAATGGTAGCACACGAAGCTCTGAGACTTTGGCAAGATCGTATGATCTGTGAAGAAGACAAGCATGGAGTATTGGAAATCATGGCCGAATAAGTAAGTAGAGTGGGTGGTTTGTCTGTGGAAGATGTGCTTAAAGCCCCATTGATTTTTACAAATCTAAATCAGAATTGCAATATGTATAAAAGTGTTGACCCAGAAAGTTTCAAAACATAATTGCAATCTAAGGTAGACAAACTAATGAACGAAGGATTTTGTGATGATGAAATAGTCGTTTTTGATGAAGTTGTTGAAAATATTTTGAAAGTAAAACGAATTCTAGATCAGCCTTTCGGTCATGTTTTATTAGTTGGTCTGAGTGGGACAGGCAAAACCATGGTAGTCAAAATAGTAAAAGAAATTCTTGAATAAGATGAGTACAACATCCACGTAGACGAGGAGTAGGATATTACTAAGTTGGATGAAGATTTGGTCGAATTGTTTTCGAAATTGGCTGAAGAGCAGGATAAACACATCATCTTCTGTATTGACGAAAGTCAGATCATCAGTGTGTCTTTCCTGGAACGGATGAACAGTTTACTCGCCTCAGGGGAAATCCCAGGATTGCTAACAGACGCCAAGAAACGTGAAATATTATCAAAATTCAAGTCCTCGTGTAGAGATGAAGAAGAGAAATACCGCGAGTATATTGAAAGTGTACAAAAACATTTGCATATTGTTTTAAGTATGAATCCTTCAGGGGACGGACACAAGAGTACAGCTAGTAGTCCAGCAGTATACAATAGGTGTACAATCATTTGGATGGGTGACTGGAGTCAGAAGTCATAATTGGAAGTAGCCCGAAACAAATTCAAGGATCTGGAATTGAATAATTAATGCAAGTTCACTGATGGGAAGGTTAAGGCCGAAATAGCTCTTGAAAACGTGTGTCAGCTAGTTTATGGACTGTATATTGACACCATTACCTTGAACAAGAAGCTAAAAGAGAAACAGATTAGATAGAATTACTCAAGCCCGATTCAATTTGTAGATCTCATAAACCAGACTAAAAACTGGTTTATTAAATTATGTACCCAACTCCAGGATGATTTTGAATTCCACAAGATAGGTTTGGAGAAGTTTAAGGATATAAGTGATATGGTTTTAAGAGAAGAGCAAGTTATGAAGGTAAAAGAAGTAGAATTGAATAAAAACCAAGAAAGTTTGAAACTATCAGAGCTTGATTTAAAAGCTAAACAAGAGAAAATACTGTTACTAAGTGAAGATTGTAGAAATAAAGAGGAACAGCTAGAAGATGTCCGTAAGGAAGTAAGTACTGAAAAAGCTGAAATTGAAGAGAAAGTCAGAGAAATAAAAAAAGAACTGGATGAAGCTGCAGAAAAAGTAAATGCAATATCGAATAATGACATAGCTACTTTAAAATCTACAGTACTGATTCCTAAACATTAACCTAAAGTTGAACCTGTGCTGAAATCATTCATTGCGCTATGTACCAATGTAGTGTTAGATGATGCGAATGAAGTCAAGAAACAATTCTCAAACTCAACTCTAATAAAGAATTACATTCAATCTGAGAAAACCATTAATGCTGCTATCATTAAAGAATCTCAGCAGATGCTAGACAATGTAAAACCTGATGATGTTAAGAGACTAAGTTCAACAGTTTACCTGTTCTAAATCTTTGGAATAGCTAAAGTTAATTATGTGGAACGTAAGGATAAGTTGATTAAAGAAAATACCAAATTGAAGGTTAAAGTAGATATGTTGGACGAAAATGACAGGAAAATAGAAGCAAACCAATTATTGATCAAAAAACTAACAGAAGACAAGGAAGTTACAGCAAATGAAATGGCTAAAATGCAACGTAAGTTGGATAAGACCCAAAAAGAGATTGATAATATCAAATCTAAATTGCAAGTATGCAAAGATTTAATAGAAGGGTTCAGAAATGAACGAGAGGCTTGGAGCAAACACATTCAAAATCATGAAGATGAGAAATAGCTTATTCTTCTTCGGTCAATTTTTATTGCCTTTATGATGACATTTTAAGGATTCTTCGATAATTTCCTAAGGACCTACCTAACAACTAAGATGGTCAGTCAAATTACCCATAATGGCATCGATATTCCAGAAAACTATATATTCAAACCTGACGATGTTGTTAGTCAAACCCAAAAAAAGAAGTAAAACGACAGAGGACTTAGTAATGACATTCTCTCAATACTAAACGGCTTTATGATAGAGAATAAACTAAGATTCCCACTGATTATTGACCCAACAGGAAACATTTAAAAGTACATCAAAAATACTTTAGAGTGGAATGTTGTTGAAAAACGTAATGTGGACAAACAAAACAAAATAAAAAATAAACTAAATAAAAAAGATGAATCCAATGTGTTAATTCTTGAAAAGAAGAATCATGATGCAAACTTTAAGTCAACACTCAAAAATTCTATGGAATTCGGACACAAAATGATGGTATCTTCTTGTGAAACTCCGAATATGGTGTTGGGATCTCTGTTAGCCACAGGAATTGACACAAGTTTTTCACGTCCTGTTCAAATGTTCAGAGAGAAAATTCAAATAGATACCAATTTCGACCTTTAATTATTTGTCTCTACTGAGGACATAAAAATATCGCCTTAAATTTCCTCTAAAATTATGATTGTAAACTTTAGCATAAACAACAGTTAGATTCAAAACACTATCCGCTTAGAAATTCTTAAGAGTGAAGAATTAGCCATTTAAGACCAAGTTGTAAACACAAGTGCAAGTATAGAAGAAATGAAGACTAAACAAGAATACAATAAAAAGAAACTCTTGCAAATCCTGTCTGCTAGTGATAATATTATTGAAAATGAAGAAGTTATAAAGACTCTCCAAGAGATCCAACGTGATTACAGCCAAATCGAATCAAACAGAGAAATTCTAGAAAGTGAATTTGAAAACTTTGAAATTAAAATCAATGGTTAAGACAATTTAGCCAAAAAAGTTATAAAAATATGGTTTTTGCTTGAAAACCTCAATCTGACTAATAATATGTAGCGATTTAGATAAATCACTTTTAAGAAAATTGTAGACATTTCACTAGAAACAATTAAAAACAGTAAGGAAACAGACATGGAAGCTAGAAAGGTTCTTATCTTAAAGGAATTGATTAAACTTGTTTTTGAATAAATATCTCCCTCACTGCATGAAAGAGACCAAAGTATCCTCTTAATGCGACTCTTGGAAGTAGCCATCGAAGATGATCATAAGGAGCTTATTGACACCTTTTATGAAGATCATCGTTCAACAGATGATAGTTTATTAGAAACCTTTAAAGAATATTTAGTTTAACTTGAACGAGATAAATTAATCAACCTTATTAACTTAGACATTAAGATTAAATGCTTCCTAAACATTAAAAAATCACTAAAGGAAAATGTTAATGAATGGATACAAGTATTCACGACTAATGATTCTGAAAATCATGTACCTGAATCAATATTTAACAAAGGTTAGTTAGGAATGGGGGAAAGCTGGATTAAAAACCTTATAAAAACAAGACTAATGTTGGTTATACGCCCAGACCGTTTGAAACCCATCGTGCGCAGTATATTCCAACAAATTCTGGATGTCAATTTGTTGAGAAACTTCGACTTTGATCGTTATACATCGTTTATCAATACTCAAAGCAAGGAACCAATCTTGATTATAGCGGCTCCAGGGATGGACATAGAAGGCCGTATCAACAATTGGAACAAAAACAAACAAAGTATCGAATTCTACCCTGTAGGGAAAGCTTCAATAAAGAACCAACTGAAGACATTTGTGACTAATGGTAAATGGATCGTATTCAAGAATGGGCATTTGGACCCTGACTTCCTAAAAGAATTGAAGAACTGTTTGGAAGATAATAACAACACTAATTTGAAGGTATTTGTCACTGCTGAGAACTCAGACAAAATCCACAATAACTTCTTAGAAATGTCACACAAAATAGTATTTGAAAAATCTACTAACATTCAAGAGAATATGATGTCTACATGGAACAAATTCAGTTCAGAGGACCAACCTAAGGACATTGAGCCTAATTTCTTCAAAATAATGTTTGGAATTACAGTCCTTCACAATGCTCTAACAGTAAGAGACAGGTTTAGACCTTAAGGTTGGTTGGAAAACTAGGAGTAGGGCCAGAATGATCTCAAATTCATGTTCAATATGGTAGGGGAATGGTTAAGTGATAGCCGATTTAAAAGAGGAAATATAAATTGTACTAAGATTCTTAAGGGCATTATTGAAAACAGTGTTTAGGGAGCCAAAATAAACTCTAATTTCGACTAACACATAATGAATGTCTTTACTGGTAGATTAATTGATGAAAATGTAATTAACAGTTCAATCAGGATAGAGAAAACAACCTTAAACATCGGCAGTGTTACTAATTATGAAAAAGGATTTGATGTGATAAGGGGAATGAAAATAGATGACATAAACAGTGCGCTATGGGTAGGATTAGATATTCGCACTGAAAAGAAACTTGCCGAAATTGAATCTGAACGCGCATATTCCAATGTACGCCACTTAAACATATTAGAGAAAAAAGAATTCCAAAGTTTCGATGATGGAGATTCCGGTAAAGAAGGAGGAGGCATTATCGAAAATGTTTTGAAGAAAGTAATTGTTTATTTTGAAAATCTTCTGGATAAGAATGTTGATATGATTAGTTTCAAAGAGAAGACTCTGAGGATTTCAGAGGTAGATTCATAGCTGCGCAACGAATTAGTGGTATTTGAACACTTTTTCACTTTAATCCGCAAAGATGTTTTAGAACTAAAAGATTACTTAGAGTTGCACAAATCGCACAACTCATAGATGAAGAATTTAATTGAATGTGTATTATACGATAAAGCTCCAGTTTCTTGGCAGTCTCTAATTGCTTCAAAATAGACTGAATTTAGTGTTTAATTGAGATCCTTGAATGAACGATTCAACTAGTGGCGTAAACTGAATAACAATAATTTCAAAAGATTTAACTTGGGCTGTTTAAACCAGCCTGATGCATTACTAATCTGTCTGCGTCAGGTCACTGCTAAGCGCAACAATATTGGGTTTGAGAAATTAGTAGCACAAGTTTCTAGCAAAGAAGTGAATGACAATAGTTAGTGTTTCCTGAACTTGACTTTGGAAATGTTTGATTACGAGAATGACAAGATGTGTATTCCCAATACATTGCAGAAACTTAAAGAAGAACTATATGTGACTTTTGTAGAAGATAATTTTGATAAAATGTGGATCAATGTACCTCTATAATTGCAACAGGATCGATCGATGGAAGTATTCGAACTTAGGTTTAAGAGTGATGGAGATTTAGACAAATGGTACAATAGGGGAGTTGCTGTTATATGTGACAATTGATTTTATTTAAGATGGATGAATTATAAGATTAAGATATACGATAGATGAGATTATTTAAGATTATAAAAGAATGAAATAGAATTAAATGATA
>Ga0138279_1218465_pt1 | contig 13530 bp, 22 predicted proteins | sample M_140205_X_mt_FD_106908 | JGI IMG/M metagenome (GOLD analysis project Ga0138279, IMG submission 106908) | Freshwater microbial communities from Lake Montjoie, Canada - M_140205_X_mt (Metagenome Metatranscriptome) | ecosystem: Environmental > Aquatic > Freshwater > Lake | place: Canada: Quebec...
ATCATAGTCAAGCAAACAATCATTTATCAAAACAGTTAATACAATTGATTTAAACCAAACAATATCAAAAAAGAAATCTAGAATCGTTGAATTGAACAATATGGGAGAAGTTTCTAACAATATAGAGTGCAAAGTGCCTCTAAACATTCCTATTTTCGAGGCTATTCCCAATGAAATCATAATTGATAATTTCACTCCACTTGTGCCCATCGAGAAGATATTCCATTTGAGAAACAAAGATGCCTAAGGACGCATGGTGAAGATTTCCTATCCGAAATCTACGGTTTTCAGCATTAAACCCTATTCCCGCCCTCATCTAGAGTCAAACAGTGGTAACAAAGTTGCAAGTGGAATGGATATTGCTTGGATTGTGCGTTTCAACCCTGATGCAAAACAAGACTACTCATTTGAAATCACTGTCCACACGGAAAGAGAGAAGTTTATCCTCCCTGTCACATGTTAAGGTTCAAAAATAGACATTCAAGTCCCTGAGAAAATTGATTTTGGGTCGACTCCAGTAAAATACTTGAAAGAACAGACAATTATGCTTAAAAATGTAGGTGATAAGGCTACAAAATTCCTCTTAAGGACCAACCCTCCCTTTAATGTTGATATTAAAGAAGGATTTTTAGAGGTTGGTGGGTCTAAATTAATAACTGTCAGTTATCTCCCCACAAAAATCAAAATCTTCAATGAAACCCTTCAAGTAGAACTAGAGAGTGGACAAGTCAAAAAAGTTAGTCTCTTAGGAGAGTCTCACAACGAAAATGTGTATCTTTCTAAGTCATATGTCAAAATGGACAATACATAAATGAGTTTATCAAGTTCTAAAAACATAAGAATTTTTAACAATACCAGTGTACTTGCTGATTTTGAGTGGAAAACTTACTTTTCAGAAAAAGAAGAAACTGAAAAGAAGAAATACTTACTGCAACAACTTGATGATGAAGAGCTACAAGAAGTTCTCAAAATTGATCCGAATGAAGTTGATCTAGAAATGGAATCACTAGATTCTGACGACAGTTAAGATGAACAGGAACTAGCATCTCGGAAGGAACGTCTACTGGAGGCTGAACGCAGTAGAATTCGTAGAAAAATTAACAGAGTGCGTAAAGCCATCGAAGATGACAAGCATCTTTATCAAGACGATGTTTTTGTTATAGAACCACTATCAGGTAAAATTAATCCTAATTCTGAAGTCATAATTACAATTATGTTTAAACCCAAAGGACCCATGAATTAAACTGGTCAAGCATAATGTAATATCACATGCAATGAAGATCGCTTACCTATACAACTTGTAGGGCAAGGTCTAGGTCCTAGAGCAACATTTACTAATATTGTTAACAACAAAAGAGAATTAGGAGATATTTTTATTGACGACAAAATATATTTTACTCTGGATTTAGAAAACAAGGGGGAAATTGAATGTAAGTAGTAGCTGAAGCCAAATCAATCTATTTTTGCTAATTGCTTCAAATTTAGCCAAACAGATGGTGTGTTAAAAGTGAGAGAACGCCATAAAATAAACATGACCTTCGTGTCTAGCCGTCTTGGAGAGTTCAATGAAATCTTCAAATGGGTTTTGAAAGACACCAATGAGTAGATCAGCCTCAATTTTAAGGGGAGTGTTATTGCACCCACCTTCGAATTCGATGTAGAGAAATTAAATTTCAACTTAGTATCTTTCAACTTCGACTAGAGCAAGATGATTAAGATCAAGAATGTAAGCAAAGTTCCTTTCTGCTTCAACCTAAGAGTTTTAGGAGATGAAGTGAGTCAAGTGCAGGAGTTCAAGATTGAACCACAGCATAAACAAATTGACCAAGGGGAAACAGTGCATATAAGCATTGTATTCACACCTGCCCAAGCTATTCACTAGGACACTAGTCTTGTTTTGGACATTGAGCACGTGGGAGAGAATATGGCATCCATTCCCATCAAAGCAGAATGTGTTGTTCCTTCAGTACGCATTGAACCCAACAACTTCATCGACTAAGGGGAGGTTTATATCATGTAACCTTAGTCTAATACAATCTTACTACACAATATATCACAACTACCTGCGAAATTTGAAGTACTAGCTCAAGAAGAAAACTCAAAAGTACTAGCTATAATTGAACCAAGTAAAAATATTGATATAATTGAACCTGCTACTACTTACAAACTTGATCTGTCGCTCATTGCACATAAAACAGGTTCTATTAAAATCCCGGTAATGATTCGAATAATTGGCCAGAATAATCTTCCAACCACCATAAATTTGAACGCACATTCAGTTGGCCCTGTGATGGCATGCAAACAAGATGTGCTTGAATTCAACAGGGTGGATGTTTTGAAAACCCATGAACTCAAGTTGACACTACTCAACCAGAGTATCATTCCTGCTGAATAGACACTCTTCACCTCTAACAAAGAGAGTGTATTCTTTATTGTAGACAAAGAAGGTGTTATCCCAGAGAAAGGCACCAAGTCTATTAAGGTTATGTGTTCACCAGATGAAGCCATGCGGTTTACTGATATTCTCACTGTTAAAGTCAACCATGGGAATGATCTGGAAATACCATTAAGGTGCACAGGAATAGGGAACACAATTACTCCTGATATCAACCTTGATTCTATAAGGTTTGGGGATGTTTATACCAGTCAAGAAGAGGAGACTGAATTCTTTATAGCAAATAAGGGTCGAAAGACAATCAAAGTAACGTGGCAGCGTGTTCTTGACACAGACCAGATAGAAAAGTAGTTCAAGCAGCTTAAAGATAAAGATATTGACAAGAACAAACTAAAAAGCAAGAGATTTGAGATGGATGATCCTTTCTTTGCATTTAAAATCTTCCCTGAGTCTTTTACATTGGAGCCTAGGACTGGAATAAATTTCCAAGTGATTGCTAAGAGTGCTAAGCCAGGTGTTATGTTCGAGAAGTTCAGTTGTTAAACTCAAGTTAAAGACGTAAGAGAATCTAAATTTGCATAAGAAGCTAAGGTTGAAGCCAACTTTATCAACCCTCTTATTCAATTTGAAAAAACAAAAATAGAATTCCAATAGGTGTGGAGTAAGAACAGTGAACCTGATAAAATTGGTATTCCTATCAAAGTATCTAGTGTAAGTTCTCTGGACACAGAGTTCAGATTGATAACAAAAGCTCCATTTAGTATCGATAAGGATCATTTCTCATTAGCTCCATAAGAGTCTAGTGAACTAGTAGTCTACTTTGACCCCAGTTTCAGAGTGGACAGGATCAACACAAACTTTACAGGTAAACTCAACATCAGCCACATCAACCACCCGTTTAAAGACTCCATTGACCTTGTAGGGGCTGTTGAATACCCCAATTTGGCATTCGAGTAGACTACTCTTATCTTTGGCTGTATTCAAAACGACAACAGCAAGAAGATCTAAGTGCAAATGACAAATGTGTCCCGTTTAGACGTAAATTATGACTGGAGCTTCCTAGAATATGCTGAAGATGATGATGTACTTGTAGTACCTGACAAAGGTTACAATCTTAATGACGTATTTGATATCTTACCCATCAATGGAGTGTTAAGACCAGGGCAAGTCGAACATGTTGAGTTCTCTTTCAAGGCCAGGAAACATTTCTTTAGTTTTAGCACAATAGCACTGTGCGAAGTCGAAGGAGGGCCTGAATATGAAATAAAACTAGAAGGTGATAGTGGTGTTATTGAGTATCAACTGAGTGCTGAAGAGATCGACTTCGGAGAAGTTCCATTTAATGAATAAGGATAAGGGGAGTTCTTAATTGAAAACAAGGGTAAAGTTCCCTTTGAATTCAATATTTCCACTGAAACATTGTCACGCCCTAACATACTAGAGATTTTCCCAGTGTAAGGAAGACTAGGTGCATTAGAGACTACAAAAGTAAGTATGAAATTCTAACCTGGGTTACCCCAATTGATAGAAGAACAATTGATGATTGAAATTGCATTTTTCAAACCACAATAGATCAAATTAAAATGCAAAGGTATTCAGGAATTCTGTAATTTCTCTCTACCCCGTAAACTTGTCAGTGGTAATTAGACATCACCAGAGGAAATTGTAAAAGAAGCAATAAATGATAAAATTATCTTAATGTAAGGGCCAGGCTAAGAAGGTCACATCGAAGGAATTGATGAACAAGAACTAGAAAACTATGTAGAACCAAAAAAGATCAAAAATCCATTTTTGAAAATTAAAATTGCAAGTGAACAAAAATGGATGCTACAAGATGCTCTTGAAAGCAGTAAACAAATTTGTAAAACATTAGTTAAAAGATTTGAAAAGAAAGGTTTTACATTTGGCTAGACCCTTGAAGACGATTTCTAAGGAAATGAGTAACTACTGGACTATGGCAACATGGTGCTTGGCACATCCAAAAAGAAACAATTCCAACTGATGAATACAGGAGAAATGCCACTCAATTTCGAGATTGAACAAAAGTACACACGTCGATTCAATCTACGCGTAGACCCTGAAAAAATAACAAAACTTCCTCCAGGTGAAGTGCGTACTGTAACAATCATTTAAGTTTCCAAGAAAGAAGATAGCAAGAAAGAAGATAACAAAAAAGAAGTGGATTTAGGATTGAAGACGTTCAAAGTACCTGTATTAATATCAGGAGGTACAAACATTCTTCTAAATTTCAAAATTAACCAAACTATTCCAGATATTGAATTCAGCAGTAAGGAAATCGATTTTGGAACAATATCAGTTGGATTTGTTAAAATTGTGTATATCCGAATTGAAAACAAGAATGTGGTTCCTACCGAGTGGGAATATAAACCTGAAACAAAAGAGAGTAAAGATGAAAAGAAAGGTGCAGAAGTAGCACTTGTAAGACGTAATGAAGTATTTAAAATCTTCCCAGAAAGTGGTTTACTAAAGCCTATGCAGAAACAGAATCTAAAAATAGTGTTTATGCCTGTTACAAGCAATAATTTTACTCAAATAATTAAATTTAAACTAAAGAGTAATGATGATTTTAAGGAAGTAATTTGTAGAGGATCTAGTTTCACACCTAAACTCGAATTCGACAGTTTAAACTTGAATGTGAATACTATGTTGCCCTATTCAGTTAGTCCTTATTAGTCAGTTAAAATTAGGAACCCCAACGACTTTAAAGTTGAAATACTAGTAGCTGACTTAAATGAAGAATATAGAAATGAGTTGAAGGAGCTTGAAGTTTATGAAGCATAAGAAGATGACAAAGTATAGCTCCCAATTCGTAATCCTGGGGACAAATTTTGGAAAGATGTTTAAGAAACTAATCGCAAAAACAAACTTGTGGCCGAATTGAAAAAAGAATATGCATCAAAACTCGCATTAGCTGAGGAAAGATCCAAAAAACGTTATGAAGCATTTGAACAAAAAATAAAAGAAGAGACAGATAAAAACCATGAATACCAACCATCAGCTGAAGAACTAGATGAGGCAGAACGCATGAGTAATGTTGAGGAACCTAACATTAATGAACATTTCAACAAGTAGCCATCTCTACGAGTTCTCCATGACAAGAGAAAGAATTAGCTGGTAATTGATACAGAAAAACTTAATGTAAAAAATGCCGTCAATTCAGTTTGTTCTCGACAACAAAGACACTTTATCGTTATCGAAGATCTTATTTCAAATTTTTTGAGTGAAGATGGAAAATAAACTAATCAGGCTGAAGTCAAGAAAGAAATAGATGAAGCTGAATTTAAATAAAATGATTTAGTGCAAAAAAGAGATAAATTAAAAGGCAAAAAGAATGTCAAGCCAGATCCAGGTGAACCAGAGTTTGGAAATGAAGGAGATTTGTTGTTCCTAAACGATTTAGTTATCGAAAAAGTATTACATGCTGTTTTGACACATGAAGAATCAAATGCTGGAGTACTATTGTAAGGACTAAAAAACAAGTAATGTCACTCAGAAGCTGATATGTTGAAAATCATTAAAAATACTTTAGAAACTGAAAACCTAACTTTGCTCTAGATAAATGACATTGATTAGACAGTATTCACTCAACTGTCCAATAGAGATAACTTTAAGCAATTGTCAGGTCAAAAAGAACTCCTATTGACACATTCATCTATGCAATTAAAAGACAAGAAGAATAATATTCAGAGCTAACAATCACTAGAAAATGTAAAATCAGTCGAAGAACCGAATGTTGAGCATACAAGAAGGGATAAAGACTTATTACAATTACGGGACTATCAAGAAAAAGTGCAATGGGTTCTTCAGACTTTCAATTCCCAGGACAAATCAGTCAAAATAACAAATGTTAAGTTCAATGAAGACTTCAAACAATTAGTTAGGATTTAAAATACAGCAATTGATGAGCCTATTTAGCCTGACCCTGAACAATTAGAATTGCCAGAATCACAGGTGTTGCAAATAGTCAAACGTCCTAACAACAAACAGGTATTCAATGTTGATGCCAGATTCAAACTCCTAACCAAAATCAAACGAGAGAAAAAGGAAGTGGAAGTGCCTGTTGAGGAAGTAAAGAAAGATAAGAAAGACCCCAAGAAAAAAGATCAGGAACAAGTCGAGAATAAGGAACCTGAGATTGAATTCCTGCCGATAACCAGATGGATCATTGAAGCAGGGTCTGAATTGGAGGTGCTTGTCAACTTCTACTCAAAAACATTAGGGAATTAGTCTCAAGGACTAGATTTTCTATTGCAAAGTAGTTTTGAATGTTACCACTTAAATATAATAGCTGAATGTAACATTCCTCAAATTAATACTGACACTAAATTAATCTAAACCAACATTAGAACACACTATCCAAAAAAAAATAATGTTTTAGTTAGCAAATCATATATTTCAAATGACAAAATCTAAGATTTTGGAGCTCTTCTTATACGCAAAGCATGGGGGAATACTGACCCTAAGTATTACAAACCTAACAAAGAGGTATTCAAATTTTTGAATGATGGCAAATTTGATGCAAACATTCATATTTTGTTTGAAAGTCAATTGAAAGAAGATGTAGTATGTCCCTACAGAAGTGAAAAGCTAGATTTCCTTGTAGAGAAGGGTAAAAAGTTGGAATATGAGTTATTTGCACTCCCTCAAGATGTAGGTATGTTCAGAGACAAAATGATTATATTGCTGAATGACAACCCTGATCCATACATTTTCAACGTGCAATGTGAAGGAGTTACGCCTGAAATCAGTGTAAGCACTAGGAGTATTGACTTTGGAAACCTTCTATTGGGCCAGTCCATTACAAAAAGTATCAAGGTAGAAAACACGAGTAAGATTCCTGTCAAGGTATTTTTAACGAACGTTGATACAGAAAAGAAACAATTCAAAATTTCAATCACTGAATTCGTAATCAAACAATTTGAAGAACAAATTATTGACATTACGTTCTGCAGTGAGGACCAGAGCAAGTTTGAAAGTATCTTCAACATTGAATATACTGATGTTGAAGAATGTGGGACTAAAAAAGACCCTTTGCCCATAACTCTAACAGCTGAAGCTTTCAAAGTAATGTGGGATATTAAGTAACCAGAGGAAAAGAAGTGTCTAGACTTCGGTAACGTAAGAGTTGGCGAAAAGAACATAAAAGTTATCAAGTTGTTGAACAATGGGCTGTACAACGTACATTTCAAATTCGAGTTGTCAACTAAGCTATCAAAGAAAATATTTGTGCTTGACGTTCAAGAAGGAGAAATAGCACCAAATGTTGAACAAGAAATAAGATTCACATTCATGCACACATCTGACTAAAAACTAAAAGCTGACAATTCCAGTGGAATTGTGTTGCGGATGTTTGAACACATATCCAAGAATCAAATCAGTGAATAGAGTTTACCTGTAAACCTAAATAATGTTTAGTCTAAATTCAACCTTGCTCCTCTGAACTCAATAAACTTTGGTGCAATGCAATTCAGCACTACTAAGACTAGAGTAATTGAGATCAAGAATGAAGGGCTGTTTGAAATTATCTAAGATCTTAGGAAAGCTTCCGAAGCTCTTGGAGATAATTTCAAAAAGAACTTAGATGCTATGCTTCTTAGAGACGAGTCAAAAGCTCCTGAAAAGATTGATCCTAAAGCTAAAGTAGTACCAGTCAAAAAGGAAGCTGATAATAAGAAAAAAGGTGGAGAAAAAACTGACGGAGTGTTTACATGGGGTGAAACCAAGTTGAAATATGATAGTTAGGAGATTAGCCCCTGTAGAGGATCTATTTTGCCTAATGAAGCAGCTACAGTTACAGTGACGTAAATGAGTTTAGAACCATTGATTTCCATTGCTCAATTGAGGTTGTTTATTTCAGGTTTAAATCCTGTGGAAATAGAAGAAGGACTGATATACGAACTTATGGCAGAGTCGTGTATTCCAGGTATTTTCACTAAGGACTATAAGATGATTTTCGAGGAACAAACAAATCTGAAAAATCTCCAAATGGTCGAAGACAATGTAGATATTATGAACTACTCAACATTCTTTGAAGATGAAAATACATTCGACTTTGGGACGTTAATTGTCAGTAAATCTGTCAATGGGCTTCAAGAACGCATAAAAATTGTAAATTCTAACAAAATTCCTTGTAAAGTAAACTTAAAAATCATTAACAATGATAAGGAAGCTGTATTCTCATCCGATGTTACACAATTAATGATCAATGCACATGAATTTGCCTAAGTAAAAATTCAATTTTTCCCTAAAAATATGCAAACTTAAAATGGAATCTTCGAAGCTATTGTTGTGGATGGAGATGGTGATGTTGCACACCGCACTCTTCGTTTCAACCTTAAGGGTCAAGGAACATATCCGACTCTCTCCATTATTGAACCATCTTTATTCAACTTGAACAATAAACTCTAAATTGACTTTGGTAAGGTGCGCGTGAAGAAAAATCTTTCAAAAAGAGTTATCATCAAAAATTTCGGGAAGATTGACGCAACAGCCAGGATTGAACTAACGGGCAATGCAAACTTTGGCATTAAATGTGAAAATACATCCCCTGTGCTAAAGCCAGTTGACACTTTAGAATTCGATGTTTTGTTCAACCCCAAGTCTAATGGCACTTACTCTCATGAACTCAATATTAAAACCTTGTTGAACCCGTTCGAAAACATCGTAGTTGAGTTGAAGGGAGAATCGTTTGAGGATGATATCCTCTTTGATGATCTACCATTCTCTTCAGAAGATACACTCAATTTTGGAGATACTTGGATCAACAACGAAAAAATAGTCCCTTTCCGAATGTTCAACAACGGCAAAAATTGGATTAGGTTCACGTGGCCGAATAAAGATACTGGGAACGCACATGAGGCATTGACCTTCACTCCGAGTATAGGATTCATAGCACCTAAATGTCACAAACAAATATCAGTCCGTTTCCTGTCAGAAAAACCATGTATTCTAACCAACCCTATGACCCTAACAACAGTGGGTCTCACGAATACGAGTGTAGACTGGGACAATTCAATGATTGACATCAGATAGATATGCAAGAGTGAGTATGACTGGATCCAGAAGAAAAATGAAGAATCCAAACAGCAGGATGCTTTAAAGAAAGGGAAAGATGTAAAAGGAGCTGTCAAAAAGGTGGATGTTGTAGTAGAAAAACCACATTTTGACCCAAATGAACCATGTGACATAGAATATGAAGCAGTTAAATTTGAACCTGAAAGCAAAGTGTTAGACAACACAACCCGGAATATGCAACTGAAAGTGGACACTAAATGTGATGAACCTGTACTCGTGTGCAGTCTTAAAAACATTAGTTTCAAACCTACAATGATGTAAACCACTCGTTCATTTTAATTTTCTCTAACAAACTCAAAAAGTATTAAAATCGAGTTCTATCTGGAAATGGTAGATATTAATGGAACTATTGGATTCGACCCATTCTCTGCTGACTAATAAGAGGGGATGATTGAACCTAACACAACCATGAACATTACACTCAAGTTCTGCCCTAAAGAGGTTTAAGTTCAAAGGAAAACTCTCTCTATTTAGGTTAAAGGATATGATGCAAAGCCTATCAAAATAGATGTTGACGGCACTAGCGAGCGTCCAGTGTGTCATTTCGAGTTGGATGCCAGCAAAATCATTGATAAACTGAAGGAACAGCAAATAGAGTTGCCTCCTCGTTCACAAGTTGTAGACATCAAAAGTATTGGTACAAAGGTCAAGAATGTACGTAAATTCTATGTTCTCAATCCTACAAATGAAGAATATGAATTCGAATGGGAATATCTGCCAGAGGACCCAATTTCAATAAACTCTAACTAATTCAAATGCCACTACACCAAAGGAGTCGTAGTCCCTGGAAAAAAATTCGAGTTGGTTTTTGACTAAGCGCCTGAATCAGTGGGAGTCCACATATCTAGCTGGGTGTTCAAGATCAAAGCGATGGGAGTATCTAGCAAATTCTTTATTCTTGGAGAAGTTGTAGAACCTAAAATCATGTTTGATGTACCACGATTGTCGTTCAACCCTCTTCTGATGAACGCCAAAAGTATAGAGAAGATTAATTTGGTCAATAAAGACCATATTCCTGTATCGTTCAACTTTAGTCAGGAATCTATTCGTGGTGAAGCAAGATAACTCGAAAGTCTCTTTGTAACTCCCATGAGTGGAGTTGTAGGACCCAATTCTACAACCCCAATTGAAATTATGTTTAGACCTATAGCAGAGGGTAATTTCAATTAAAATCTTGTATGCAATATCAAACGTAAAACAAAACCAATCAATATCAATGTAAAAGGAATCGGTTTTAATTTGCACCACAGCGTTTTAAGTGATGAAGGCTTGACTATGTCTGAAAAAGATGTGAATCTACTAGCATAAGGGGAAGTATAAGTTAAAATGAAAAAAATAAGAGTTGTCACTTTGATAAATAAAGGCATGTTCAATTTTGACTTCAACTTCCACAAGAAAAACTAATCAGAAGACGACATTCTTACAATCCTTCCTGAAAAAGGCACTATTATTGCAGGCCAATCTGTAGAGGTCCAAATTGTACTATTCCCGAACGAAGTTAATGATATCAAATTAGATGTTGAGCTTGAGATAATCAGTGGTCCCAGGTACCAGTTGCGTGTAGATGCTTCAGTTAAACGACCTCTGATCAAATTCAACAGTTACAAATTTGATTTCGGATGTTGTCCAGTAACCAAAAACCCAGTACCCAACATAAAAATCTTGGAAATTACAAATAATGACTCCCTAACAATGCAAGTTGAGACTACTTTCGACCGCAAACCATAACTTAATGTAGACCTCATCCCTGGAGTCAGTATTCTTTCCGGTGAAACTCTTAAAATCCCAATCATCTTTACTCCTCAGGATGTAGATCGATAATTTGACGAAATTGAAATCTCTTTGAATGAAATATAAAAAAGTAAAATAAAAGTGTCTGGCGAAGGAATACCCCTCCTCTATGAACTCCAAAGCAATGAAATGGAGTAGCTAGATTTCAAGGAAGTAGGTATCAATGAAGATGTAGTCAAATCGATACGTCTTGTCAACAAGAGTAAGGTGAACCTTGAAGTCGAAATTGAAGAGAAAGGCAAAGGAGAACTGGTAGGTAACTACCTTAGTGTGACACCAATGAGTAACATCCTGAAACCTAAAGGAATCCTGCCGATTGATATTAGATTTAATCCCAAATCGAGAGTGCCTCGTTTCTTGTGTGAGTTGAATATCAAAGTCCAAGGATAGGAGCCAAGGTTCCTAACATCAATTACAGGCGCATGTTAGGCTACCGAAATTAAACTTATGGACAATGTCGTGCAATTTGGAGCAGTTGTTGTCAACTCTAGTTATTCCAAGAAGGTGCAGATAAACAATTTGGGTGATACAGCAGTGAAATATCAGTGGTTATTGGATGCACACCGTCAAATTCTTTCAATAAGCCCTGAAGTGGGTATATTGCAGCCACAAACTGACTTTTTCTTTGAAGTTGCCTTCCATCCTAAAACTGTAAAAGATATCATCAAAATTACAGGCATAGAATTGCAACTGGACAAGACCCAGTCGCAGTTCCTATCAATTTAAGGCAAAAGTGTTTCTTACCCAGAAGAAAACAAGAAAGTTTTAGACTTTAGTACTAAAGTGCGAACACTCATCACTAAGGATATTGAAGTTAAGAACTAAAGTGATCAAAGTTGGGACTTAAAACCCCAAATTTACACTGAATTCTCACAATATGATGGATTTTGGAAACTAAAATCTGACTCTCTAAAATTGAAGGCTGGAGAAACAGGAAAAATAGAAATAAACTAATGTCCATTTGAGATGTCCAAAAGTGGCATTCCGCAAGAAGCAAGACTTTTTGTTCCATTCCCAGACGGTAAAGCACTTTTATACGAACTCAAAGGCCAAGCATTAGAACCTCCAGTAGAAATGAAAACAACTTTCCCTATTGAAACTAAAAAAACAGAAGTACTTAAGATTCCTGTTGTCAACTGGCTAGGAAGCAAACAATGTTTTTCTGTCAATTGGACTCTTAATAAGCTTGACCCCTCAATTGTCATCAGAGGTGGAGGAGCTATCGATCTTAATGGTAAAGAGAAAAAAGACTATAAACTTAACGTGCTTTGTTACAATGAAGGAGAATTTACTTTAACACTCACTTTTACAAATAAATTATCTAAAGAATTTATGTTTTAGGATTTAGTAGTATCTGCTAAGAAACGAGATTTATTGGAAATTATTGATCTGAAAGGTCCAGTGCGTGAAGTAGTGAGTAAGGTGATTACACTCGAGAATCCAACAACAATAACAGCAACGTTTTCAGGTGAGACTCACGTTCTTCCTCAAACTCAGCTGATTTGGCTGGTACCATCCCAGTTTGAGATTAAACCTGGAGAAAGCCTTGGAGTGCAAGTAAACTAAAGACCTCTTCTAATTGGAGCTTTCGAAGATAAAATGACTTTAGTGTCAAAAGAGCTCGGGGAGTTTGGTTAGAAACTCAAACTTGGAGGATCAATAAATGAAAACATCAAAAATGTACTATTCAAGTCAGAAATCGGTTTATCTAATACGAATTCTATCAAAATGCAATCATAATTAACAAAACAAGTGATTTATCAGGTAAAACTCGTCAATTTAGATGGTGATAATTTTTGTCTTGAAAATGGATTAATGGCTGGAACAATCAATGTAGGTCCTGCAACAATCATCAATGGACTTGATTTCCTCTGTCCTATAAAATTTGATCCATGTAATTTGGGTGAATGTCGAGCTAACCTTGAGATTTCCGATAAAGATATTGGGACGATTGTCGTCAAATTGAAAGGTATTTCTGAAAAACCTCAACCTAAAGGTCCAATATAGACTCCTACAGGTAAAGCAACATTATAAGAATGGCGTAATCCATTCTCAAAACCGATTGAAGTCAATATCCGTGTAGACAGTCCTAGTTTCGTGCTAGATAAGAATAAAGGAGAAGTTAAAGTTGAACCCAAGAAAGTATTACCAATTTCAGTTATATTTAAACAAGTAGAAGACAGTATCAGCGGGAAATTGATTATTTCGGCTAAAGGTTAACAGCCATGGATTGTCTATTTGAGTGGAAC
>Ga0138279_1023335_pt1 | contig 13185 bp, 20 predicted proteins | sample M_140205_X_mt_FD_106908 | JGI IMG/M metagenome (GOLD analysis project Ga0138279, IMG submission 106908) | Freshwater microbial communities from Lake Montjoie, Canada - M_140205_X_mt (Metagenome Metatranscriptome) | ecosystem: Environmental > Aquatic > Freshwater > Lake | place: Canada: Quebec...
CAAAGTAAATTGAAGATAAGAAAAATAAATATACTAACCCTAAATTTAAAGTCACTCGTCCAAAAATGGAATTTGACCAATTTAACGAAAGACATGTCAGCCCTGTAAAGAACAACAAAAGCAATTTATTCAGACAAAAACTGAAACCAATTGATAGCAATCTTAATAAAAATGATCCTGTAGGCGGAAACAGTGTTATTAGCAATGACGAACTCATCAAAATATCTGTAGAAAAGTTAGTCAACAGTCCTATGCTCTAGAATCCTGAACAGCCTGTCAGAGACACTAAAAACCCAGCTCGTTTCAAACGCTCAGTTATGAATGTCAAAGTACCCATTCCCCATGAGAAATTTAAAGCAGTAATTGTACCTATATTGGATGTGCAAGAATAGCAACCTGAAGACTTTAAATCTTTCTAGAAAAACAAACCATTGCACGAATTTGATTGTTTTGATGATGACAAGAAACCTGAAGAATGGTTGTTAGTATGTAGTGAAATGAATGCCAATGCTCATGCACATACTCTTACATAAAACAACTATGAATATAAATGGCAGCCTTGCAAAGTGCTCGGTTACAATACAGAGGATAAGAAATATCAAATAAAAATGTTGGAAACTAACATTAAAAAAGATGTTGTACGTCTATCTCTGCGTTTTATTAAGGAAGATTCTGAGGTCTTTAAGCGCCGTATAGAATTGTGCAAGTAACTTCGCAACCAGGCTGAGTCAGAGTAACGTCTGAAGAACTAAATTGAAATGATTCCATACGAAAAAGTAACAGCAATGAGCAAACCTCTCAAAGCACGTATCTTCAACAAAGTTGTTGAGAGTCTCCCAAAAGTTGAGATAAATGATCACGTAGAATAGTTTATTAAGTTGAAAAAAGAGCTCGAGAAAAGTTAGTTAGACGCTCAGAAACAGTACCTTGTGGAAGTAGAGATGAAAAATCCTCATAATCATTCTAAATATGAGTCCCAAAACATTATTATCAAAAATGAAAATGATTTTGTACCTGACTTCGGAATTATTCGTTTGAGCAAAACCCAACGCCAAAATGATTCCCAACTATTAAAATTGGACGATTTAAGTCGAACTCACATTGAAAAGAAAGTAAGTTCACTATGTTATGATTATCTTGATGAAGAACTCCTCAAATTAGACTCGAACAAATTACCACTCCCTATCTCAATAACCCAATTTGACACAGTACTTATAGAAAACTTTCAGAAAATTAAGTAACGCTTAACTCAGAATTGGATCTACAAAATTAACGAAGAACTAAAGAAATACTACTTCGAAAAGACAAATAAAAAGAAACACGATCACAATTAGTTCAGAATGAGTCTGGAAGATGAAGAAAGCATTGAATCTCACATACTCAAAATTAACTTCTTTTTAAACAACCAGTTCAGAAGTTAAATGAAGTTTCTGCTTGACTCTGGAATCTGCTTCTACTGTCGTTAGGGGAGCACACGTCATGTTCAGTACAACCAGAGCTTGAGTATTACGCAAATGATTGAAGACAGATGGGTTAATAAACATTCTGAATTGGAACTAAATGACCACTTAGAAATATTCCGAATATAAAAACCTATTGAGGAAGTAGATGCTCCCCTACTTAAAATCTATCTCGTAAATTCAGTCAACAACGAATCATTACTAGAATCTAAGTTTGTGAAGTAAATGTGTTAGCAGCCTGATCTCATCACAATCAAGGACAGCCTTATGCGCTACATCAATTAGATTAAACAGTTGAGTGAAGGAGTTGACCAGATTGATGCATGTGAAATCAAACTCCAGGAAAGCAAACCCAAAAGACTGTTGAGTCTGTTCAATTCAGAAACTGATTATAAAAATATGAAAACATTCAAGTGGTTTTCTACTGCATAAGAGCAACTTTCTAGGATAGTGGAAGCATCAATAGATGAACTTATTGAAAACCTCATGAAATAAAAGGAATTTGACGATATACTGAACATCAAAGATAATGACATATACAATTTCTTTAAGACTTTTAAAGAAAGCACGCATGTAGACATCATACCAGGACGAGAGAGTGAGATTAACAAGGAACAACAGGACAAGATTGCAATTAAGCAGCAAGCTAAACATTCCCAACAGTCAGCCTTTAAATCTGATAAAATTGTGAGAGTAAAGAGCAATTCTGAACTCACTCTCAAACGTAAGAAAAGCAAAAGTGACCTAGACAAGGAGAAAAGAGAATAGGACAAACTTATTTGGCGGGATGAAAACTGTGAAAATCCTTCTGCTGCATTCCTTAAACATGAAATTGAAAAATACAAAATGTATATTGAACGTGTTAAACAAATAAACTCAATTGTAATTGACAAAAATATGTTTAGAATTGACATTAGTGAACTTGATGAAAAAATCAAACAAAAATGCAATGGAATGAATGAAGAAATCAGCAAGTACATCAATGAAACAACAGATAAAGAGATGTCGGAAGTATTACACAAACTAACTTCAATTCTAGATAAATTAAAGAATGTCCCTGAAGTAGAAGACAAACTGCGGGAACTAGAGATGTATCTAGAACTACATTTTTCTTGGGAAATGCTCACCTATGAAGCTAGATATGAAAACGCAAAAGAACTATTACACGTTTTGGAGGAGACAGGTTAAGATTTGGTAAAAGATACTCAAAAGAAACAATTCAGTATTCAAGGGAAGCAAGCTTTGATCAACAACCAGCTATCCATCTGCAGACGCACTCGCATCGTGATCAAAGAGAAACTCAGTAGGAAATTGGAAGAGGAAATTATTCAATTTGAAGCCAAATTCAGAATCACCCGAAACAAGATCGATGTCATCAAACTACGTAATAATTATGACGAATGGGAAAAGACTCATGAAAAAATAAATGAATATAATGATATCTTAATAAACAGTGCTAATGACTCATTGATTCTTGAGGATAGGTGCAAATTCCTTGAATTTGAAGCACGTATGCCCCCAACTAAAGAAATTGAAAAAACAAAAGAAGAATTCATGTCCTATGTTGAATTGTGGAGACTAGTAAACGATTAGAATATACATAGAGGCAACTGCATGGACACAGTAGAATTGAGACACATGCAAAAGGAACAAATGGATTTGAAGTTCAAAGACATTTTCACTAAGTCTGCAACAATTAAGAAAGAATTTGAACGGAACATAGAGGAGTCACCAAACGAACAATTACCTATTCTTGATGTTGCTGAAAAGTTTTAGACCCACCTGATGGACTTCAATAACAAATAACTCCCTCTCATTAATTTCCTTGGAAATGAAGCCATTGAGGCAGAGCATTGGGAAGAAATACACACATTGACTGGTTTAAATGTTCCAGAGAAGGCGGGTGAAGAGAGTATAATATAGCTGAAACACGTAGTGGATATTGATACAGAAAAGTACAAACTTGATTTAGAGGAAATAAGTACAAAAGCATTCAAGCAACACAAACTGAAAAAAGACATGCAACAAATGGAAGACCAATTGAAAGAAAAAGAACTCTTAGTAATATAAAAGAACGGTTAAAACATTCTCAAAGACATTTCAGAAGTGTCTCAAGACTTAGATGAAAAGATTCAACGTCTCCAAGCCATGAAGAACTACCCTGACATCAACCAATCTCTGAAACACGACTGCAACTGCATGTGTGACAAAATTGAAAAGTTTTCCCGTGTGCTAGACCTGTGGATTAAGTTTCAGAAGTGCTGGACCTACTTGGAGCCCGTCTTCAGGAGTGAGGACATCAAGGAGTAGCTTAAACATGAGAGCAACAAATTCGAAATTTGGAACCGTCAGTGGATCGACAGGATGAAGGAAACTAACTCTGATCGCAAGGTTTGGGTCCACATTGAACTTGACAACCTAGAAGATATGTTTAGACTTGGAAATGATACGCTGGAAGACATCAAACACAATATGGAGAATTAGCTTAACAAGAAACGTTCTCAATTTGCACGTTTCTACTATCTCTCTGAGGAAATGTTAATTGAGGTTCTTGCGAAAACAAAGACACCAATCGACGTACAGCCTTTTCTTCCGATGTTTTTTGAATCTATTAGTCAAATCACACTGTTTGATAATAAATTTACTGAGATAGTATCCCCGGCAGGAGAAAAACTAAGTTTTAATAAGCCTATTGCCCCTGACGATGGTGAATTTAAAGGTAATTCAGAAAAGTGGCTAAAAGAAATTGAAATAAAGATGAAGAAAACAATAAAAGAAATGATGTAAGATTGTTTTGTATCCTAAAGAAAATCTGATAGTTTGTTGACCTGGGTTGAATCATGGCCGGAAATGTGTGTATTGTGTATTGAAAAATTCAAATGGACTTTTGATACAGAAGCATCATTTAGGAGTCTAATAGATGACACATATGCGGTTGAAAATAATATTGATAAATTTAAAAAAGATCTTGAAAGTTTATTGATAGCATCAAAGACCCCGTGCAATCCATTGTTGAGAAACAAGTAAATTAACCTTTTACTGTCTAAAAACTACAATATTGAGATAAATACCTATTGCATGAGTAACAAGATTAATGATGAGTATGAATTCTAGTGGAAACGTCAAATACGTTACTATTAAGATATGAGTAAAGAGACACAAATCAAAATAAGTTTAAATGACTAGGTATTGAATTATGATTAGGAGTACATGGGTAATAACACGAGATTGGTGGTAACTCCCATCACAGAACGCTGTTTCATGTCACTAATCTCAACCAAATTTATGATGCACTGCGGGTCACTTGAAGGTGCGAGTGCTGTAGGCAAGACTGAAACCATAAAAGAACTTACACGCGTGTTAGCAATTAACTTTGTCAGTATTAATTGTACACCGCATATAGAACATCAAACTATAGCTAAATTCTTACAAGGGGTTACCAGTACAGGTTCTTGGTGTTGTTTAGAAGAATTCAACAGGTTAAATACAAATATACTTTCAGTTATTTCTATGCAACTAACAGAAATACTAGAAGGTTTGAAAACCAAAAGAAACACAATCACGTTATTTGGTATGGAAGGGGTGAGACTTGTAGATTTGATGTACGTCAATATCACCATCAACCCTGGTACTTGCAACCCAATCCCAAGTAACCTGCAGAATATATTCAGAACCTTCTAGATTATAATACCTGACTTGACTTAAATTATTGAACAGAGATTATTCTCTCACGGGTTTACACATTAAAAGTCTTTGGCCTCCAATTTGAAACTGTCTCTACAGATGATTGCGTCTCAATGTTCTCATCAGCCCTAGTAAAACTTTGGAATGACTGCTCTTGAAAAGGTTTTTAGACTTGTATTCTCTTAAAAATCAACCTTACATGAATCTGAAGAAGTCATGTGCCTCAAGGCAATGCAAGTAGTAGTCATTCCTATGCTCAAGAACCCAGATATTCTTTTGTTTAAAGAAACTCTAAAGGATATCTTTGTGGGTGTGACTATTCCTAACTCTATTTAGGAAGATATCCGTATTAAGATTCAAGACAAATGCACAAGTTCTAATATTATATGTAATGATTAGCTGATGGAAAAAAGCTAACAATTCTATGAAATTAACAAAGTAACAAATGGATATATCATTTTAGGGGAAACTGCTGTAGGCAAAGGGACGCTTATTAAATTGATGAAAGACGTACTTAACGTCATGTCTATTAATCCATTGTAGAATCCTGTTCAAACAACCTAAATCAACCCTAATGCTTAAGAGAACAAACAATTGTTTGGATAGTTTGATACTATTTCTAACGAACATGTAATGGGAGTGATTCCCAAAATATTAAGGAATTTGTGTGACATGTCTCAATCCAACATAGATTCTATTTCTGACCCAAATATCACAATCTCTTCAAAAACTGAACAATGGCTGGTACTTGATGGACGAATTAACAGTAGTTGGGCTGAGAATTTGAATAGCGTGTTAGATGGAAATCGCAAACTCACTATGTCTTCTGGAGACTCCCTTAAAATACCAGATTAGATTAAATTAGTCTTTGAAACAGAAAACCTTTCAAGTGCTTCACCATGTACAGTATCTCGTTGCGGCATAATTCTGTTGGATACTGCAAACATGGGGTCTCAGAATTATTAGACTTCAAAAATTGTTGAAATGAATACATTATTCAAATCAATGGAGTTATTCGGCTAAGATAATGAAAAATTGCGGGGATTTTCAGAATTAATTGAATATATTCTCAAACCTACGATCGCATGGACTATGCAAAACACCTTTATCAGTAAAAACTTAAACAAAACCATCTTATTTAAGAATTAATTCAGGTTATTATTCATCTTCATACGAGAAAAGTAAAGTCAAATCGAAAACATTGATGAAAAGATTCTAAAGACTGAACAATCTAAATTAGAATTGGAAGTAAGAAATATAATCCTATACTCATGTGTTTGGGCCTTGGGGGGAATGATTACACAAGAAGAGCGTATAAAAATGAACCAGTTTTTGAACACTCTGGTTAAGAGTAAAGACGATGTGAACAAGATATTCAAATTAGAATTGAATGATTGGATTTTCGATGAAAAGATTCTATAGAGAATGCAAGTTCTAGAAGACTACTTTGACTTTGCATTGGATATATCAGACTATTCAAAATTAATTCCTTGGGAACGTACAGTTGCTAAAACAGTTCTTGATGTACGAATTAACTAACATCTGATTTTTGTCGTTACAAGAGAAACAATAAGAGCTTCTTATTTCTAACAGCTTTATTCCAGATAAGGAGAACATGTTCTAATAACAGGTCCTACTTCTTCAGGGAAAACTAAAATAGTTGTTAATGAAATACAATCTATTTGTTCCAATTAAGAAAACCAAAAAATATAAATACCTATTAATTTTTCAGTAAATACAAAGGTAACAGATTTCCAGTCTCATTTGAAAGCATGGTGTACACAAAGAATTAAGCTTGGTAGAAAAGGTCCTCCTGAAAATAAAAATGGAATAATCTAAATAGAAGATGTTAACATGCCATTAAAAGATGAATAGGGCACTCAAAGTCCATTAGAACTCATACGACAATGGATGGATTATGGTGGTTGGTAAGACATTGACTCGGATGACAAAAATTTTAATTTCTAAGACAAAATACAATTCTCAACAGTGTGTAACCTTGAAAACAACTCATTGACTAGCAAGTGGATGCGGCATTTTGCACATTTACACCAAGCAAGCTATGATATTGATTCTATATCAAAAATATTCTCTACAAACTATGACTACTTGATGGAAAGAAAAAAATTCTCACATGATGTTAAACAATTAAAGACAAAAATTGTTACAGCTACTTTACACATTTAGTCTGATATTAAAAAGATGTTCAAACCTACCCCTATCTGTTCCTACTATTTAAGTAGCTTGAATGAACTCAACAAAGTTTAAAGTGCTTTCCTTTTGACAGACAATGAAGGCATATAGAACACAACGCAAATGTTCAAATTGTGGGCACACGAAGTTGAAAGAGTTTTTATGGATAAACTTTCTTAATCAGATGTATTAAGATTCCAAGAAATACTTTCTTAGGTGATTAAAGCAGATTTAAGTGTCAATTAAGATCAAATTAATAATAAAGAATTTTTATAATTTGGTAGCTTTTGTCCAAATCCTCTTTTAGTAGAAGGAAAGCTAGAAGTTGTTACTCAAAAATATTTAGAACTTTCTGACAAATCTATTTTGTATGCTCACTGTGCTAAAGAGTTGTTAGAGTTGAATAAGGAACACAAACAAATCCATTTAAATCTCTAGTTATTTGACTAAATGCTAGCCAAAATCTGTATCATAAGTAGAATTATGGTTCTACCTAAGGGCCATGGAGTACTTGTAGGCAATTTAGGGTCAGGACGTAATGCGATACTCAGTCTCAGTGCTCTGCTAAACAAATTACAAAGATACGAATTGAATATCAGGTCGGAAGGTAATTTTAATTAAGTTGCTAATTGGCATGCATACCTACAATACATTATTTAGAATACAGGTGTTAAAGAAGAACCATCCATGTTGAGAATTATAGACTCAAATATTCATGATGATACTATCTTAGCTGAAATTAATAATTTGTTGAGCATAGGATATGTACCAAATCTTTTTGAGAATTGTTCAATCAAAATTCCTGAAAACCTCTTACCATTAATGAAAACTGAATTTAAAAAGGAAGATATATTATCAAAGATACAAGAGTTAGAAAGGTCTAAAGGCATAAAAACAGCCCCTGATAACCATAAACTTTGGCAGCTATTTATTAAAAATATTCAGAAGAAATTGCATGTGTTCTTAATCATACCCTCTGGACCTATATTCCTTAAATGCATGCGCACGTAGAGAGCATTTGTAAATAATTCATCTATTGTGCAATTTCATTCTTGGAATAACAAATCTATTATACAAGTGTCAGAATTTATTTTAAAAGATGTAGATTTTCCTGCTGACATTAAAGAAAAAATAGCAACATTCCTTGTAGAAGTACACAGAAGTATGCATGCACTATGCAAAAGATGGGAATCTGAACAAAAAAGATAGTGGGAATTATTCAATAAAAATTTCATCAACTTCCTTCAATTCTTCAAAAATACTTAAACTAAACGTAGAAATTAAGTTCAATTCACGTGCGATCGCTACACTATGAGTGTAATAACCCTCGAGAAGTCTGAAAGTGAAGTTTCTCGTTTGGAAAAACAAATTGAATCATCAACTCCTGTACTATTGCAGTCCCGAGAAATTGTAGCAACTGAAAAGAAGAAAATTGATCAAACTAAAGAGGCATATGCCAAACAAGAAAGGCTTGTCAATGATAAAAAGAAGATCTGCCAGTCCAAAACATCTGAGATTAACTTAGACACGACTAACATAGACAATGAAATGGGCAAGATAGATCCTTTTATTAAAGAATGCACTGTACGCATACGCAAAGTTGACGACAAACAATTAGCTGAACTTTTCAACAACAGCAACCCATCTCCTAAAATGTTTGACTTGATGGAAATATTCCTAGAAACATGGAAAGTCAAGGTGCAGAAGATCATTTATGAATTTGATGACATATCAGAGAAAGGCATTAAGCGCAAAGTCAAGAGTGTATTTAAAACGTGCAAAAATATCATGAGACAGTACAAACTAAAGGATGAACTGTGCGATTTCCCTAAACGGGATCTCAAATTAAATCCTGAAATCATGGGTGTTGTAATACCTAAATTCAAGGAACTTAATAAAGAAGAAATAATTAAAACAAACCCTGCATTAATCATATTCTAGGAATTCCTCAACATTTGTACGGCTTATTATGAAGTAGATTACAAATTAGAACCCGCACGAAAAGATATGAAAGATAAATCTACCTTTTTACACGAACAAGAACTAGAATTAGTTAATTTAGAAGAAGCATTGAATGAAATTCAACAGAAAATTGAAATTTTGACTAATAATATTCAAGTAAAAGAATCTCAACTTAATGAATAAGAAATCCAAATGGAATTGTAAAAAAACCGACTTGAAAGAGCTAGCAAAGTGACAGAAGGTCTCAAGAATGACAAAAATGGATGGATTACAATGGCCAAAGAACTAGAACAAAAAAAACTATGTGTTTATGGAGACATTCTTATTTGCAGTGGGATTTAAGCCTAATTAGGACCATTCAGCAAAGCATTCCGAGACACTGAAATTGATAATTGGAAGAAACTACTGAAGGATTAAGCAATTAGATAGTCTGATAATGTATCACTTCGTAGTGTTTTGGGTGACTCAAGTGAACTCAATCTCTGGATCAAGGTGGACTTACCTAACGATGACCATTCAATTGAAAGTGCAGTCATGTTACAGCAATGTGGAGATAGATTCCCTCTCATTCTTGACCCACAACAGATTATAACCCCCTTCTTGAGGAAGAAAATAGAATTATTAGATAATAAGAAATAAGTTCGCAATAGTTATAACAATGCTAACTATGACATAGAGTTAAAAGCACTCAAATTTGCTATAAAAAATGGATTAACAATCATAGTGGAATTGAATCATAAACATTCTCGAGTATAGGACTGCATACTGTAAAAGAAAATGATAAAAAAAGGCAATTTCTAAGAAATATTGATTGAAAATGAAGAAATTGAGTGGAATAGAGATTTCTATGTATATTTCACAAGTGCACATCCTCGTCCTCAATTAGACAGAGGTTTATGCCACCAAGTCAATGTAATCAACTTCATGATCACTACCAATGCTCTCGCTGAAATGATGCGCAACAAGTGCATAGAAGTCATGGAAAAGAAGGTGTAGGACAACATAATTAATTAAGAGAAAGATATGAATGAACAAACGATTGTGAAGTCAAGAATAGAATCAGACATTCTAAAAGAATTGAACGGGAAAGAGATTGAGCTCTTTGACAATCAAAATTTAGTAACATTGCTTGAGGAATCTGATAAGACAAATACATTAATACGCAAATTGGATCAACAAAATAAAGCATCTAAAAAAAGATAAGATGAGATGAAAAAGATTTTTGAAAAACTAGCAGAAAAATTATGTTTGTTATAATTTGTTGTAAGTGATTTCTAGGTGCTTAACCCATGTTAATGCTGGAGTTTAGAATGGTAAAAAGAAATTTTTATGTTAGCTATCAAGAAGCAAGTAAAAGACAAAGAAAAAATAGAGTTAGAGTTCAAAGAGCTATTGTACGAAAATATCTCAATCACACTCTTTTCTTGTGATCGTTCTCTCTTCGGTCTCATCATGACGTTGAGAATCCTGGAAATAGATAAAATAATTGATTCAAAAATGATCAAATTCATACTTTCAGAAGGAGATTGGACATCAACTCCACTTCCGATGCCTGACGTCAATAAAAAAGTAGAAAAGTGGTTCACTCCACTGCTATGGACGCGTCTGGATGAATTGAGTAATACAGTTGACATCTTCGTAGGATTCCAACAACGATTAGCAAATAACATTTCAGTATAGGATGACATCTTTTCAGAATGGAAAGGGCTAGGTAAAACCTTCCCTGGACTTACTGACAATCTTGACAAGAAGGAGAAGAAAAATATCAAGGAGACAAAGGAACTCTGCATGAAATTGCTATTGGTTAAGTGGATTAAACCTGAATACTTCAATGAATCGCTTGTAATTTTCTTAGAAAAGGTTAATGAAAGTAAAAAATTTACAGAACCTGTTCCTCTTAATCTCAAGAACATTTATTTACTAAGTAAACAATATATTCCTGTTATTTTCGTGTGTGAGATAGGAACTGACCCTATAGTCGAAGTATCCAAATTCTCAAAAGAATTCAATCTTACCGATGAAAACTTTTCAAAAAAGTCTGTGGGTTAAGGACAGGATCAATAATTAGACAAGAGTATTATGCGGTCACGCGAGAAAGGTCAATGGATTATTTTGCAGAATTGTCAAAACAACCCTAACTTCCTCTACTTATTGGAAGAACGTATTTTAGAGACTGCAATCTTCATGAAATCTATCGAAAATAAGAAGAAGAAGAAAGAAGACGCAGATGAGGAGGAAGAAGATGAAGAACAAAAAATCAAAATCGACCCAAAATTCAGATTCTGGTTTACCTGCAATACTATGCAGTGGCCCACTTAAATCCTGCATAATAGTGTAAAAGTCAGTTATGAACATGTTAAAAACATAAAAAACAATGTGATTAAATTGTAAAATATGATTGAAAAGAACTATTTCAATGATTTGGACGAAGAAAAAGGTGGCAATATTAAGAAACTTATATAAAGTTTAAGTATCTTCCACAGTACTCTCAAATAGCGGAAATCCTTTGGCTCCATAGGTTTTAATAGCGAATAAAATTTGACCCTTAATACCTTTGATGTGTCTAAGGAACTTATAAAACAATTGATTCTCTCTTAAATGGACATTCCATGGAATGCTATCTTACACATTGTTGTAGAAACTAATTATATGTCGAATATTAATGACATTTGTGATAGAAATCTAATTTCAGCACACGCAGATGACTAACTCAACACTAATATCAAAGATAACAACTACAAAATCAAAGGGTAATATAAAATGCCTGAAATGAGTTCGCATACTCTGGAAGAGTGGAAGCAGTATGTGACCACAATTGAAACTGATCCTGAAAAAGCTGAATTATTGGGAATTCATCCTAACGGGGAAATCATTTTCAAGAAGAGTTAATCAGAAAATATAATTCAAAACGCTCTTATATCATCATTTTAGACCAGTGTGCCTAAAGTACAAGACCCAATACAAATAGTGTCCAAATAGTTAGCCCGAATGCCAGAGGATATATCCCTGTTTGATTTAAATAAACTAAAACCATAAAATCGGGATAATTCGTTAAATTTGGTGTTGATGAATGAGTGTAAACGATAAAACTACCAATTAAATTTAATTAAATCATCATTATCTAATATTATTGCCACATACACAGGAGATTGTATGATAAATAATAAATATGAAGATATCAGTAACAGTTTATTCAACAACTTAATTCCACAAAATATTCTGGACGTATCTTAACTCACAGATAATAAATACTTTAGTTGTTATTTTGATGATCTTTTAAAAAGACTTCAATATATTCGAACATGGGTGTAAGAACAACAACCGATCGTGTTTTGGATTGGAGTCTTTTAAAACCCTCATGCATTCTTAACAGCTCTAATTTTGAATTATTCACGTTCATTTAGTTTGCCAATAGAAAATGTAAAATGGTAATTCCGTTTCCAAGAACGAGAACCTAAAGAGAGAGCGCCTGAAGGAGAATAAATTAATGGAATATAGATAGAAGGTGCCAGGTAGAGTGCTGATACTCAAGAATTGGCTGATTGTGAGTCAGGACATTTGCATTACGAAATGCCGTAAATCGAAATCATCCCAAAGGATATAAATAAAAAGAAAACTAAGAAACATTCACACAGCACTCCCCTCTACAAGACAAGCATACGGAAAGGAGTGTAAAACAGTTTAGGAGTTAATTCTAATTTAATTATGTATGTAGATGTCCCTACCAACGAAGAACTAGAATCTAAGTATTGGATTAAAAAAGGAATTGCACTTTTTACTATGATGAACAATGATAGGGATTAATCTATTTGATTGTAATGTTAGATTGTATTTAGTAAGATGTAGTAAGATATTATGTTAAATGTATGTTGATAGAAATACAAAG
>Ga0138279_1105620_pt1 | contig 12593 bp, 15 predicted proteins | sample M_140205_X_mt_FD_106908 | JGI IMG/M metagenome (GOLD analysis project Ga0138279, IMG submission 106908) | Freshwater microbial communities from Lake Montjoie, Canada - M_140205_X_mt (Metagenome Metatranscriptome) | ecosystem: Environmental > Aquatic > Freshwater > Lake | place: Canada: Quebec...
CTGCATCAATCCAAAGCTCATAGTTCTTAATAGCCAACCCATTGTCATCCGTAGAGTAGAATAGATTAAGAGTGACACATGTAGATGTTGCAGAAACAAATTAAGGAGCAGGTGGTGTGCTCGGAACGGAGAATGCAGAGATGTATCCAACATTACTAAATGGACTCCATCCATTAACATTGCGCACTCTGTATCTGAAGCGATAAATTCTTCCCCTCACAATTCCTTCAGTTACAATAAAGGTACTCACCTCACTGGTGTTAAAGATTGTTGTAAAAAGTCCTTCAAGGCCATCGTCCATTTAGAGCTCTTAAGCTATCAATGGGGAACCTCCATTGTCAGGGTTTGTATTAGCAAATGAAACCAATATTTGATAAGTAGTCGTGTTAGTAATGTCGACATAAGGAGCAGGTGTTGGTATTCCTGGGGCATCAGCAAGGACAAACTGAAGAGCTGGGCTGAGTGTGCTTCCATAAGCATTGATTGCCTCAATCTTGACTCTAAAGGTCATTCCAGTGCTACTTGCTGAAAGAGTAGATGTATCACTGAACAAATAAGGATTGTTTGCCGTAAAAACAGGATCAACTGGCATGACAATTAATCCACCAGCTCCATCATCTCTGTATATGGCATATCCAGTAATTGGACAACCTCCATTGCTCTGAGGTAGGTCCCAAACGATCGTGAATGTAGTTCTATCAACGTTTGCAAGCCTCGGTTTCTTAACCCCAGAAGGTGGAATACAAGAGAGGAATGAGACAGGAGCACTCAGAGAATTCTGTCCATTGTAATCTATAGCCTTGAGTTGGAAGTTGTAAGTCAAACCTGGAATCAGATTATTCACAGCGTATGATACTTGCTCAGGGTTCAGACTGCCATCATAGACCATATTATATGGGCCCCCAAGACCATCATCAATGAAGAGAATGTAGCCATTGATGTGAAGATTTGAGAGCGTTACTCTAGTCCAGTATATGAAAGTAGTTGTCTAGTTTGAGAGTTGCACGTTTTTCATTGGAGGGCTAGGTTAATTAGGAGGATTTCCAACTCCTTTAATAATATTATTCGAGTAATGAGAGCTGCCTACGGAGTTTGTTGCCACATAAACAAACCTATAAATAACTCCATTGACAACTCCATCTGCACTTGTAGCTTGAAATGTTTATGAATATCCATTATAGCGAGTGATTTTAGTGTAGGTACTTGTGAAATCATTTCCAGCATCTCTGAATAGTGAGTAACTGATAACAGGAGTTCCACCATTGTCAAGAGTTTGAGAGAAGAGAAGTGTGATGGAAAATGAATCGCTAGCTACGAATTGAGGGGCAGGGGGTGCATCTGGCACTTAGGCAGCCTAGATAAAACCAATGTCAGAAAAAAGACTCCAGCCAACATTGTTTAGTACTCTGTATTGGAACCTGTATATAAATCCCTTAGTAATGTTCTTATCAATTATAAACCAGAGCTTGAGATAGTATGATTATGTCCCAATCAAGGATACAAAGTCACCTCCATTACCATCGTCCATTTGGAGTTCATAAGATAATATGTTGCTGCCGCCATTGCTTCTGGGAACAGTGTATTGTAAAAAGATTGAAATCTATGATGTCTTTGTCAAATCAGTGGTAGGAGCTGATGAAGGTTTGTTTGGAACATCGGCAAGCTAAACACTGATTATTGAGCTATCAACATGACCGATCTAATTAATAGCTCTCAAGAAAGCTCTGAAATTCCTTCCTGTCAGAGCTGATACAAATGTTACCTCATATGATCGAAGGTAGGGTTTGTTAGCAACATCAACTGGATCTGTACTCGTTAAAGTACCACCTAGACCATCGTCAAGGTAAAGTTCGTAACCAAGCAAAGCGCAACCACCATTCTAGGTTGGTGGACTCCATATGAATTCTATTTTTGTTTGGGATGTTGAAGTTACAATTGGTGCCATAACTCCAGTCGGTGCAGTGCATGATGTGTAAATGACAGGACTTGAAACAGGACCTTCTCCATTGAAATTCACTGCTGAAAGTGTAAAGGTGTATTAAGCACCAGATGTCAAGTTGTTAACGGTATATGTAAAGACAGATGCACTTGTCGATCCGTCATAAATAACTGAGGGAATAAGATCCTATACTCCCTACATGTAAAGCTTATAGCCGACAGCTAGTTCAACATCTGTTTACTAGAGCCAGTTGAGTTTAATTGACGTTATGGTAGAGAAAGATTAATCCTTGCTGGGTGAGGCTGGCATTGAGGGTAACGGTGATATAACGACATACAGTTCTTAAGAATAGTCTGAGCTTCCATATTCATTCACTGCCTTTATTCTGAAACGGTATTTCTAGTGTGCAACTACTTCGTTAGTATTTGTATAATCAGTGAAGATCATAGAGTAACCATTGTAACTACTCACTACAGTCCATTATGAACTAAGAAGAGGTGAATTCTCGAGCACATAGTTGGTTATAATGGACCCGCCATCATCAGGGCTTTGGAAAAGAATTATAGTGACTGAACTGCTAGTTGATGAACTGTACAGAGGAGTAGGGGGCCTCTGAGGTGTTTAAGCAGCTGTAATATATGAGACCTGAGACCAGAGGCCTGGTCCATTCAAGTTCCATGCTCTATAGTTGAATTGATATATCTAACCCTTGTTGATGGAAGTGAAATAAGTGAAGGTGTTTAATAGAGAGTACTGCCCTGCTCCACCTATTATTGATTGCCATTGAGATGTCGTATCATTGTAGATCTGAATTTCATAACTCAAGATAGCGGAACCCCCATTCTATGCTTGACTCAAAGGGCCATAATTGAGCTCGATTTGATATGCTCTTGTCTAATTGAGGTTCAATATAGGAGTATCAGTTGGCTAGTCTGGTTGTGCTGCCAATAAGAAATTTACTGTGTTACTTTAAGCTTTTCCGATTATGTTCTGAGCAATAAGGTATATATTGAAGAACAGAGAAGTATCAGCAATAGGGAAATTGACAATGTATTCTCTGAGTGAAGGGATATTGTTGACGAGGGCTGAATCAACTTGAGTGAAAACACCACTGTTTCCATCGTCCATCCATATCTAATAAGACTGTATTGGACATCCTCCATTGCTTATAGGAGATGACCATGTGAGATCCATTGACGTCTTAGTAACAATTTTGAGGACTGGAGCTTTTAAAAGGTATGGAGGAATACAGATAGTATATGAGGCAGGGAGAGAGGCTATACTCAGCCCATTGAAATTGATTGCCTATATAGTAAACATGTAAGAGTAACCGGTTATCAAACCACTCACTGTGTACTTTAACACATTAGGATAGCTTTTACCATTGTAAACAACTCGGAAGTTAGTACCAAATCCATCATCCATATTAAGTACATAACCAATGACTGGAAGTTAGGTATCTTCACTTTAAATCCATTAAAGCGTAATATAGCTTGAGCTTGATTGACTCATTAACTAAATGGGTGGGCTTGGCTATGCAGGGAATGAAGAAACCGCTGCATTAATTTAATCACTAAACTCTGAAGGTCCTTAATCATTGAGTGTTCGAACTTTGAATTTGTATATTACACCTGCAAGCATTCCTAGTGAGTCGGCCAGATTAATAGTGTAGATTAAGACCGAATTTTGAAGATCCACTATGTTTGTGTAAGTGAGTGAGTCGCCCCCATTATTTCTCCAAATCTGAATGGCTGTTATAGCGCTGCCTCTAGTATTATTGGAGGATATAAGTGAGAGAGTAATTGAAGTTGAAGTTGCTGTAATGAACATAGGTGGAGGTGGTCTAGTTGGAACTGTAGCAGCAAGGACATATGTCTCTGGAGACCATAGTGAAAGCCCGTTCAAGTTCTTTGACCTGTAACGGAACCTGTACATTAACCCAGTAGCCAAATCATTTGAAATCAAGAAGCTTGTCTCAAGTGAATTAGGAGAAAGTCCAATCAGACTAAAGAAGTATCCTCCATTTCCATTATCCATTTGAAGCTCATAACTCAGAATGTCACTGCCTCCATTTTGAATTGAAAGTTGAGGTCCAAATAGCATCATGATCTAAGTATTGTCAGTGAAGGCAGGATTAGATGTTGGTCCAGTGAGTGGAGTATCAGGAATAGCCGAAAGTATTACGCTCAATGGTGCGCTATCCTTATAGCCTGCCATATTGATAGCTCTAATCTTGAATCTAAAAATTGAAGAGAGAGGAGCAAGACTACTAATCGTGTACTGTAAAAGTGAAGGTCTATCTTAGATGATAGAGGGATCTACTATGATTTAAATCGCGTCAGAGTTCCCTGTGTCTCTGAACAGTTCAAAACTGAGCAATGGACACCCATTACTATTAGGTTCATACCATCCGATGGTTATTGAAGTCTTTTTGGTTGAAATCTTATATGGAGGTAGGACATTGCTTGGAATCAAACAGGCATAAATTGTGAAGCTGTTACCTGGTACTGAATCCCCATTAATATTCACTGAAACTACATAGAAATTGTAAGGAAGACCAGATATAAGTCCAACTGTGATGAATTAGAGTGTATTCGGTAAGGAACTTCCATCATAAATCACTGAGAAAGGTCCGTTATAGCCATCATCCATCAATAATTTATAACCAGTTAACATAGACGAGACCGAATCATCATTCTATTGCCATTGAACAGCGATGGATGTCTAAGAGCTTAGAGTTTCAATTTTGGAAACTGTGTGAGGCTTCCCAGGAACAGAACCAAGTTGACACATTGTATCCTAAGAAAAGTCTGATACGCCGAAAGTGTTCTATGCTTGAACTATAAATCTATAGATTTTACCAAGTTAGAGATTAGACGTAGTAGCATCTAGAACGACTGTAAGAGTATTTCCCTAGTATGCTATAATGTAAGAAGGTATAATCTGAAGTGTGTCAATCCATAGATTATAGCTCGTTATTACAGAACCACCATTATCTAAAGGTGGTAAGATAAGCAGGGTTATGCTAGTAGCTGTTGAAGAGACGTAAACTGGAGCTGGAGGTATTGAAGGCGCAGTAGCTGCTTGGATATATGCTATCCCACTGAAATTACTCCATCCATTGAAGTTTACAGCTCTATATCTGAGTCTATAAGTATCGCCTCTATATATTCCACTAGTGATAGTGAAAATCGGATTCAATGTGAATATCGAGGAGAAAACTCCATTCATTCCATTATCAAACTGAATTTCATAATTCAGGATAGGGGTTCCTCCGTCCTAAATATCATTAAACGGAGCGATCTGAGCAGTTATCTAATATTAATTAGTCCCAGATGGAATTGAAACTGGGATGAAGCTTGGCTGACTAGGAAGTGAAGCGAGTGCAACAGATAAAGCACTGGAATCTACATAACCGTTAATATTACTTGTCCTAATCTTGAACTTATAGATCAGACCTTCAACTCCGACTACCGACAAATCAATTGTACTGATATGGATGCTCGGATCAGTTGTTGCAAATGAAGTTGCATCAATTGAGAAGTCACTGCTACCTGGTGTTCCATCATTTCTGAAAATCTAAAAGCCAATAATTGTACAACCTCCATTATTCAAAGCTGTACTCCAAGAGATTGTGATTGTCTTGAGCAGTCTATCTGAGCTGACATAGAGAGGTTAACTAATGACCGAAGGTGCAATGCATACATAGAATGTTGATATCACACTTGCAAGTGAATTGCCATTTTCATTCATCACCTGAACATAGAACCTGTAAGGAAGACCTGTCTATAAGTCTCCTGCAGTGAATGCCAAGATGTCTGGTCTATTGGTTCCAATGAAGATTTATACAAAGTTGCCATTGATTCCATCATCCATGCTTAGAATATACCCTATTATTGGCAAATCGCTAGGAGGAGGTGTAGTCCAAGCTACAGTCAAAGAAGTCTAAGTTGATGAAACCATTGTTGGTGCATTAGGGGCAGGTGGGACATCTCCATATGCAATGTATCCAAAATCACTGAAGTCAGAGTAGCCAATTGTATTCAATGATCTCGTCACGAAACGATACAAATAGCCCCGAGTCAGTCCATCAAGAGTGGCGATTGAATAAGATAAAGTTTTACCCGTATATCCAGTCACCTGTGTGAATGTTGAGGTATAATCATTACCTTGATCGACCCATAGTTCGTATATAATAATAGAAGACCCTCCATTATCTGCAGAAGGCTAGATAACAATGTTCATTGTGATTCCTGAAAAACCATTGAAAAGAAGAACTTGTGGCTTTGTGGGTACTGTTGCTGCTAAAACAGCAGCTGCTTCAGAGAATGGACCCCAGCCAATAAAATTCTTTACTCTGTATCTAAAGAGAAACTCTCTTCCTTTAATAACTCCTTATGTAACTGTGTAAGTTGTCAGCAAAGAGTTCGAGCTGAAGCCAATCAAAGATGTGAAAGATCCAGATAGTCCATTGTCCATTTGCAATTCATAACTTATGATTGAACTTCCACCATTATAGGGTGCTGGGTTTGAGTAAATTACCTTGATTTGCTAATCATTAGTCACAGTCGAATCTGATACAGGTACATCAATAGGTTGTGAAGGAATAGATGCTAATGTGATATAAGCAACTTTTGAGAATGCACTTCTTGCACCAATTGTGAATACCTCAACAATGAACCTGAATGTAAAGCCACCAGTGTTAACTGGAAAAAATGTTGCTATCAGCTGAGTGAGGGTTGGTTTGTCTCTCACATTAATATCATTGACCGTGTTGACTTCTGTTGTGAAGGGAGTTATCTATCCTGCAATTGATGTACTCATGCCTTCATCTCTAAATACAGCGTAACCTGTGATCACACAGCCACCATTGTCAGCAGGGGCAATCCATCGAAGTGTGATTGCTGAAACTGATTAAGTGACAACAACTGGTGCATTAAAATTAGCAGGAGCAGTGCAAGCATAGAATGATGAAATGATACTTTGTTATGACTTTCCATTGAAGTTTACTGCTTATACCTTGAAGCTGTATTCAAGTCCATTAGTGAGTCCACGCTTCAAGAAGCTAGTTTGACCTGGTAGGAATGATCCATCAAAGATAGTCTGGAACACTCCTCCCTTTCCATCATCCATACTGAGTATGTAACCAAGGATCGGAGAAGGAGGATCTGTAACAATGTTCCAATATATGAAGAGGGAAGTCTTTGAGGACTGTATCCAATCAACAAATGGAGCACCAGGTGTTGGTGGGAGGTTGCTTGCTGCAACTGTAATTGGATCTGAAGGAGCTGAGTTTCCGAACAAATTTACTGCGTAATACTAGAACCTGTACTTCTCACCAGCAGTGAGACCAGTGATGGTGTAAGTCAATGAGATGCCATCGTAGCCAGCGACGAGAATATTAATGTCAGAGACAAGGTTACCTCCGTCCTACATTATGAGATAGCTAGTGATTAAGCTGCCACCATTGTCAGGACTTAGAAGGAAAGACAGTGTTACTGATGTGCTACTAGACGATACGTAAGTAGGCATTGGAGGAGCTAATGGAATAGTAGCAGCAGTAGCTAAGTTTAGAGGTGACCAACTTCCATAACCAACTGCGTTTATAGCTCTGTATCTGAAAGCGTATGTCTTGCCTTTTTGAATTCCTTTCGTCACTATGAAACTCAAGGCAAGAGTCATCGGATCTTATCCTTAGATCGATGAAAAGTCCTTTAGATTTATAGAGCCAATCTGTAACTCATAGCTGATAACAGGAGTGCCACCATTATCAGTGACATCTGTGTAGGCAACTCTGATCTGATTCTAGTTAGTGATAGTTGGATCTGATATAGGTCCAGCTGATGGCATGCCTGGGATTGAAGCTAGAGGAAAGGGTCTTGAAAGGCTACTTGTCACTTGCCCTTACACATTGGTGGCAACGATCTAGAACTTATACAAGTCACCGACTACTACATCAACTGGGAATATTGTGCATTTGAAGGTGAGAGTGTAGGGATCGTTTCTAATGTATGTAGGAGATGGGTTGACATTCTACCAAATAGTAGCAGCACCTTTGTTGTCTCTATAAACTGCGTAGTCATATACTGAACAACCTCCTTGATAGGTGGGTGGCAACCATGTGATTGTGATCGATGTCTTGTCAGATGCTACGTAAGTAGGTGATGCCATTCCACTTGGCATACCACAAGCATAGACAGTGAGAGACAAGCTTGGAAGACTCTTTCCATTGAAGTTAACTGCAAATACTCTGAATGTGTATTGTTGACCAGCATTTAAGCCAAACATTGTAAAGGTGTTCAAGTTCTAATTGTACTGAGCATTCTGAACCTCTACCCATTCACTGTCAATCAACATTTCAACTGTGTAGCCTTGGGTTGCTAGTTTCAAGTCAACTACTAGGTCCCAATCTATCGTGATATATGTAGAGCCTGTGTTTGTTAAATCTGCTCGAAGGTTCACAGGAGCTAGGATTTAAGTTGAGAGGCCCACTCTCAGCACATTAGAGAATACTGAATAACCAATGATGTTCATTGCTCTGAATTTCAGTTGATAGATTGATCCTGCAATCAGCCCATCAATAATGTTTGTCAATTGATATTAGATCAAAGGACTTGTGTACCCTGTAACTTGAACAAAGGCGGAGTTAGGAGAACCTTAATCTCTCCATAGTTCATATAGAGTGATTTCACTTCCACCAGTGTCCATTGGTGGAGACAGACTAATAAGCATTGAACTAGAATCAACCTGAATGAGAGTTGGGACATCTGGCTGTGAAGGAATATCAGCTGCAAATAAGAACCCAGGTGTTGAGAAGTCACCCCAACCATTTATGTTTCCAACTCGGTAAATGTACCTATAGACTCTAAGCTTGATCACGTTTATGTCGAAGTAAACAGTTGAAAGGACATTCTAAACTGTATAGAGGCTGGTGTAATTACCATTAAGGCCGTCATCTCTCCACAAGTCATATCCAAGAACTATACTTCCTCCATTTTAGCCTGCAATAAAAGGTGTGTAAAGTACCTTGATCTGATTTCATGTTGTCTGAGTGTAGTCCTGATAGGGGATGACAGTTGGTGTATCTGGGATTGCAGCCAAAATGACTACAAGAGAATCACTTGAAACGAAACTGATGTCATTGTAAGCTAAGATTTTTATCGTGTATCCTAAACCAACCTGTGTAAGTCCACTAGTAGTGTGCAACTGAAGGTAAGGTCTATTTTTGATTTAAATGTCATCTGTAAGTACCCCGTTTAACAAAAACTGGTAGGTGTAGATTGGGCATCCTCCATCAAAGAGAGGAGGGTTCCATGCAATGGTGATTGATGATTTTGTTGATGACACATACTTAGGAACTGCAAGTCCATATGGGGCAAGACATGCTAATGCAAATGTCTCACCACTTGGCTATCCAACACCGTTGTAATTTATTGCTTCTACATAGAATGAATAGAAAGTTCCTGTGATGAGTCCAGTCACGTTGAAGTAAGTTGTATCCTTGTTCATTGTGCCATCGTATATCTTGTTAAAGACACCCAAACTCTACGAACTCATAAAGAGTCTAAAACCTTGAGTGTTTGATCCTGGGGATAACCAGTTAACGTATATTGAAGTAAGCGTGCATTTAGTTCTATCAATTATGGGAGATGCTGGAGCTGCTGGCAATGCTTAAAGAGCAATTCTAACCTCATGACTTGGATTACTCTCTCCAATGACGTTGACTGCAGTTATTCTAAATCTGTACAGATTACCTGTAATGTACTGAGGAAAGAGAGTATTATCTAGAGTGAAGTATAGATAGGATGTTGAACCAATCAAATTGAACGTATTAACAGTAACATCACCAGTGTCTACATAAACATTGTAACTTGTGATTGTAGAACCACCATTATCCTAGCTGTCAACCCATGCGATGGTGATTGATGTTGCTGTTGAACTCTAGTATAAAGGCAACTGTGGAACACCTGGTATATTAGCAGCCATTATCATTTAACTAAGTGCACTCAATGAACCAGCTCCAACTCGGTTGATTGCTTAGGCTTGGTACTGATAAAATTGACCTGGTTAGAGACCCGAGGCTTGATAGCTTGTAATGGTTGGAATGTTGCTTCCATCATAGACTATGTACTATCCACCAGTTGTCACATTAAGCTAGTAGAGGAGATAACCAAGAACAGGTGATCCACCATCTGAAGCGAGAGTCCATGCTACAACGATTTAGGTCTGAGATGCTAATATCTCAATTGGAGTTGTGGTAGTTGGTTTAGATGCGAGAATGAATGTTGCTCTAATGGAGAAAGCACCATCACCTCTATTTGACTATGCTCTGATCTTGTATTGAACATCTTCTGTGCCAGTGACTCCATTGTCAGTGTATGTTAAGATGTTGAGATCAGTTGATCCTATCATGGTCCATGCAGTTTCATCTTAACTTCTCAACTTATAGAATATTTGATATCCAGAGATCTGGCCTCCTCCATTGTCAGTTGGTGGATACCATCCAAATTACAACTGATTAGGACTTGAAAGGATCAAATATGGTTGAGTTGGAGCCTCTGGGAAATCAGCACAAAGGAAAACTGCCTCAACACTTTAATCGCTCTCTCCATTCTTGTTCATAGCTGATACCCGGAATCGATAAGTCTATCCAGCAGTCAGCCCATTTTGAATGAATGTTATAGTAGAAGGGTAGTTGAGTCCATCATAGATCATGATGAAAATGTCGTTTTATAATACATCATTCATGAAGAGTCTGTAACCATTTATCGGAGAACCCCCATTACTACTTGGTTAGTTCCATGCAATTGAGATTGATGTAATTGTAGTTGATTCTAGTATTGGTGTTAAAGGAGCGGTTGGTTTGTCGGCACACACAAAGTATGAAACCTCTGATGGAATTGAAGAGCCCACATTGTTTACTGCAACTACTCTGACCAAGTAGTTTCCTCCAGCTTTGAGTAAAGTAAATATGTTCTGGTAGGTTGAACCTAGAATAGAAGGAATAAATGAGATCGGAGTGCTTGGCCATTCTCCAGATCCATTATCGATCCATAAATCATACCTGATTATAGAAATGCCTCCAGTATAACTTGGCTCTACCCATGATACAGTGATTGATTTTCCTGAAACACTTGAGCTCACGAAGACAGGCTTAATTGGTTGAGCTGGCACTGTTCCGATCAGGACTTAAGTTGTTCCAGCATAAGTGCTTAAGTAGATGATGTTCATCGTAAACAGCTAGAAGTTATAGATGTGGCCTGTCATCAAGTTAGTCACATTGTAGAATATGATCTCAGGGAAACTTGTACCATTGTAAATCATAGAATATGGGCTTCCTCCTACACCTTGGTCTCTGTAGAGAATGTAACCAGTAATGAGATTCCCTCCATTATAAGAACCTGGAACAAATCTAAGAGTGATTGAAGTGATAGTTCTTGTGACATCTTCCAGAACAAGGGATGGTGAGTCAGGAGGATTCACAGCCATTAAGACTATCCCAATACTGTAAGGTCCAGTACCGTAGAGATTTTAAGCGGCAATCTTGAATCTATAATTAGTACCTTCATTGCCTGGCTCTATGATAGTCTGAGTGTATGTTAGCAAAACTCCATTATTAAAAGGTACACTCTCTGTATTAAAGTTGTCTTGATCATTTGAAACTGTGACCCAATATGCAAGAATAGGAAGTCCTCCAGTGTTCTCAGGCTGCTAATATGCAATAGACAATTGTGTAAGACTCTATGTTGTGATTGAGACCTAGCTTTGCTAGATTATGCCAGGAGGTTCGGTTGCGTAAGCCGAAACAATTGACGATATTGGGCCATCTCCTGCTCCATTAGAAGCATAAATCTGATAGTTGTATGATCGGCCTACAACTAGACCCGTATCAGTGAATGATGTTACAGAAACTTGATGGAGTGGGTAGAAGACTCCACTTCCAACGTCCCTCAGTATAGTGTATATTGTTATGGGACTTCCATTAAGTAAAGGTTCGGACCATATCAACTTGATCTTGCCGTTCTCAAAGTTATATGACAACTGTTGAAGTGTAGTGATTGGTCCTGGGATGAGTGCAATAATATGTGAAATTCCCTCAGAAAAGTTTAGAACATCATCAGGGATGAATCTGTTTGTAGTCAAAACAGTATTCACAGCTGCGATTCTGAACTGATAGATTGCTCCAGCTACCAAGTTTGTGAAGGTAAATGAAGTAGTCCCTGAAGTTAAAAGGGTGCCAGGCTCTATGAAGGATGTTGCATAGCCTAGGTTACTTTGAAGATAGTAGCCTGTTAAAGTTGAGCCACCATTCTTGCTATTAGGCTCAACCCAATTAACAGTTAGGCTGCTGTATTAACCATTTGGCACGATTGTTCCTGGAACTAGTGGAATCATTTGAGGAGGCATTGTCGCAGCCATGATAGCTACGGAAGGACCTGGGAGAGAATATCCCTTAACATTGCGAGCAACGACTCTGAAGTTATAAAGTTGTCCTGCGATTAAGTTCTCAAATTTAAATGATCTAATCATTGGTGCAGATGAACCATCATATGTGACTGAGTAAACTCCAATTCCAATGCTTGACTAGATTTGATAACCCAGGACAGAGACACCGCCGTTGTCAACTGGGCCATCCCACTTAATTGAAATTGAA
>Ga0138279_1024830_pt1 | contig 12444 bp, 17 predicted proteins | sample M_140205_X_mt_FD_106908 | JGI IMG/M metagenome (GOLD analysis project Ga0138279, IMG submission 106908) | Freshwater microbial communities from Lake Montjoie, Canada - M_140205_X_mt (Metagenome Metatranscriptome) | ecosystem: Environmental > Aquatic > Freshwater > Lake | place: Canada: Quebec...
ACAAATAATTTAGAGAAAGATCCTAAAATATATGGAATTATCTTAAGTTCCAATACTAATAATAAATCTAAATCATTCTCAATAAGTAAACAAAGAGAACAACAATCGCGTAAACTTTCAATCAAAAACTTGAAACCTGAAAACCTTCATAAAGAACTAGATAAAATAGGAGTCAACCTTAACAAAGTGTCCTCCGGTAGAGAAAATTCAATCCCACTATAATAATTTGATGACTCATCATTTTATCATGGACAACCTGTCGATGTTTTCCTGCAAAGCTCAATACTGGAGGGTAAAAATGAATTAGCAAAAGCATTTGCTATCAATATGAGTAGACAAGGCACAGGCATCTATGAAACATGTCATGTTTTAGCATATGACCTTCAATTCGAAAGTTGGTAGGTAAAATTCATGGATAGCCAAGTGGAACTGTGGTTACCTTTCTTATAGGTGTTCTTTGTACATGAAAACATCTATAAATAAGCTCAAAGAGTTAAAAATGCATTTGAACTAAGAAAGAAGGGCTATAAAATGATTGAATACAATTTCTAAATTGATAATATGCCTGTCCAGGGTCTACCCTTACTACAAACGCATCAAAAAGAAAGAATTTACAACTTGCTAAAAACAAACTATAAATTTGATAAAGAAAAATTATCAAAAAACAGATAAAATCCATAATACAATGAGAACAGCCAAGAAATGATGAAATTTGTGTTGTAGGATTATGCTAGGACAATGAATAAATTAATTTTTGACAATTTTATGTTATCTGACAAAATGGGTATTCACAAAAAAATAGAAATACCTGAAAAGGATTAAATCAAAAAATAATCTTTGAAAGGCAAAATTGATACTCTACAGAATCTAAAATCATTCCAAGACAAAATCTCTAATATCAAGTCAAAATCAATACTAGTTCATAAAGAAGTAGTACATGTGTTGAAAGAAATAACAGATTTCTGTTATAGAACAGTAAAAACACATTTTTTGTTTAAAAATTTTGAAAAATAGCCTGTCCAAATTCACGAATTTTCAGACATGAAGAGAGAGTTTACAAAATAATCTCTTGATTTGACTGTCAGCTGGCCAAATGAGATAAATCTCCTAATCAAAAATAACTTTAGCCACCTTGGTAAAGGTTGGAACCTGCATGAAACCCACAAAGAAGCATAACAGAACACTCCTCTCTATTATTGTTTGAAAATTATTAAATTTATGATGCAAGATGCTCTGAAATCAATAGGGAAACAATCCATAGCCCGATTTATAAATACATTTATCTCTCACAACCCTGATTTTGTCGAATGTATCTCTAGCACTCAAGTTCTCAATAATTAAAAGGCCCTTGAGGGCAGAGAATAACTAAAAGTTGACGAACCTTCACCCATGTTCAATGTTGAATTGCAGTGTAGTAAAGAAAATGGTTTCAACTAAGAGGTGGACTTGGACGAGTGGGTCAAAATGATCATGAACCTATTTAGAGAAGGTATAAGGGTTCTCTGTATGGTGGAACACCCAGAGAAGAAACTATTTAAAGATTTCTTCAGGTCAGATGCGGTCTCTAGGCTAAAAGGACCCAAACTTGAAGGAATGGAAGATAACAATAACAATAACCATAACAATATTCAAACAGATAATGAAAATTCTTGGGTTTTCAATTCATATCAACAGTTGGAGTCAATACTAAAACAAGCAATATTTCACCCCAAAGTTTAACTTACTTTCTTCACTCAATTTGAGGAAAATATAAGTCTAGACCCTCTTGAAACTTATAAATCTACATAAGGTTCAATTGAAAACAATTTACAGCAATGTAAAATTAATCTTGAACAGAATAACTTAGCAGAAGCAGAAATTATTGTTGATCTTAATCAAATTACAACTGATATTGCCAAACAGTTGGAAAAAATTGCAGATATTGATAAAAATATACTTGATGAAATCCGAATAGGTTTATTCAAGATAAAAACCAAAACAATAAGGGAATTATTCGTTCAAAAGAGGAATACCTAATTGAATAGTCTGTAATCTCTTATTAACAACCTCATCAACTACCAATCTAGTTATTTGCGTAAAGTTAGGGACAATTACAAATTTATATTGCAAACTAAACCTGAAAACATTCAGGTGTTGTCAGACATGAAGAAATACAACCAAGAAATTCCAGCAAAACTTGTTGAACTGAACAAAAGTATTGACGCTGTATAAGAAATGCATGATGTTCTAGACAAACATTTATAACACTTTTTAGATAAAGAATTAGAGGAAAAGTGGAATCTACGTAAAATACCTAAAGACATTCATCAGTGTAGAGAAGAAAAGGATGCACTCCTAGATAAGATCAAAAGGGACTTTAATGATGAACTCAACAAAAATAAAATATCATTTGAACATGACCTTAAGAACAATATACTCGTTATTGATGAATTTTCTAATAAATTTGATGAATCTAAATACAATGAATAAGCATTGGAAGTGGAACAAGTTAATGGAACACTCGTTAGCATTGTAGAACAAGCTAACAAATAAAATGAAGAAGAAAATCTATTTGGGAATCCAATTACAGACTATAACACGAAGGAAACTAAAAAGAAATTCGATAATTAGTAAGGTCTATGGACCACCGTCAAACTCTGGAAATCTAAAATCCTCATGAATAGCCCTGATAGTTGGATCAGTTGTGTTTGGGAGAATCTCAAAGGAAATGAAGTTGAAGAATCTGTTGCAAAATATAAAAGTGTGCTAATGAATTGTAAAAAGGTTTTTAAACTCAAACTCGAAACAGCTGTATTTGTTGATATCATTGAAAAAGTAATGAAAGAGATACAAGAATTTGACAAGTATGTGCCACTCGCAGTCAATCTGAGAGTAGAAGGCATGATGACGAGACACTGGGAAGCTCTTACTGAAGAAATTAAGAAAAAATGGGATCTGCCTGGATCTCCTCCTGACTTAATCTCTCCTTCTCTCCCAGGATTCACATTTCAAACGTGCATAGACATGCAACTGGAACACTTTTTAGAAATATCTGATGATATTTCAAATCGCGCTACAAAAGAATTCAACATTCAGCAAGATCTGGTCAAAATGTATAATGATTGGAAACCAGTAGTATTTGATTTCGTACTCATGAAAAACTCCCAAGATGCCTCCATCAACCGTAATTTTGAGGAGTGCATCAACCTCAATGATGAACACAATGGTCTCACAACTAACTTGTCTTAGTCTCCGTACAGAGCTGTTTTCAACGATGAAATAGTGAAGTGGAAAAAGGGTCTGGATATTGCTGCCGAAGTTCTTGAAGGTTGGCTGAAATTGCAGTTAGGATACATGTAGCTCTAACCCATATTTACATCAGATGACATCAAGAAATCTCTACCAGTCTAGTCAAAAATGTTCAATACTGTTGACCAAAGATGGAAAGCCAATGTGGAAGCAGCTAAAAAGATTAACCAAGTTATGGTCTTCTGTAACAATGAATAACTCCTAACTACAATAAAAGAGGATATCATTACTTTAGATAAAGTGCAAAAAAACTTAGAAAACTATTTAACCATGAAAAGATCCAATTTTAGCAGACTTTAATTCCTTTCAGATGATGAACTTCTCAAAATCCTTTCAAACACCAAAGACCCCAGGAATATAAATGAATAATTGAGAAAAATATTTGAATGCATGGAAAAACTAATCTTTAATGACAAGGGTATGATTACACATATGTGCTCAAAAGAAGGTGAAGAAGTCCCCTTCAGTGCCCCTGTGGAATCTAAGAATCTACCTGTGGAGAAATGGTGCAAAGATGTCGAAAATGAAATGATTGAAACTATGAGAAATGAAATTGTCAAATCTAACGAAGATTACTTCGTGACTCCACGAAAAGATTGGGTTAAAGTTTGGTGGGGTCAATGTGTTCTCAATTGTTCCCAAATTCATTGGACAAATGAAACCTCAACTGCTATACAAACTAATGCTCTAACTACTTAATACAAAAAGACTGAGGATCAAATTTTAGAATTGGTTAAACTTGTAAGAACAAAACTCAAATCCTTGGAAAAGAAGAATGTCTGTCCTTTGATAGTGCAAGGTGTACATGAAAGAGATATTGTAAAGAATCTAGAAACTAAAAAGATATCTAGTGTTCTCGAGTATGAATGGGTGAGTCAATTAAGATTTGAATTAGTGGAGAAAGATTTATACGCAAAGTGCATGCAAACTATCTTTCCTTAGGGGTAGGAGTAAATGGGAAATGCTGACAGACTCGTAATAACTCCACTTACCGACAAATGTTACATGACACTCATGGGCGCTTTGAGGTTGAATTTAGGAGGAGCACCTGCAGGACCTGCTGGAACTGGCAAGACAGAAACAACAAAAGATTTGAGTAAAAATTTAGCTAAACTGTGCAAAATATTCAACTGTGGGCCAGAAATGGAATAAAAAATGATTGGGACTTTCTTTAAAGGCTTGACATCTTCGGGTGCATGGGTGTGCTTTGATGAGTTCAATCGGATTACTTTGGAAGTATTGTCTGTGATTGCACAGTAATTGCAACAACTTTTCAATGAAAAGAAGAAGGGACAAGCTGAAACAACTTGCTTCTTCCTCGACAGTGAAATTAAAGTACTAAACACGTTCAATGTATAGATTACAATGAATCCAACATACGCTGGTCGACAACAACTACCTGACAACTTAAAAGCTTTGTTCAGACCTGTTGCAATGATGGTACCCGACTATCGTTTAATAGCAGAAATCTTTTTTTACTCATTCGGGTTTGCAGAATCGACGCATTTAGCTGGTAAAATGGTGGGTACATTCAAACTTTGTTCTGAACAGCTCTCCAAACAAGACCATTAAGATTAGGGTATGAGAGCTGTCCGTTCGACAATTAACGCTGCCGGACTGCTAAAGCGCCTTGACCCAGAAGGAAATGAAACAGATATTGTTTTGAAAGCGGTGGTTGACATTAATCTTCCCAAATTCTTAGAAATTGACATCCCACTGTTCAAAAATATTCTTAAAGATTTATTCCCTGGATCTGACGTCCCTAAATCGAATTTGGGTATTTTACTTGAAAGCATCAACCGCTCAATAAAGGCGCTCAACTAATACCCCACTGACAGTTTCTTGGAGAAGATATACCAGCTTAGTGATACCATGAATGTCCGGCATGGCTTAATGTTGGTGGGACCAACAGGAAGTGGAAAAACTGCAAACTAAAAAGTATTAAAACATGCTATAAATGAAGTTGCAATAGATGTACACCTTTCCACAGAAAAACAATTACAAGAAAACCCATAACGTTCGGTTGTGACTAGAATTTTGAATCCCAAGTCGATTATGAATGAACAAATATAGGGTCAAATGAATCAAATAACAAAAGAATAAGTGCAAGGACTAGTTCCTGTTATCTTTAACAAATCTTGTAAAGAGGTAGCAGATAAAACTAAACAATGGATTATGTTTGATGGCCCTGTGGACTCCCTCTGGATTGAAAGTATGAATTCAGTCTTGGATGACAGTAAGAAATTATGTTTACCCAGTTCTGAAATTATTGACATCACAGATTACATGTCATGTATGTTTGAAACTGATGACTTAAGTGAAGCCTCTCCTGCAACTATTTCACGCTGTGGAATGGTTTACATGGACCCTAAAGCTTTAGGCACAACTTGCTTTTTCGTGAATTTCAAACCTCAATTGCCATTAAAGTTGCAGGAAACATTTGCAGATCGCTTAATGAAATTGTAAGATTTAACAATAAATGTAATTCTATTTAGAATGAGAAGAGGATGCCTCCAGATAGTCAACACCAGTGAAAATAATTAAATTTACTCTATGTTCAGACTCATTAAGACCCTAGTATTAAAAGCTGAAGAAGAGTCTAAAGATGATAAAGAAGTTGATAAAATAATTAACGCAATTGAGACAATTTACTTGTATGCAGTAACTTGGTCAATCGGTGGCAACACTGACTTGGAAGGACGTAAATCATTCAGTCGTATTCTAAAGGAAATAATGAAAGAATGTAATGAAAAGAATGGTACAACCATTCCCATTCCAGAAGATTCATACTACGATTACACTATTGACATGACCACTTATGCTTATATCAAGTGGACAGAGGTACAAGAAAAGTTTGAATTCAAGGATAAAATGTCTTTTGATGAAATCATTGTTCCTACAGTAGATTCAACTAAGTATTTAAGTATCAGCTCTCGGTTGCTTAAGTCTCATTAAAATATTTTGAAATGTGGAGGTACAGGAACAGGAAAGTCTTTGAATTGTGATATCCTGAACGGATCATTCCCGGTATCACAATAGACAACTGTGGGTCTGACTTTCAGTGCACGCTCAAGCGTCATGACTATCCACAACACATTAGGTCCTAAATTGAAAAGAAGGAAAATGGGTGTTATAGGACCTGAAAACAACAAAAAAGCTCTCATTTTCGTAGATGACTTGAATATGCCCAAAAAGGAGATATTCGGAGCACAACCTGTATTGGAACTCTTGAGACAATGGTAAGACCATGAGGGTTGGTATGATATGCAAGAATTTGAATTTAAAAAGGTCATAGATATTTTTGTAATGAGTGCAATGGGACTCCCTGGTGGAGGACGCTCTGTAATAAGCACTCGACTAGTGAGACATAGCAACATTCTATCATACACTAATCTTTCTGATGATTCAATTAAAGAAATCTACAATAACATTATCACCGGATTTTAGAGAGACCACTTGCCAGAAATACAAAGCACACTAGGGGCTATCGTTGAAAACACAGTCTTTTGTTAAAATGAACTAATGAAATTTTTGTTACCAATTCCCAAAAAGTCTCATTACTTGTTCAATTTACGAGATGTAGCTAAAGTTTTCCAAGGCTTATGCAAAGCTCAAGTGAAAGTGGTTGATACTGTAGCCACATTCACACGCCTCTGGCTGCATGAAATGAATAGAGTCTTCAGAGATCGTCTACTAGACAAGAAGGATACTGCTGATTTCGATAACCTCTTGAAAAAGAGTGTTGTGGACAAATTGAACGTCCCCGAGGTGGAGGTGTAAGGCAAGGGTAATGAATTCAATCTCTTCGGAGACTTTATGGACAGAGATTCTGATGCTAAAATCTAAAGACCAATCCAAAGCCAAGAGAAACTGAGGATTATTTTGGAAAGTCTATTAGACGACTAAAATCAAGAAAAATCATCAATGAACCTTATTTTGTTTTCCGATGCTTGTGAACACATATGCAGAATTTGCAGAATATTAGGCTTCCCCAAAGGTAACGCACTCCTGATGGGTGTTGGAGGGTCTGGAAGACAATCATGCTGTAAACTCGCGAATTACACCATGAACTTCGAAATAAAACAAATAGAAATCACAAAGGATTACAAAATAGACAAAAACTGGAAAGAAGATGTAAAAAATTGTCTGTTAAATGCAGGAGCTAAAAGAAATCCGACAACATTCCTCATTGTAGATACTCAAATCATAGACGATAAGCAACTGGAGGATATAAACAATGTGCTCAACACTGGAGATGTTCCCAACTTGTAAGAATCTCCTGACTTTGAAGCCATGAATGCATCAGCACGCAAAGACTGTCAGGAAAAACAATTAGACCAAACCCCTATCAACTTGTTTAACCAGTAACTAGTTGCTGTCAAAAAGAATGTCCACTTAGTACTCGCACTCAGCCCAATGTCTGACTCTTTTAGAGCTAACTTGCGCATGTTCCCATCTCTGGTTAACTGCACTACAATCGACTTTTAATCTGAATGGCCTGAAGAAGCACTGCTGAGCGTGGCTAGAGTGCAACTAGATGCTAGTATGAACTTAGGTGATCTCAAGGAGGGAGTGATTTCAATGTTTTCTGTACTACATAAGTCAGTTGAACAGATTTCAATAAAGTTTTTCGATGAACTGAAAAGATACAACTAAGTCACACCCACGAGTTATCTCGAGTTGATTCGCATGTAGAAACAGGTTTTGTTGATGAAACGGGAAGAGTATCAGAAGAATATTGAGAGATATGAAAGTGGTTTGAATATTATTGCAGGCGCTGAAACTACAGTGAGTAAATTGCAAGAGGAAATAAGAATTGCAGAACCAAAGTTAGAAGAATTAAGCAAAACACTCGCTATTCAAAATGTAGAATTAAAAAAAGTTCTCACAGAAACAAATATAAAAAATGAAGAAGTAACTATTAAGAAAGGTGAAATGCAAATAGAGGTAGAACAATTAGAAACAACCAAAAACAAAATTCTCAAAGATAAGGAGGATACTGAAAATAAAAAGAAAAAAGCAGTTAAACAAGCCAATGATCTCGAAGAGAAAGATATTAAAGAAGTTTAAGGCTTTTCTAATCCCCCAGGAGGAGTTAAGTTTTTAACAAAGTACTTGGTCTTACTTTTTGATTTAGAAAAAGATGTAAAGGATAAAAATGACTTAATGCAATGGTTTACTGCATCAAAAAAGTTAATGAAAGATGGAAAAGAATTTAAAAACACATTAATAAGACGTGTTGAGAAAGAAGAAATTAACGAGAAACAATAAAACAAAATTATAAAAATATAGCAAGGAGTAGATGAAAACGGCGAGAGCAATCAAGATAAATTCGAGAAACCTGATTACTTCGCTAAGATTTCAGCAGCATGTGTGACTATGGGTTCTTGGGTATCTGCCATGGTATTGATTTAGGAAACAAACGTAAAACTGGCTCCAATTCTGAAACAATTGGCTGAAGGTGAAGAAAAACTGAATGCGGGAAAAGCATATCTGAGCATACTTGTTAAAGAAAAAGACGAGTGTGATGCCAAGTGTAAACAACTACAGACTGATGCAGACTTGTGTTTGAAGAAGAAGAAAGAAACTGAAGATGAACTCCAAATGAACAAATTAAGGTTGAAACGTGCTGAAAAGCTACTTGGAGGACTAGCTGATGAAAAGGCAAGGTGGATTGAAGAAGTTAAGCGCTTCAAACATGAAACTGGTTAGCTAATAGGCAATTGTCTGATTTCAGCGGGCGTAATGTCCTAAGGTGGGCCATTTGATAGTCTGTAGCGAAAAGCTCTGGTTAACATTTGGATCAAAAAACTTGAACAAGTAAATATACCATTAATCCAAAATGTTGGATTGATTTCAGTTGTTGGCAACAAAGTTATAATTGAAAAATGGAAAGGAATTTATAAACTGCCTGATGACGACCTCTCAATTGAAAATGGCATCATGCTTGAGTAGACTAAAAGATGGCCTTTGTGCATAGACCCGCAAGGCCAAGCTAATTTGTATATCAAGAGCATGGCCAAGGGAGAGAGAGGACAAATGTTCAAGATCATGAAGGCTAGTGATGACAAAATCTCAAATGAACTGGAAACAGCTATTAAATTTGGGAAGTTTGTCTTGATTGAAAATGTCAACGAGAAACTTTCACCTGAATTAGAACCAGTGCTCGTGCCTCAGATCAAAATCAAGCTCAAAAGTAAGACAATCCGGTTTGGAGACAAAGAATTCGAATAAGACGACAAATTCCGATTCTTCATGACAACGACCATTCCTAACCCTCACTACTCACCTGAAACTTGTGTCAAAATTTGTCTAATTAATTTTGCGATAACAGAATCAGGACTTAAGGATCAAATGATGAGTAAAGTTGTTTCAATTGAAAAAGCAGAAATTGAATCTATTCGTGAAGAACTAATCAAACAAAGTGCAGAAAATGAAGAAAAGTTAAAGAATTTTGAAGATCAAATTCTAGATGGTTTGAAAAAAGCTAACCCTGATACAATCCTAGACCACGATGACCTAATTGATACTCTGGCCAAAGCCAAAACGGAAGCTAATAATATTAAGGCCAGCCAGATTGAATCAAAACTAAAAGAAGAAGAAATCAGAATTGTACGAGACAAATAGGTAGATTTATCTCGCAAAACAGCAATTTTGTTTTTCACACTTACTGACATGGTAAATATTGACCACATGTAACAGTACTCGCTGATTTGGTATAAAGAACAGTTTAGGAAAGCTACAGAATTGGCAGAAAATAGCGATGATGATGAAATACGCATATCAAAAATCTAAAATACATTTTTGAGACTATTGTATGCAGAAGTGTGCAGAACGTTGTTTGATAAAGACAAACTGCTCTTTTCATTCAACATGACCGTAAAATTGAAGACCTTTTTAGGCGAGATAGATCCTGAACATTTTAAGTAATTGCTGACTGGATTCACTGAGGAAGTAGAAACTCCTAAGAACCCAGACTTCGTGGATTCTCTTGCATGGGGTCAAATGTACAAAACAGTTTAAGGTTTAAACTATCTGAAAGGATTTGAAGGCTTCAGTGAATAATTTAATGCAAATGTAGAGAAATTCAAATCAATTTAGAATGCTGATGATCCAAAAACTGTAAAATTGCCTGGGGAGTGGAATGAGAAGCTAGATGCTTTTAAAAAACTTTTAGTTTATAAGGCCATACGTCCAGATTATATTAATGCTGCCATAAAACAGTAAATACGAGAAGTCATGGATCCTTAATTTGTAGATCCTCCTCTGTTTAACATCGAGAATGGCTACGATAGTTCTGAGAAGAATACTCCAATCATATTCATCATTACACCAGGTTCCGACCCTCTCAATGACTTACGCAACTTTGCTGAAAAGAAAGGCATGATTTTACAGCAACTTTCATTAGGTCAGGGGCAGGGAAAAGAAGCTGTCACAATGTTTAAGAAATATTCAGAAGAAAGTACATCATGGCTATTCTACCAGAATACTCACCTCTAGCTTTCCTGGATGCCAACGTTGGAGAAACTGGTGGAAGACCTGAACCTGGGCACAATCAATTCTGAATTTAGACTGTTCTTGACAACAGCGTCCATCCCTAACTTCCCTGTATCCATTCTGCAAGATGGCATAAAAATGACTGTCGAGACCAGTGGGGATGTCAAACAAATGATGTTGAACGCTTAGCAGAACTAGACTGACGACTAATTAGACTCCAGCAGGAATCCCCAGATATTCAAACATCTCTTGTTCGGAGCTACACTATTCCACGCAATTTTAATCGACAGGAAGAAGTTTGGGCCTATTGGGTGGTGTTCTCCTACCTAGGATTTCAGTGATACCGACCTTACTGTTACAAAAGATCAAATTTTTATGATGATTGAAGAAGGAGATGATGTGCAATAGACAGTGTTGAGAATTTTAGCTGCAATGATCAATTATGGAGGAAGAGTGACAGATGACAAAGATGTTCGATTTATTCTCACACTTGTGAACAGATTTATCAATCCAGACATGATTTCAGCAAAGGAATATGCATTTGACAACTAAGGGAGATAAAAACTACCGCCAATCGGATTCCAAAACGACTAGAAAGAATACATTTAAAAGAATTTGGAAATAATATCACCAGAATTGTTTGGATTACATGCTAATGCTGATATTTCAACAAATCTTAACAGATCAGACGCAATTCTAAGTGAAATATTGAGTATACAACCGCGAACTGCATCTACAAAAGTTGGGAAATCACAAGAAGATCTCAATGAAGAAAAAGCTATGTATATCAAATCAAGAGTTCCTAAACCTTTTGACTTGGAATTACTTGCAGAAAAATACGATACAAATTACCACGAATCGATGAATACCGTTTTAGTTCAAGAAGCACAAAGATATAACACTCTTTTGGATTGCATCGTTAAAGACCTAGACAGTTTTATTGATGCCAACCGTGGACGAATAGTTATGGACGAAGATTTAGAATTGCATGGCATCAAAATGATGAATAATGAAGTGCCTCCAAAGTGGACTGAAGAAAAAGGAGTTGGTTTCCTGTCGATCAAACCCCTCTCAAATTGGATTCAGGATACAATTATGCGCATGGAGTTTATGCGCAAGTGGGAAGAACATGGCACGCCATATTGTTTCTGGCTGAGTGGATTTTTCTTCCCTCAAGCGTTTATGACTGGTATAAAACAGAATTATGCGAGAAAATACAAAATCCCAATTGATATAGTAGATTTCGACTTTGAATTGAAGAATGACAAATTGTACCTAACTGATATTACTGAGAAAGCTCCGGACGGCTGTTAAGTAAGTGGATTATAACTGGAAGGCTGTAGATAAGACTTTACTCAAGCGGTGTTAATTGATAGTAAGCCACGTGAACTATAAACAACTCTGCCTATTCTGTGGCTGCATCCAATTAAGAATTTAATACCAAAAACAGAGAGAAATTATCGTTGCCCTATTTAGAAAACTTTAGCACGTTACGGGACACTATCCACTACAGGCATTTCGACAAATTTCGTTATGATGTTTGACATTCCTACAATAGAAAAAGATGAAAAGTGGATTAACGCCGGAGTAGCTTGCTTCTTATCACTTAAATTTGATTGAAGAATTAATAAATTTTTATCAATAAGTTATTGCATTGAG
>Ga0138279_1116208_pt1 | contig 12216 bp, 5 predicted proteins | sample M_140205_X_mt_FD_106908 | JGI IMG/M metagenome (GOLD analysis project Ga0138279, IMG submission 106908) | Freshwater microbial communities from Lake Montjoie, Canada - M_140205_X_mt (Metagenome Metatranscriptome) | ecosystem: Environmental > Aquatic > Freshwater > Lake | place: Canada: Quebec...
CGGCCAAGGTATCAGCGGGGTCACGCGCACCAACCTGATGGCGGGTGTCCAGGTGATGGTCCGGCAGTTCTTTGCGGCCGCGGGTGTCAACTTCCCTCAGACGGCCGTTCCGGGCGCCGGTGGCGCGGGCGGTGGTGGCGGCTTCGGTGGCCAAGCCCAGCAACAGCAGTTCGGTCTCAATGGTCAGGCCCAAGAGGCCGACGCCAAGGCGTTGTTCTTCAATGACCGAACGGGCATCTTGTTCGTCCGGGCCACACTGTCCGACCTGGATATCATCGAGAAGGCCATCCAAGCGCTGAACGTCGGCCCGGCCAACATCGAGATCGAGGCACGTTTCGCCGAGATCAGCCAGACCGACAGCAAAGCGCTCGGGTTCCAGTGGTTCTTGGGCAACTTCCTTATGGGGGGTGGGAAAGTGGGTGTCAGTGGTGGAACGGCTCCTTCCTACACAGCCCAGCCCACCGCAGCCAACCCGGATGGGGTGTTCCCGCAGTATGGTAATATTTTGCCTTCGGGCAGTGACCAGAACCTCACCGCTGGTCTTCGGAACATCGATGGAAATCAAAGCGCCATCCCGACGGTCGCGACGCTCAGCGGCATCCTCACCGATCCGCAGTTCCGAGCGGTCATCCAAGCCCTCGATCAACGTGATGGCGTCGAGTTCCTCATCGCGCCGAAGTTGGTGACCCAGAGCGGGCGTCAGGCCCACATCTCGGTGAACGACGCCCGCACGGTCGTCGTGGGTGTCGGTCAGAACCAACAAGGTTCGGGTGGCGGCGGGGGCAACACCGCCAACGGTGCCAACGCCAACTCCGGTGGCGGCGGCGCAGTGGCGACCGCAATCCAATACCAGACCACGGTGTTCCCGTTCGGTCCCACTTTGGATGTCATCCCCTACGTCTCGTCCGATGAGTCATCCATCCAGATGACCATCATCCCGAGCCTCACGGAGTTCGTCGGATACGATGATCCGGGTGGATTCGTTCCGCAGGCCCAGTCCGTCGCCGGCAACACGGTCGGAACCTCGTTGAAGGCGGTCTTGCCGCTTCCTCGTATCAGGGTCCGCCAAGTCGTCACCAGTGCCACGGTCTGGGATGGGCAGACGGTCGTCCTAGGTGGCTTGATCTCCGAAGACTCCAAGAAGTCCAGGGACAAGGTTCCGGTCTTGGGCGACATCCCGGTCTTGGGTCGCCTCTTCCGCAGCGAGAACTCGCTGAGCATCAAGAAGAACCTCGTGATCTTCGTGACGCCGACCATCCTCGACCCGTCGGGCCATCGTGTGAACGACCCGCGCAACCTCCCGTTCGATCCGAGCTCGATCCCGACTCCGACAGCGACCATGGCCAAGTGAAGCGGATCCGCCAAAGGCCCATGGGCCCGCGGCGGATGCAGGGAACGAATGTTGACGTCTGTGAACGGCCATTACATCTAACAAGCATATGCCGAGTCTGAGTTTCAACGCACCGGGACCACGCCTAGGTCGGGCCGGGATGGCTGCCGGCATCGCGGTGCTGTCCGCATGGGTCGGGCTGGGTTCCACCGGCTTTGTCGAGGACGGCGGCGAGTTCCTGCCGTTGGGCGTCCCTGCTGGCGACCAGACCAGCCCCGCCGTCGCAATCAACGCCGAGGGAGGTTACGTCGTCTGGCAGGAGAACAGCGGAGCCGCCGGCACGTACACGATCCGGGCTCGTCGCCTGAACCGGGCCTTGACCGGATGGTACCGGTCGTTCGTCGTCAATTCCGCCGTCGAAGGCAGTCACGAGGAACCGCAGGTCGTTCAATTGTCCGATGGCGGCGCCGCCTTTTTCTGGCGCGGCGGACCGCTCGGGAAGCAGGGGATCTACGGTCGGTTCCTGCGGCCCGGTGGCGGCAACACGGCCAACTTCCTCGGAGATGATCTGGAGATCGGTGCGGGGGGCGGCGGACAGAACCAGAACATCAGCGCGACCGCCCTCAAGGACGGAAGCGTGCTCGTGACGTGGGCCAACTACGGCGATGACGGGAGCGGCTTCGGGGTCTTCGCCCAACGCCTCTCGTCCACCGGGGTAAAAATCGGGGGCAAGTTCCAGGTGAATGCGACGACCGCCTCCAACCAGCGGTCCCCGTCCGTGACTGCGATGCCCGACGGTGGTTTCACCATCGCTTGGGTCTCCGAGGGGCAACGGAACAATCCGTCCCGCGACATCCTTTGCGATGTCTATGCACGGGTCTTCGGACCTTCCGCCAAAGCGACCACCGGTGAGATGCGTCTGAACCAAGGTCTCAATCTGGCGGGGACACCGTCGGTGACCGCGACCGCGGATGGCGGCTTCGTCGCCGCATGGGCCGAGCGCGACCACGAGGTGGCCGCGAACGGTTGGGATATCACGGCCGGATCGTTCAACCGGGACGGCGTGGCCATCAAACCCAACGTGCGGCTCAACACCTATCTGAAATCGGACCAACTCGCGCCCCGATTGGCCACGGTGAACGGTTCCGTGATGGCGACGTGGAGCAGCATGGGACAAGACGGTTCCCGTGACGGTGTCTTCGCTCGCAGCTTCAGCCCGACCTTGGAGCTGCTCGACGAAGAGTTCGGCATCAACCAGACCACCATCAGCCAACAAAAGGATCCGGTCATCGCCGCGGACTCGACCGGCAGGGTGTTGTCCGTCTGGACTTCGTTCAACTCGCTGGAAAGCGGGTTTGATCTGGTCGCCCGCAAATTCGCCGCTCCGGCATCGATCACCAAGCTCTCCTGCGACATCGTCAAGACCGCTGATGGTGTGAAATTGTCTTGGGCGACCGACCCCGGCCGTACCTACCAGGTGCAACGCTCTGCAGATGCGTCGAACTGGGATGGGGCCGACCGTTCCGACCGGTTGGCGGGAGGGGCATCGGATTCCGTCGTGTACCCGCTCACCACCTCCAGTGGAACGTTCTTCCGCGTCGTCCGCCTTCCTTGATCTAGTTATGTCGCGTCACATTTTTGCGCTGTTGGTCGCATCGTTGGTGCTCTTGGCACCGAGACAAGCGAGCGCGTTCTCTCTTCTCGGGGCGCGCGCCTCTTGGATGACGGACGAGGTGGGATTGACACCGAAGTACGGTGCGTTTGTGGGTGGGCCGATGAATCTGGGCGAAGCCTATCGCTTCAACATGCCCGTTCTCACCTACGCCTATGACGCCTCGTTCCTCCGGTTCTTCGGTGCCGGGGGAGTGGCCGCCATCGAATCCGCGATGAAGGTGCTCAACGACCTCCCGGCGGCCGACTCCATGAGCGCCACGCTCGAAGAGTTCCCGACGACCACCCTTCGCCACAATGCCACCGCGAGCGCTCTCTCGATCATCGATATAAAGACGACCGCTCTCGCGTTCATGGTGGGACAACTCGGAGTGGCCGCTCCGGAGAATTTCATCTGGTCCATCCGGGGGCATTTCACAGACGCCGCACAGGTGGACCATTTCTCGGTCTTCAACCCGAACTTTGACCCGGTGACGTTGCAGCAATCCAGCTACATCAACGGCTTCCAATTCACCTATCAGATTTTCCAGACCGCAGACGCCGAATGGAAGGCGGTCAATTTTCCAGTCGATCCTTTGGCCCCCGCGTTCACGACCGTCGCCAATTTTGATCAATCTTTCGGATTCAGGGGACGAGGAGCGTCTTTGGCCTTCGGATTTGGATCCTATTTTCCAGCGCTGACTCGTGAGGACATCGCTGCATTTCGTTACATGTTGAGCACCACCAACTATGCCGTGGAAGGCCTGTTGCCCGACGTGATCGCCTCCACTGGAGGAGCAATCGGAGTGAGCGGCGGCACGAGTGTGGGTAGCGGCGGTATCGGTGGTGGATCAACCGGCGGATTTTCGGGTGGTTTTGGAGAGCCTTGGAGCCCGGTGTTCTCCGTGTTCGCGGGCGGCACGGGTAGCGCGAACCCACCTTGGTCCACCGTCACGGTGAGCACCAATGTGGCCACCAACGCAGTTGTCGTCACTCAGGTGACCACCGGTCTGCCTAGGGTCGTCACAGCGCTGCGGCCCGGTGTCGGCAAATACAAGTTTGTGCAGATCGGCTACGACTCGATCCTTGGAGCTTCTACGACACCGTATCTGGTGACTTGGCTTGACCGATATGTGACCAACAGAACTACCCGCGTCCAGGCGGTCGCACGCCAGGTGACGTTGCCCGATGTGCTCTTCAGCGCAGGCGACCTTGGTGTGGTCGACGCCATCCCGGTATTGGTTGGGGTGACGGTCGATGGCTACATCGACAATTCCGCTCTGAACCGCGTCGGGGGCGTCCAAGACGATGAATTGGCGGGGCCGGGTATCATAACGTCCGGGAAGCAGATCACTTTCAGCAAGCTTGGCCGGTACTTTATCAACATCGAGGAGACCGGTGAGGCAGACGGCTTCCTTTTCGGTGGATGGGGCTCGTTCGATGGGTCCACCAATGCGCCGGTGCTCTTCCCCACCGGGGCATCTTTGAAGGCGATCGAGAAATTGGTTCTCGGGGGACGCTGACCGCCAACTACCGAACTAGTCCAAAGACATGAAACGCTTTCCATTTTTGTCGGCCTTGGCGGTGCTGGTGACCCTTTGCTGCGAGCAAAGGGCGCTCGGTTATATCAACAACGGCGCCGTCACTGTGGTCCCGGTCATCGACGATGTCTCGTTCGTCAACAACGGGTTGATCCAGATCTCCACGGAATTGCCGTTCGAGACCCAGAACACCCTCTATTTCACCAATTCCGGAACCATCCTGGCGAACGCTTTGTCCGGTGGACAAGGTTTCTTCGGGGGAAACACCGAGAACGGGGGGGTGCGCTTTGAGTACATCGACGGAGCCACGGGCTATCGTCGTCCCGCGTCGGTGATCCGGAACGAGCAAGGTGCGGGGATCACCGGTCGGCCCTATGTGGTGCTGAACGCGACCAACATCGTCAACCGGGGCACCTTCACCGTGCCGGCGGACGGTTTGATCCGCCTGACCGGCCAGAACGTCGACCTGGAACGTGGCAAACTCGACCTCGGCACGTTGGACGGGAACAGCCTCAGCGACGGCTACATCACCGAAACCAATGTTTTCATTGGGACTTCGGGTGTGACCGACCTCCACTGGGGCACCAACACGGTCGATCTTCCTCTGGCCTCGTTCTTCCGCTTGCTCCCGAGCGGTGCTCAGGTCACGACGCCCAACTATCGTGTGTTCCCGGACGGGCAGATTGCGATGGCGTTGAAGTCCCCTGCGGCTTACGTCTATCAGCAGTTCGACGGACCGCCCAAGACCCCGACCAACCAGATCATCCAAGTGGTGTTCGTGCTCAACGGGAACACCAACATCAATGTGGATGTGTCGTTCGCCGATAGCCTGGAACGGACGAACCGCTTCAAGATCCCGACCGTCCAGTTCAGCGCGTTCGAGACCAACGTCATCACCCGGCAGAAGCAGCTCAAATCGATCTGGCTCTCGGATACGTTGACCGCCGATTCGTTGCTGTTCGCCGACACCAACGTGTTCTTGAACACCAATGGTCTCACTGGCTCGTTCCGGCCTTCGTTCCGGCCTGAGAATTTCGACATCTATCGCAACGGCTTTGGCGGCAAACGCCCCAACGGGACGTTGACCAACGATACGTTCACGAAGTTCCTCTCCCCCGAGTTCACCAACGGCATGGCCTACACCAATGCCACCGTTCCGGCGTTCTATTCCGCCTACAAAGCCTACATCGACGCGCAGTTGACCTTCGGCGCCAACCTTCCCGATGCCGATATCACCAACTACGGAGGCCGGCTTGAGATCAACGCCGACAACCTCAATCTGAAGGACGCCCGCATCCGGGGTGTCGGAGTGGTCAACGCCAGGACCAAGAACTTGGTGAGTTCCGCGGGCGCGGTGATCGAAGTGCCGTATCTCTACTACGACCTAGATTCCACCGATGGGAACCTGGTGCTCCAGAATCTTGCCGCGCCTTCCCTGACCCGGGTGGCATCCGGGACGATCCAAGCATGGAGCACGCTGTGGACCAACGGGTTCTCGGTGAATGTGACCAACACGACCGTGGGTGCCGACGGCACGACGAATTCGGACTTGACGGTCCAAGAATATCAGACCGTGTTCCATGTGCTCTTGGTTTCGAGCGCGTTGGACACCATCGGATCGGTCGCCATCACGGGTTTGAACGCACGTGCGACCAACACGACTGTGGTCGACAAGGTGGCCATTTCACGGAGATTCGAGACGAGTTCTGACAGCCTGACCATCGGCGGTGAATTCAAGCTGGGCACGCTTACAGCCAACACACTTTTCAACTTCGGCGCCTCCAACGCACCGAATCTCCGTTATTTCACCAACCGGGGGATCATGAACATCGCCGGTCTTGCGAATTTCGGGAGTGATCGCGTGAAACCCTACGAGGTTTACAACAACGCGCGAACGAATCTAGCGACCGGGTTCTCGATCACCTCTAAGGCTTTCCAGAACTCGGGCTCGTTGCAGTCGTCGTTCGGGCCCATCGCGATTGTCGCGGGTTCTGCGACGCTGGACGGAAACGATAGTCTGGTCCGGTCCCCGAGGGACATCTCGTTGACGGCGACCACTCTCAAGGTGCGTGGTGGAAGCGTGCGCAGCAGCCGAGGCCTCCAATTGGCCGTATCCGATTCCCTCACCGACGGCGGCATCACCACACCGACCACGTTCGTCAGCAGTTACGGGTTTTCGCTCGCTTCCCTTCCGAAGGTCAGCAGCCTGCTGGGGTCGAACTTCGAGGTGAACACCACCGAGGGCGGAACGGCGGACATCTCTTGGCCGGGCATAGACTTGGGCGCCGAGGCGGCCGGTTTCGTCAACAATGCGGTCATCGGCCACTTGGTGCTCAACTTGGCCCCGGACAGCTTCTTGACCCTGACCGAGACCGGCGCGAAGAACGCGCTCTACGTCGACTACTTGGAGTTGAATTCGGCCATCGTCGATGATTTGGCCTCCTATATCGAGATCGGGTCGGGGATGACGCTCTATTTCGCCGATTCCAACATACCGGTCGAGAAGCTCAACGGGGCCTTGGGTGGTCACATCAAGTGGGTCTCGTCGTATGCCGGTCCGCGGAGCGGCGTGGATGTGGCGCTGGGCAACGGCAGGACCATCCGGATCAATCGGGCGCTGTTCGATAGCAAGTCGATCGACTCCGACAGCGATGGCATCTCCAACGGATTCGACACGACTCCGTTCGGTGGTGTACCGGTGACCAGCAAGGTCATCGACCTTCCGCCGCTCACGACCGAGATCAATTGGATCGGGGCACCGAAGACCGTCTACCGCGTCGAGGCCGCGAACTCGCTGATCTCGCCTTTGTGGGACTTGGTGTCCCGCGTGACCAACAGTGCGGCGGTGTCCGTGCCGCTCAGCGTCCGTGAACTGGTGCCGGTGGACGGCGCGGCGCGGTATTTCCGTGTGACCTACGAGCCCTGAGTTAGCTCCATCTTTCGACGACATCTGATTATGCTTCGCCAGCGACTTTGGGTTCTTGCCGTAGGGCTCCTGTTTTCCGGGGCCGTCCTGCGTGCAGAGGAGGGTTCCGACACCATCGTGATCTCGGGTCACAAGGCCCATGCCACGCGGATCTTCGCCAAGCACAAGCAGGATGGCATCGGGACCGGCTCCCGGATCCGCCCCGCTGCGTTCGCCAAGATCGCATCGGTCGGTCTTAACGTGCGGAAGGAGTATTCCCTCGTCCCCGGTTTGTTGAGCTTGGACGAGCCCAAGGGCGGCCTGACCACGGCGGCGATCTTGACGACGGACATGCGGATTCGCCGGATGGCAGATCGCATCGAGAATCTCAAGGCCAGCGGCCTCTTCGAATATGTGGAGCCGGATTTCGTGGTGACGGCGAACGCGGCTCCCGACGACCTCCGCTTCCGTGACGGAACCCTCTGGGGACTCCAAAACACGGGCCAAGACGGCGGGACGGCCGGTGCCGACATCGATGTGGTGAAGGCATGGGATATCACGACCGGGACAAACTCGGTTGTGGTGGCGGTGATCGACACTGGTATCCGCTACACGCATCGGGACCTCGCCCCCAACGTTTGGACCAATCCGGGTGAGACCCCGGGCAACGGGATCGATGATGACAAGAACGGATATGTCGACGATGTCCATGGCATCAACTCTTTGAACGGCTCCGGTGATCCGTACGACGACAATTTCCACGGTACGCACGTCTCGGGCACCATCGGTGCGGCGGCGAACAACGGTGAACCCCATGTCGGCGTGGCTTGGAAGGTCTCGTTGATGGGTCTCAAATTCCTGGATGCCAACGGGAGCGGCTTCCTATCGGATGCCATCGAATGCATCCAGTACGCGGTCAAGATGAAAGTCCCCATCTCCAACAACAGTTGGGGTGGTGGAGGCGCCGACCAGGCGCTGGCGGACGCCATCCTCGCAGCGGGCAGCGCGGGGCATCTGTTCGTTGCTGCGGCTGGCAATGCATCGTCGAACAACGACATCGAGTTCGATACGCCTGCCAGCTACGCCTTCGACAACATGATCTCGGTCGCGGCGATCAACCGCAAGGACCAGCTCGCGGACTTCTCCAATTTCGGCAACCGCACCGTCCATATCGGTGCGCCCGGCGTGGACATCTACTCGACTTGGACCTCGTCCGATAGTTCCTACGACGTCATCAGCGGCACGAGCATGGCCTGCCCGCATGTCGCGGGCGTCGCGGCGCTCGTGTTGTCCGCCAATCCGAAGGCCAACCTGTTCGAACTCCGGCAGCGCATCTTGAATTCCGCCGTTCCCACCGCGGAACTCGCCGGTAAGACGATCACCGGCGGCCGTGTCAGCGCCTATCGCGCGGTGAGCGGGATTGTCGACGGGAAACTGGAGCTTTCCCTCACCCCGCCGAGCGGCTCGGCGCTGCTTGAGGGGAACGCTTCCCCGGTGTACCTCCGGGTGACCGACTTGATCGCCGTGACCAACGCGACCATCGTCGCCACCATCAATGGCCCCGGTTTGACCGATGTCCCCTTGGTGTTCACCAACAATGGTGTGCTCCCGGATGTGATCGCTCTCGATGCGACCTATTCCGCTACGTTTCCGGCCGCCGCGAAGGGTTTTTATATCCTGAACGTGATCGCCGCCGCCAAAGGCAAGGAAGGGGTCACGAATTCGTTCAGCTACACGGTCCAACCTCGACCCGACAACGATCAATTCAAAAAGCCCAAGAAGATTGCTTTGGCGGGTGAACAACTCCGCAGCGAGGACACCCGACTGTCCTCCTTCGAAACGGGCGAGACCTCGGCCTTCGCAGGGACCGATGGTGTCGGTTCGCTCTGGTATGCTTGGACCCCCGCCAAGTCCGGTTCGACCTTGATCGATACCTTCGGAACCGGTGTGCCGGTTGCGGTCGGTGTCTTCACCGGCGACAACTTGAACACGCTTTCGCAAGTGGCCATCGGGGTGCCTGCGAATCCTAAAACGAGCACGACATTCTCGTTCAACGCCGTGGGAGGCACCACCTATCGGATAGCGGTTGTCGGAAAAGGTGATGCCGGTCGTGGCATCTTCCGCTTGCGTTTGACCCCGGATGCCGTCGTCGACACGACCGCACCGCAGGTGGCGATCACCAGTCCGGACAACGGTTTCATCGCGACGACGAACCAAGTGATCGTCAGCGGTATCGCCATCGACCCCAAACCCGGTGCCTCCGAGGTCCGGCAAGTGTTGGTGAACGGCCAGAGCGCCGGCATCACCAACGGCGTCTGGTCCGCCAAAGTGGCCTTGAAGACGGGCATCAACACCGTCACCGCTGTCGCCCAAGATTTCGCGGAGAACGTTTCTCCATCGGTGAGCATCACCATCAATCTTCGCGCGGCGAGCGTCGCCAACGACGGCTTCATCGCCGCCGCGGAGATCATCGAATCGGTCGGGACCGAAAAGGGGAGCAACGTCAATGCGAGCCGTGAGTTCGGCGAACCGCAGCACGGTGGCAGCGAAGGCGGGCATTCCGTCTGGTGGAGATTCACCGCCCCCGCGGACGGCGTGCTCGGTTTGAGCACCACGACCTCCACCTTCGACACATTGCTGGGCGTGTACCTCGGTGATACGGTCGACAACTTGACTTTGTTGGCGTCGAATGACGACGAGAAGGCCGGCACGAGCACGAGCGCGGTCTATGTTGCCTTGCGTTCTGGACAGACGGCCCGGATCGCCGTGGACGGGTTCTCGGGTGCGAGCGGTGCCATCAGTCTGACGCATTTCTTCGAGAAGGCCGCCGTGCGTGCGGTCGAAGTAATCGCCGGAGCGGGTGGAAGCGTGTCGGCGTCGGTCAGCAATGCCCCGGGTGTGCTCAAAGGACTCTACGCCGACGGGACCTCTTTGAATCTCACCGCCACTGCCGATACCCGTTTCGAGTTCATCGGTTGGACGGGCACGATCCAGTCGACGGACAACCCCCTGAAAGTTGTGGTCGCGGGGAGCGTGAACCTGACCGCCAATTTCCGGGCGATACCTTTCACCGACGACTTTGAATCCGGCGACTTGAAGCATCTGGCTTGGGCGACCAGCGGATCGTCGCCTTGGGCGGTCCAGACCAACACGGTCTCCTTGGGACGCTTCGCAGCCAAGGCCGGGACCATCGCCGACAACCAATCGAGTTCCTTGGTGGTCGAAGCGAACTCCTTCACCGGAGAAGGCTCGTTCGATCTCAAGGTCAGCTCCGAGTCGGGCTGGGATCAGCTTGAGTTCTCCGTGAACGGCACGGTGGTCCAACGCTGGTCCGGCGAAGTCCCGTGGACGCCGTTCACCTTCCCGGTTCCTTCCGGTGCCAACCGTTTCGAGTGGCGCTACACCAAGGATGCCGTGAACAGCATCGGCGATGACACCGCTTGGTTGGACAACGTACAGCTCCGTGTCCGCCCTGGAGTGGACCCGACGATCCCGGTTGTCTTGACCTTCTTGAGCTATGGCGATGACGGAGCTCAGGTCGAGGTCCGTGGTCAGCTCGGTCAGGCTTACCAGGTCCAAGCGTCCAACGATTTCATCCAATGGACGACCATCAGCACCAAGGTGAACAGCACGGGCACGTTCACGGTGACCGATTCCGCGACGTTCGGTCGTGCGGAACGCTTCTATCGCGTCATCCTCGCTCCTTGAGCGGGGTGGGCGCCGAGGTTCGCCCGGATGAGACTGCTCGGCATCACCGGTGGCATCGGCATGGGGAAGTCAGCGGCGGCCTCGCTGCTGGTGGCACGAGGTGTCCCGGTGGTGGACACGGATGATCTCGCCCGACAGTTGGTGAGCCCCGGTTCGGAGGCGCTCTCGGAGATCCGGACCGCGTTCGGTCCGGAGAGCATCGGTCCCGATGGAACGTTGGAACGCCGATGGCTTGCCCAGCGCATCTTCTCTGATCCGGCGGCCCGTGGCCAGTTGGAGCAGATCCTTCATCCTCGCATTGCCGAGGCATGGCGCGCCGAGGTGGAGCAGTGGCGGCGAGACGGCACAGCCACCGCAGCCGTGGTCATCCCGTTGTTGTTCGAGAAAGGCTACGGATCTGACTTCGACGCCGTGGTCTGTGTCGCCTGCAGCCGTGGAACCCAACGGCATCGTCTGCGGGATCGCGGTTGGTCCGAGGAGCAGATCGATGCGCGGAACTCGGCCCAGCTTGCCGTCCCCGAGAAGGTATCGCGCAGCCGGTTCGTCGTCTGGACGGAAGGCAGCTTGGAAGCCCACGCCGGTCAGTGGCGACGTGTGCTCGATCGGATCTGACTATTTGCTGCCGGGCTTGGTCGCGGAAGTGGCGGCCAGATCGGGCGGGAGCTGGTCGGCCGGGAACGCCTCGACGACCAGTTGGATCAAGCTGACGGTAGGGACCCCGAGATCGACGGTCCCACCGGAACGGTCCACGACCATCGCCACGCCGGCGACGGTGCCGCCGATGCCGCGGATGATGTCGAAGGTCTCTTGGACGCGACCGCCCTTGGTGACGACATCTTCGACCACGAGGCAACGTTCTCCGGGAGCGATCTTGAATCCCCGGCGCAGCACCAGCTTCCCCTCTTCTTTCTCGACGAAGATGAAGCGCAGGCCGAGCTGGCGGGCGACTTCCTGGCCGATGACCAATCCGCCCATCGCCGGGGAGACCACCGTGACCGCTCCGAGGCCGCGGGTCTTATCGGCCAACGCGGCACCGAACCGCTCGACGATGGGCATCTGCTGCAGCGCCAGCGCGCACTGGA
>Ga0138279_1040844_pt1 | contig 11491 bp, 5 predicted proteins | sample M_140205_X_mt_FD_106908 | JGI IMG/M metagenome (GOLD analysis project Ga0138279, IMG submission 106908) | Freshwater microbial communities from Lake Montjoie, Canada - M_140205_X_mt (Metagenome Metatranscriptome) | ecosystem: Environmental > Aquatic > Freshwater > Lake | place: Canada: Quebec...
GTAAATTAGTATGTTACGGTGAATGATCTATCAAACTTTGCACACACCGCCCATCACGCCCGAAGAGTTGTGACGGCTCTAAACTTGAACATGAGGTATTAAGGGAGTTAAACTTTAATAAGTTTTCCAAATTTTTTGGTAACCCCCTTAGTTAAAGCATGTAACAATATGCTAAGATTATACTTTGATGGTGAGTTAAAGACGGTACGGTAATTTGGGCGAAGTTGACACAAGGTAATGGTAGGGGAACCTGTTGTTGGATTACACACAGTTTACTTTTTAATTTGTAAATAATTATAAAATATTTTTTAAAAAAACATTAAGATACGTCGCATTAAGTGGATGCCTAGATGTTCGACTATGGTAAGGTGTGGAGAGCCTATATTTACTATGAGTATCGGCTCTACTGGGAATAGTAAAAAAAATTATACTAATAAAGTGAAGTGAACCAACTCATTAACTTTATATTTAAAAATCAACTGAGAAAGGGAGAGTAGCGGTGAGCGAAATTCTGTAAGCCCATGACCTCGAGTAACCACTAAATAATATTTTTTTTGAAAAAATAACCAAAGAAGGTAAAAGTCCTGTAAATTTAGTGATATATATAAAGGGGTATAGTTTAGTGGTAGAACAGCGGCCTTCAAAGCCGCATGTGTGGGTTCGATTCCTGCTACCCTTGTAATTTTATTATTAAATAATAATATGTCCACAACCCACCTTTTAACCTATAAATCCTCAAATCAAACCTCTTTTAAAAAACTACACGACACTAAATCAAAACCTTTAGATTTAAAACTAAAAAAATTTTTAACATTAGACCTAAATAGTATTAAAACCCACTCTAACGAGTTTACACCAAATTATAATTTTACAAGGATAAATAAACACTTATCTAATCGTATTAACTCTTCATTAACTAAAGTAAATAAAATAGGCACGTTAATAAACCTAAATTCTAATGTTAGTCATAAAAGTATAAGAACTACACCTAATTTAACTAAAACTTTTTTTTATTCACATTTAAAAAATATTATACGAAAACCTCATAATATGCGATTTGGTAAATGAAGTCGTGTAAAAAAGTTAAGTACGTTTACAAGTAAATTCGAACAGTTTTTTTTTAAAAAAACACCAAGATTGTATAATAATTATAACGATACAATCCTTAATTCTAATAAGAAAATAACTTGAATTAATTTTGAAAAAACTGGCCTTTTTCGTTGGAAATCGGAACAGACACCTCTAACTAGTTATATGTTACTAAGTACTACTATCTTTACAATAAGTTCAGATTCGACTAAAGATTGATACGCTCAATTTTTTTTAAAAAAAATCAATCCATTAAAAAGCTATACTTGACTTTTCATTATAAAAGCACTTCGTGAATGATTATGAAGTCAATACAATTTGTTTACTAATTGAGTCTCTTTAAATAAAAGGATGTATTTAAATAATAACTTATCATACATTAATAATTTTTTTTGTATTAATAGATTAGAAAGTAATGTATTACTAATCGATACTCAAGAGCCTGTATCTTTTATATCAAGCACTGAAAATAACGGGATCTATTTAAAAGATCAATCAGTCTTTAACTGTTCTACTACTATAATTACTAACGTTAGCCCCCTTTTTAAAAAAGCTAATTTATGACGAAAGAACCATCGACTAATTACTTTAGCTCGTCGTTACGAATTCTTTCTTGAATTAAGTCACGCTCACCATTTATTAAAGTATAAGAAGTTGTTATGTATTTACCACCTTCCATTAAAAGATTTCCAAAATTTCTCTCTCAAGCGTATTTCGTTTTTGAATAAACACCTTCAATTAACTGCATCAAAATTTAACACTACCTCTAATCGTCACATCGCACCGTTAAAGGGATTAGTTAATGCATACAACTCCCTTTTAAATGATAATTTATTAGAAAATTTTTGTGACAATCATTTAGTATTGTCTTATACCACAAAGTTTAAAAATCAAGTCCTTAGACTTTTAGCTCAAACAAAAACCAATTTAATCAGTAAAGAGCACCATAAATTTATAATACAAAAAGATTTAACAACCGCTTTAGTAAAACAAAATGTTAATGCCAGCTTTACTAATAAATATAACCCCTTTTCGAACAGTTTCCTAATTTTAAACAATACTAGATTCAATTTTAATATTGAGAATTTATACAATAATCCACTACTATTTAAATACTTTTTTTGAAATAAAAACAATTTAGACCTCCAATTAGATCAAATTACTCCACAGCTATTTAGCGGAGATGCATTAGCTGATATTAATAAGCTAAAGTTTAGTAGTCGTATAAGTTTTTATCAAAATACTAATTTATGACCCTTAGAGTATTTTAAGTATACCACAAAACGACGCGTTTTAAAAAGAATTAATTATACAAGATTTATACCATCTGCTAATATTATGTGATACTATAACACTATTGTTAGATTTATGGAGTTCTATAGTGGTAAAAAAATATACCTAAACTTTAATCCATTTATTGAAAACCAGTTAGGTTATAACGACCTAGCGTTAATTGCATTATTTCAACCTAGAGTTATGGGATTCCAACGCATTTTAGGGCACCGTATCTTTATAAGAGAATCGGTTGTAATTTTAACAATGGCTCTTCGTTACAAAGACCCGACATTTTTATCCAATTGAATTAAGGGGATGCTTTATCGAATGAGTTTTTGAAAATATAGGTTACTATTTCGTTATATAAAACACTGTATGCGCTATTTATTCTTTGATCATTTTCAGGAACTTGATTTTAAAGGATTAAAACTAACATTAAATGGTAAGATTAGTGTTGCAGGTAATGCACGAACTCGAACTTTATTTTATGCCATAGGTGAAACTAGTCATTCAACTACTAATAATCGTATATTATCTCATTTTACAACGATTAATTCTTTTACTGGAGTAATGGGTTTTCGTTTAACCTTCTACTTCTAAACAAATTTTAATACATTTTTTTGATGAAATACACTGCTGAATATAAATGACTCGAATCTTACTTAAATGACGACTCATTTTGACTAGAAGATGTAATTAGTTGAGATGATACCTTTGATTTATTCTTTTTAGATTATAATATCTTCTCTTTTTTAACTAGTGCCTTCTTTGTTAATACCCACTTCTTTTTAGACTCCTTCACTAAAATGTCATTTTTAGATATTTTATTCTTTTCTGAAACAGACTCCACTAATTCATCTAGAGAATTATTTGATTTTATTATGTGAGATTTACTTTCCTTAATTAATACTAATTCTTTTTTTTTCCAATTTTTGTTTACTACTGATTATCAAGATTTTTTTACTACTATATTACATCATAATCCAGAACTTGTTTTAGCATTAGTTGACTTTTCAAATTCATATTGAGTTAGCTATGTAATGAGTTATTTACCATCTTCGGTATTTGATGTATACAACGATTCTTTATATTCCGTTATTGAAGAATTTACTGAATATATGGTTATGTTTATGGTTTTTGTTTGATTCGTAATTTTAATTGGTCACGCTTTTCGTATTATGGGTTGAGACAATTATGTTGAATTCCATCAAACTAGAATTATTTACTTTTTGTTTTCGTTTTCTAAAGAAACAAGACTTCAATTTGAAGCTGCCCTTAAAGCCTTCTTTCTCTATTTTCTATATTTTAGTATGATGGTTTTTACTTTTGATGACGATCAAGAAGAAATTATTGAGTTAGTACACACATATTTATTTAACTTTTTCTTATTTACGTTTGTTTTCTCTTTCTTTAAATCATCTATCCACTCACTTGTTGTTTTAGAACCATCTTTAGCTGAAGGTCGAACTTATGCAGCAGTTTTAAATCAATTTAGACGAGATGTAATTAATTTATTTTCTTCTGTTCTACGTTTAAGTACTTTAATTATTCGACTAAATATTTATGATATGAATGATGATATCACAGATTCTTATTATATTTTTTTTGCTGATTTTACAGACGAAGAGTATACTGTCGATTCTTTTTTTTGTATGTTTTCTGTATTTTTTTTTGATGATGATGAAGATGATTCATTTTTCTTTGAAGATGATGTAGACATGGGTCTCGATCTTTTTGTATTATATTTTGTTGTCTGAGGAAAATTATTTTACTTTATTTTTTTCCTTCTTGAAGAAATTGCAAGAATTACACTAGGTCTTTATATTTTATATTCAATAGTCCTTGAATTAAATTCTATTAATCGTTCGTACGTTGAAGATACATTTTTTGGTTTTAAACGTCAAGGATTCGATTCCAATTCTACTAATAAAGTCGTTAATATCTAATCTAATATGATAGTATTGTAAGTGCGTTCTCTTACAAAATTAACTAAATGCTATCAACGTGTTTGAAGGTAAGTCTATAAGAAAAGTTCAATGAGGTTATCACCCTACATTTAATAACAACGATTTAATTACTAGCTGAAATTGAAATTTAGTTTCCCTCTCAGGATCCGTATTTTCATATTTAAATTTATTTGTAAACAGATTACTTATTCCATATTCCAGTGTTACATCAATAATTGGTTTTATGTTATTAATTACTATTGTCTTACAATTATTATCCGGTTTCTTCCTCGGTTGATACTATATTCCTGAACCAGGTTTAGTTATTGAACTAAGAGAAGAGATGTTTAACGACACTCGTTTTGGTGCTGAAGTGTTTTATATGCATGTTCGTGGAGTTGATACAATTTTTGTTTTATCATACATGCACATTTTAAAAAAAATTTATCTCAAAAATTATGTTACTGCAGAATCCGATGGTTGATTACTTGGTGGTTATGCATTTTTTTGATTTCATTATATTGTCGCATTAGGTATCTCACTTAGTGCAACTCATTTAAGTGATCTAACTTTAACAATTATCGCTAATATCTTTTGATCTGTTTTTAATTTTGCATATAAAACGTATTATATTGTATTTACTAATAAACATTTAAACACTGATCAATTAACTCGAATAATGGTTTTACATTACTTTACTCCTTGATACTACCTATATCTCGTTAAATTACATGTACTTTTTTGTCATGAATCCTGAGATTCAGATAGCGGTGAAAATGTATATGAAGATAAATCTGGATCATATGTTTCCTGATTCTACGATGCTTTTTTAAAAGAAATTCAAGACGCTTGATTTTGAACCTTTTTAGTTTTTTGTTACTTCTTTTTACATCACTTTAGTGATAGTACTGTAAATTATTATTTCTTTGAACGTTGAAATATTAGTGAACTTGATGAAATTCGTTTCTATGGAGTCGCACCACATTGATACTTTAGACCTCTAATGGGTTTATTAGTTGTTTCCCCTTCTCATTACGAAGGTTTAATGTGAATGGGTTTATGATTTGTTTTATTAGCTGTATTACCTATTATTTACAATTTATATAACTCAAATAAATCATATTTACCCATAATTCCTATGCAATCTTCTAAAATCCAAACATTAGCATTTATTTTATATATGCTTTCGATTTATTGTGCAGCTAGTATGTTACCTTGTGGTCGTTATTATTATGCTCCTGAAGGAGGTTATGTTGGTAATCCATGAGTTAAGTTTTCTTACCAATACGCATATTTATATATGGCTTGAATCATCCATCACCTTGACTTAATTGAACATGTAGGTTACCGTTACGCACAACATTTATTAATCCAGTCTTCTAATACCCGTAAAATTAGTAAAAAACGTACACAAGTTTTAGCCGTTACGTCGATAAGAGAATCCTCAAATAATAAAAATGCTATGTATACATTCTCAAATACCTACAAATCCAATAAATTTATTATCAATTATTGTAAAAATGTATTAAGATAGTTCTGTAAGTGCGTTCCCTTACAAATTAGTTAAAGCTATCTAAGTGTTCGAAGGTAAATCTATAAGAAAAGTACAATGAGGTTATCACCCCACATTTAATAACAACGATTTAATTACTAGTTGAAATTGAAATTTAGTTTCTCTTTCCGGATCCGTATTTTCATATTTAAATTTATTTGTAAATAGATTACTTATTCCATATTCCAGTGTTACATCAATAATTGGTTTTATGTTATTAATTACTATTGTCTTACAATTATTATCAGGTTTTTTTCTCGGTTGATACTATATTCCTGAACCAGGTTTAGTCATTGAACTAAGAGAAGAGATGTTTAATGATACTCGTTTCGGTGCTGAAGTTTTTTATATGCATGTTCGTGGAGTTGATACAATTTTTGTTTTATCATACATGCACATTTTAAAAAAGATTTATCTCAAAAATTATGTCACCGCAGAATCTGACGGTTGATTACTTGGTGGGTATGCATTTTTTTGATTTCATTATATTGTCGCATTAGGTATCTCACTTAGTGCAACTCATTTAAGTGATTTAACCTTAACAATTATTGCTAATATTTTTTGATCCGTTTTTAATTTTGCATATAAAACTTATTATATTGTGTTTACTAATAAACATTTAAATACCGATCAGTTAACTCGAATAATGGTTTTACATTACTTTACTCCTTGATACTACCTATATTTAGTTAAGTTACATGTACTTTTTTGTCATGAATCTTGAGATTCAGATAGCGGTGAAAATGTCTACGAAGATAAATCCGGATCATACGTTTCTTGATTTTATGATGCCTTTTTAAAAGAAATTCAAGACGCTTGATTTTGAACTTTTTTAGTATTTTGTTATTTCTTTTTACACCACTTTAGTGATAGTACCGTAAATTATTATTTCTTTGAACGTTGAAATATTAGTGAACTCGATGAAATTCGTTTTTATGGAGTTGCACCACACTGATATTTTAGACCTCTAATGGGATTACTAGTTGTTTCACCTTCTCATTACGAGGGTTTAATGTGAATGGGTTTATGATTTGTTTTATTAGCTGTATTACCTATTATATACAACTTATACAACTCTAATAAATCATATTTACCGATAATTCCTATGCAATCATCTAAAATTCAAACATTAGCATTTATTTTATACATGCTTTCTATTTATTGCGCAGCTAGTATGTTACCTTGTGGTCGTTATTATTACGCCCCTGAAGGGGGTTATGTCGGTAATCCATGAGTTAAATTCTCCTACCAATATGCGTACTTATATATGGCTTGAATCATTCATCACCTAGATTTAATTGAACATTTAGGTTATCGTTACGCACAACATTTATTAATCCAGTCTTCTAATACCCGCAAGATTAGTAAAAAACGTACACAAGTTTTAGCTGTTACATGGATAAGAGAATCTTCTAACAATAAAAACGCTGTTTATACGTTTTCAAATACATACAATTCCAATAAATTTGTTACTAATTATTGCAAAAATATATTACGATAGTAATATACTTAACACTATTAAATCGATTTCCGAAAAGCCTGTAAGTTTTATAAAAATAATTTGCACCAAATAGTAAATCATCAAAAAGCGAGAGATTTACTCATAGATTCGTATAATACCCTTATATTTAAACGAGGAAAGTTAAAAGTGGGTGCTACTACATTCGTATTTAAACGTTTATTCTATGGCGAATGATTAATTTCAGAATGATTTGAATTAGAGTTTATCTCTCAAACTAGTCCTTATGAATCACGAAAAGGGGTAGAGCGTACATTAGCTGTTTTAGAATGATCGTGGGATTTTAAAACGATTTTAATTTTAGGCGTTTTTTTTACAACAATATTTAATTACTATAGCACTAAGTTAGAGAACTTTTATTCTATTTCAATTGCTGGTAGTTTTGAACCAAAAGTAGTACGCTGTGGTTTAGAAAATATATTTGAGTTAACCGTTAAACCCTCTTCAAGTTTTGGATTGGAATACGCTTATAATTGCTCTTCTCTAATTGTTGATGTAGCAATGCATCTAAACCTGTTTTAACTATTTACTTTGAAAACTAATTTTGTTTTTAGGAGATTTAAATACACTATTTCTTTTTTTTTTTATTATCCTTGGAAGCTTATTAGTAAACACTAATACAGCACTTCATTTATTATTAACGGCAGAACTTTTATGAATAACCCTTTATGCAATTGTCCTTTTCGTCGGTCTAGTTTATGATAATCTAAATATATTGTCACTAACATTTTTTTTTTTAATATTTTCTGCTATTGAATTTGGAATAGGACTAGTTTTATTACTTTTACAACATATTTTATTAAGAACGTTAAATTTAAACGATTCTGAAACTAATTTATTTAAGTTTGTCAACCGATTTAATAGACAAGTAAATATCAATAGAATTGACTGAAAAGTTTAATTTAATATTTTATTTCTATGTCAAATTGATATCTCGAATCAAAACCATTTAAAAACTTTTTAATCACCTTAAATTTAGAATGACTTAAACAAACAACCTCCTTTTCCTTTTCATCTTTTATTTGATTAAAAGCAAAAGTCTTATACATTACTAATAATTGAATCTACACAACTAATCATAAACGAATCGCCGTTAATTACTTTTTTTTTGTTATTTTTTCTGGTATTGTAGGATCTGTTTTAGCTACAATTATTAGATTAGAAATGGCTTATCCTGGAGTTGGTATTCTTGCAGGAGATAGTTTACAATACTTAAGTGTCGTTACTGCACATGCAGTTGTTATGGTTTTCTTTATGATTATGCCATTAATGTTTGGTGCATTTGCAAACTTTTTATTACCCACTCAATTAGGTGTTCATGATGTCGCTTTTCCACGCTTAAATAGCGCCGCATTTTGATTTTTACCAGCAGGTCTTTTAATGTTGTGTCAACTTGTTTGTCTAGATCGTCGTTACCAACGTATGAACTGTTTTAATATTCGTGAGATTCAGTCTATCTTAAAAGGACGTTATTTTACTGATATGGCTAATGCAGAAGACTATCATTTATATTTAGATACTATGTTATTAGGTGTTCGATTTAAAACAAGTGACTTAGATTTAAATAAATCTAAAATTACAATTTTTGTAAATAACGGTATTAGAAACAATGATAGTACACGCGATAGTTTTTATATCAATAGTTTTGAAACAAAAATTTCTAATTATACATTATTTTCGAATAATGCAAATTTATATAAAATTTTATCCCTACTAGATTTATATTGTTCGTGATTTTTTATGTATATGAAGAATCAGTTTCATTATAATACACAATTCATCTCACCTTTATATTTTCAAAAAATAAACTCTTTTTTTTTAAATATAATTTATTTTGCGACAGATATTAGTAACTTTATTATCGATTCACTTTCTTTTGGACGTGCTATTAGTGTAAATAACCACTTTAGTTCTACATCAGTTAGTGAGTTATCTTCAAATATTACAGAAACCGATAATTTAAACAGTTTTTTTAGTCAATGATTCTATATTACGTTTTATAAGTCAACTCTTGATTTATTACCACTCGACATAAATTATATTATTTCAATTGTTTACACTAAGATTACTAATATACTAGGTGTTAATGAACTCACATTTTTAAATACCAATCTAGTTTCTTATCTTTATAACGTTTCACTATATTTTAGTTATAGTAACATGATCCACAATATGGATAGTACCGGTTATTATTTTATTAAACTCTCCAAAAATTGAAATATTTTTGGAATAACTGAATCTAGTTTATTTGGAAATACTGAAATAAGCACTAACTTTAGAAATCAAAAAGTCCAAAACCCAATTTTTAGATATAATTATAAGACTGGAAACTATGCCCCTAAAGATAGCCAAACTCTTTATCCGTCTATGTTTACTACAATTTCCCAAATAACAGGTGGTATTCGAAAATCATCATGATTCTTTTCTGATACATTTTCTGAATTATTTGAGAGTAACTTTAGAAATTGCACATTTTTTAATTCTAAAACAAGTGAAGCTAATCCAGAATTAGACTCTGTTTATTTTGGTAGTACAAGCGGTTTTTACAACTTTTTTAATGTACTTTCCGATTCACAAAATTTTATCAATCATAGATGATTATCTATTAATGCTATTGATCAAAAATTTTATAAAATGTTTGTTACAAGTAGTATGCAACAACGTATTTACGGTAATTGAAGACAATTAAAATTTACTAGAGAAGCTTGACGTTGTAAATTATTATCGGCTAGACATCAAAAAACATTGTACCGTCGTTATTTATCGGAGGATAACATTTTTTGAACTGTCGAGAAAAACGCAAAAGACGTTTTACCTGGTTGAGCTATGATTACCCCTTTTGCTGCAAGAACTAGATTTACTGCTATTGGTAAAGTTGATATCGGATTAATGGGAGTTTTTTTAGTTTTAAACTCTTCGATTGCCAGTTCAGCCAATTTTTTAGTAACTTACCGTTATTTATCGACTCTTAATAATAGAAAAATGCGTGATGCGCGTTCTTTTTTTACTGAAGGTGTTATGGTTGCTTCATGAATGATGATTGCAGCTAATCCTATGCTTGCTATAGGTATATTAATGTTATTATCAGATCGTCATTGACAAACATCATTTTTTGATTATTCAGGTGGTGGTGATACAGTTTTGTTTCAACACATGTTTTGATTTTTTGGTCATCCTGAAGTTTATGTTATTATGATCCCATCCTTTGGATTTAATAATACGATATTGTCGTTTTATTTACGTAAACGTGTATCAGCCCGTGCAAGTCTTATGTATTCAATGTATACGATAGCTTTCTTAGGTTTTTTTGTCTGAGGTCATCATATGTATATGGTTGGTCTTGCACATACAACTAGAATGTTATTCAGTACATTAACTGTTATGATTTCAGTACCCGCTGCCACAAAACTAATGCATTGATGCGTTACGTTAGTAAATAGTTCTTTTTGGGTTGAATTGCCATTTTTATTCTGTTTACTTTTCATTTTTTTTTTTGTCTCAGGAGGTATTAGTGGTATGGCCGTTGCTCATACTGGTATGGATATCTTATTTCACGACTCATTTTACGTTATTGGTCACTTTCATGTAATGTTTGCCGGTGCTGCAATGTTCGCTTCTTTCGGTGCTTTTTATTTTTACTTCCCATCTATTTTTGGTGTAAAATTTAGTCGTATTTGAGGTTATTTACATATTTTTTACTTCTTATTAGGTCAATTAATGACTGTTATACCAATGTTCTGACTCGGGTATTCAGGAATGCCTAGACGAGTTCTCGATTATCCAGCTGCATTAGGAGGTTGACATGCTATTGTTTCAGCCGGTCATCTTTTAAGTTTAGCTGGTTTAATGGCATTTTTCATTATGATATTCGATAGTATTAGACAAGGACGAGCTGCAACTCGTAATAGTTTTGGTGTATCCCGTTTTAACACCAGACTAAATTTTTACCTTTATGAAATTTCACGTAATAGATTTATTCAACGAAAAGGTTGATACAACTCTCGTTATAATAAACCTAATACGTTATTATTAAATACCTTAAATTATAATAATAACGAGCTTTTAGAAACAACCCTTTATTCTTATATTTTTGTTCAAAAATAATGTGTA
>Ga0138279_1013136_pt1 | contig 11237 bp, 7 predicted proteins | sample M_140205_X_mt_FD_106908 | JGI IMG/M metagenome (GOLD analysis project Ga0138279, IMG submission 106908) | Freshwater microbial communities from Lake Montjoie, Canada - M_140205_X_mt (Metagenome Metatranscriptome) | ecosystem: Environmental > Aquatic > Freshwater > Lake | place: Canada: Quebec...
CACCATTTGATTCCAGTTCTGAAAGAAAAAGTTCTAAGTCTGTAAAAGAAATCGTACTAGTAACGTCATAAAGTAAAAATAAACCAATTAGATGAGCTGCTCCAACAAAAACATTAATTAAAAAATACTGTGTTGAAGCAGAAACAGCAAAAAGAGAAGCAGAATCGGCACGCGCCGTAGCCATAAGTATAACAGGAATAACCCCTAGCATCTCTACTACTACAAAAAATAAAAGCATATTGTCGACAGTTATTAATAAAGTTCAAGCACAAATAGTTATAGCTACTATTAATAATCCTGCACTGGCACCTCGTCGCGAAAGAAAAGTAGGAAAAATACGCTGAACAAAAACTCCAAAAGCAGAACGATGGTTAAGATTTTGAAAAAATAATAAAACGGGAAATGCAAGTAAAAGTATCAAAGCTAATGTGAACCCAATTGTTTCATCTGATGTAGCTTCTCCGAGTCCAAAAAAATTAACTCGGCTTTTTGTTATAATCGTAGTATAAAAATGAACCATACAGGCGAAACAAAAAGATAAAGAGTTACTACTAAATAATACTATTACTGCGTTAAAAAAGAATAAACAAGCTGAAAAACACAATGTTACCATTTTAAAACAGTAAAAATAGAAACTAGGAGAGCCAGGCGGCAAGACCAAAAACTCCCCTATATGTTGTAATCCGTTGAAATGCAAATCTAATAGGTGTGTGAACGTCCTGATATAATACCGGTGTATTTAACTTAAAAAAGGGTCGAACGCGTATAGCGCGTGTTCTGGGATTACGACCAAAACAACCGCGAACACGTAAAACTAAATTGGTAGTCGAATAGTGACTCGAGGAGAGAAGGCGTAAAAACCGAGTTAATAGTTTTACGTACCGAAAATGGAACCGTGTTCGGCGCATTTCTTGACCAATTCCCGTTAAAAGAAGCGAGAGATTACGCCACCGTAAACTACTTACATAAATAGCAGCTCGAAATGGAAAAAGGGCGTGGCGACGCTGTCGAAACCGTCACATTGCCTGTATAATAGCGGTTTGATACAAAGCGCCAACCGCTGAAAAGGACGAAAATAAAGCTTTTTGAGTATTACGAATACAAAGCAAAGTTTGCATGGGTAGCAATAGGCCGTTTCCAGAGATAATACGTCTAACGGCCTGAGTAAAAATTGAAGATCGATAGAAACGGCGTGAACGTGCATCTACATACAATAAACCTTCTTGCATTCGTGCAAGCCGGCGCACACCCGCTGAGCGTCTTATAAAATAGGATTTGTATCCAATGCGCTGTCATTTAGTATTACGTCATAGCGGAGTAACAAATCGACGGTGATAACCATTAAATACTAAAGTTAACTGACGGCGACGAAAGGCTGTAAAATCTGATATAATATTAAAAGCAGGACGTGTACGAAAAGCTTGTGCACGACGTCCACGAAGTAGTAAACGATACAGGGTCATTAGAATAGAATATTGTCGTCAACCTCGTCATGGAATGCGTCAATCAAGCCCCAAAACCCAAAGTTTTGCCGGAAGAAGTCCAAACCTAACACGTGCCCTAAATCGGATGCGACGACGTCATAACCAGAAACGAAAGCAACGACGACGAAAAAGAATAGGCGTAAAATTTTGTTTAAAATGCGTTCGCTGTATTTTGTTTAAGCGGATTAGACTTAACTGCCGGACACGCGAAACAAATCTGGTTAAAAAACGATAATTCTCTATCTTTACAGAGTATAATCAAGGTGTTACAATGCCGAAGCGTAAAAGATTAGAATTAGTACGACGCATTTATATAAGTATGAAACTAGACTAAAAAAAAATACGACGACGACGTCCAGTGCGAGCAAAATGAGACGCACGCGTACCATTGTATAGCTGCAAAAAAGAAGACCGCATATCGGTAATAAAAATATTACGGCGTAAATAAAAACGGCGCTTAAAACCTCGTAAGAAACCAAGGTAGCGACGACGCATAAAAAATCCATGAAAAATAATGTGATAATACATGTGACGAAAACCAATAAAACCACGTATATAACGGCGAACAACATCACCTAGACTTCAACACGAAATATATGAACGCTTTTGTGGTCCAGTAAAACCCAAAGCGCCAGTAGAGAATGATACAAAAACATGCCGAGTTTTTGCATGAGCAACCGAAACAAAAAAATTAGTTTTTGTGGCAGTTAGGTGTATATTACAAACCGGATAAGAAGCTTTTTTAGTAGTAACTGCGGATTGGGCGCTAAGGGCTAGAGTTTTTATACAAGATCTAGAACGCCATTCATAGCTCGCTAACGGGCGAAGAAAAAATTGATGCTCATTTTTATAAAAACCAAAAAACTGCTTTTTATTTTTATGCCGCAAAATTAAAAACGCAATAGAAAACATAGGATTAAAAAAATAGAATAATAAACTTGTATTTATGCGTGCACCAAGATTTGCCAAGTAGGAAGATCTACTCTGCTGTTGAAAAAAATTATTTTTGTTGACTAAAAGCATTAAAAAATAATTAAAACAGGAAGAGACCAATCTATATAAATATATGTATATACAAAAAGTATACCCAAAGCAGTTTAATGACGCAAAGACGACCGCACAGAGCGTCGGTTGGGGGCAGAAACAGCGCCCCGATGCCGTTCAAGAGTTTCTTTAGCAAATCCTCATCAGTCCCTAATAAATCCGAAGCGAAAAGACGTTCGAAGACTACTAACACTATACAAAGAGCTGTTTGAATAAGTAGAAAGCGATAAAGAGTCAAGTTGGTTAGCAACTGGTTTTGTAAAAAAAGAAATAACATTAGAGTTCAAGCGCGATGTAAAAAAAGAATAATAATGCGAATTTCAGACCGGACTGTACTGTAAGAATGAAGTTGGTGCCGTGACATTACAAATTCGAGGGGTAATTTGAGTTCCATTTAAACTAGCTGTTGTAGACGCAAGAGTAAACTGAAAGTGCGGAGTAATTTTTATAGCTGAAGTAGAAGAAAAGTAATACTTTGCAATCCTAGAACTGGGCAATTTTACAATTTTTTCTTGTGATATTATCGTAAAAAAATAATGCATAAAAAGAGATTTAAAGTAGCAATAACGCACACGAGCTAGAGCTCGCAACCTAGTATAAAAATTATGATTAGTCTTTTGCGGCGTAAAAACAAAAATATGAATAAAAATTTGGCGTAATCGAAAAATCAGTATAGACCATACTTTCAGCGCAATTCCTGTTACTAAAAAAAATCGAATCCAGTGTGGTACTGTACGAGCAATACCCCCGTGAGGCAAGGGTAATAACAAGTTTTTAGAGTAATGATAGCAGTCTTTTAAAATAAGGGATCTTTTAAAATATCATTGTTGTACGGCGGTGTATTTATAATAAACACGGCGAGTAAATCAATTATAGCCAAAACATCTTATTTTTTTGGACCAAGGTCACAATCAAATATAATACGTTAAGGGTCATACAAGTGGATCCCTAGAGATAGCGCTATGAAAAAGCAACGCAGTAAATAGCCGAGCCCATATAATAAAAGATACATTTTTAGAGCTATTTGTATAATTAATATGAGCCTTCAAATTAACAGAATTGTGCGCTTGGCGTGTAAAAGAAACCACAGTCTTAAGTAACTTCCCATTTGCATTATTAAGGGTAGAACGTAAAGAAAATATCGCGCGGACTCGAGGGCCCAAAACCTTGTTTAAAAGCTGCGATCGCCGCTTACGTGATAAGAGTGATCTCGATATATAGTTTAAGCAAAAAGTAATAGCAGGAGACCTAACTTCTTTACCGTTAACCAATAAAAATGGTAGAGATTGAAACCTTTTTGCGAAATTAGGGGACCCCGAAACATTACGGCGACGCATCACTAATGAAGAAAAAAAATCCCGATGAAAAAAAAAAGCGTCTTTACGAAAACTGCCTTGAGGCGGTGGTATAGCAACAAACTTTAACGAATAGGGTTGTAAAGAAGAAGGATGCAAGGTATTGTTAGTCAAATAAAGATTATGAAATAACGAATAGCGGTGATTTAGTGGCGACAACGTAGATTTTGAGGTTATTAAATAAGGTTTAAGTGAATTTCTAGCCATAAATGCGTAATAAATAGTCCAGTTTGTGTATAAAAGTTTAGGTTAAAAAAATAATACAAAAGTGTTTTAGAGATGCCTTTTGCTGGACTTGAACCAGCACCCCTTGCGGGCTTAGATTTTGAGTCTAACGCGTCTACCGATTTCGCCAAAAAGGCTTTGGAGTTTTAAAACTATATATATATACATGCGTATAAATATTGTATATTTTGTTTGTGTAAATGCAATACGTTAGCTTCAAGAGAAAGTAAAATGCCCCCTACGGGAATCGAACACGTGTTACCACCGTGAAAGGGTGATGTCCTACCACTAGACGAAGGGGGCCGGGTCATAGCAGATAAATTAAACTTTGTTTAACGTCATTATTTCCGTATTGACCAGGATAAGAAAATACTATTTTTTTTTTGAAAACAGGTGGCGAGAGGAAGGCAAAAAATATCCGGTAAAACCGCAACTACGAAAGGTAGAGGAGCTAAAGAAATTAGCACTCCAAGGTATAAAACGAATAGGTTGAAAATAAGATCAAGAGAAAAAGGAAAAAACCCGAAATTTTTGTCAATTAAAACGAATCAGGATTGGAGTAATGGAAAAAAATAAACATTGTCAAAACCGACGTGTTAATGTTTTAAATACTCAGAAGGGTAACAATGCTTTATAGGAACGTCACGATTCCATTCTACTTCCCATCAAATTTATAGGTGTAGTGGAGTGTCTATAACCTAATTTATTGTATTCCTGATAAAATGAAAAAATTAAGCGACGAGTTGATAAATAAGATTGAGGAGTAAAGAAAAAAGCCTGTTTTCATAACAGACTAAATGCAGGTCAGTACTGCAGACATTGATAAACACGGGTTAACTTACGATAAAAAAACTTTTTGTCAACACGGTTATAAGAAAATTGCAATTTATGATAGGAATAAAAACGTAACCAACGCGACTGCCGAAAAAAAGATAAAAGGGATAATTGACTAGCAAAAAATCGAAATAGTAAAAATTGCGTTAAACGTGGCCTAAGCTGAGCAAGTAAGTACCGAGCTGATGAATAGCATTGCGTTAAACGGCGGTGCTGAAGTCGAGTCAATAATTTTCGTCGACGCCAACCTCGCCCCCCTGCTGTACGAATAAGAAGCGGATGCAGTCCCGTATCATAACTAAAAAACCAAGAATTTAATAAAAAAAACGGAGTAAAATACTGACGTGTAAGAGGAGAGTATCGTCGTCGTATTTGCCGACCTCGTAAAAGAGATGGAAAACATAGTCGTGTAACAGGTCACTTTTTTAAAACTCAGTTTCAGTGTAAAAAAGCACGGACTAACGCAGAACCTACTAAGCGGGGAGCAGATCGAAATTTTAGAGCGCTAGGCGCTTTAGTAAATAGGCTATACGAAGTACTTAAAAAATTCCTAAAGGCTGCACTGCGGTGTGTTCGACGAATTTTAGAAAAAAAAGCATAAGTATTTTTAAAAAATAGCATTCTGGCGGTAAAACGTGCTTGGTGAAAACGAGCCCGTTTTACGCTGTAACGAGTACCAGGCCGATACCCATAACGAAAATAGGAAACCGACTCATAAACAAATAAAGAGCGTAATGGACGAAAAAAAAATAAGCGATCGGCGTGACAAAGACCATGTCGTAAGCAGCTAAACTTTAGCCCCTTAGGGTCAGGCAATGCAGCGCCAAAAATTTGCGGACGAAAAAGTGCCGCTTCCCGGTTTGTATATCTTGCATTAAAACGACATCACAAAGTGGCCCGTTGAGAGTATAAGAAACTAATTCGTAAAAGGGTAGCTATTCGAAAAAAATTTTCTTTTAAAAAAGATGGGGTTGCAAAAGGACGCTGCATTAACGACTGTATTATCAAAGAAGAACGAAAAAAAAATTTTGACAAAAAAAAAAATCGAAAACGACCTAAAAATCCTCCAATAGAAAGACTAGGAACAAATATTAGTCGAAGATTTTGATATGTACTAGTTCAAATGCTAATTGGAAGACGCAAATGACAAAAAAAGTTTTGTTTAAGAGCTGCCATCATCCAGGGTACAGGCATTGTTGCTACTGGTAAAGAAGAGCTAATTTTAAAACCCCAATTTCTCTTTAGTGTGTTGGGTGTATTACTACTGATTGAGAACCGTGAAATATAAATAAAGGGCTGCAACAGTATTTTTAAGAGATGCGAAAGCGCAGAAAAAACAGACGAAATTCCACGTCAGCTAAACAAACTTAATCGAGCCCCTAGATTCGGTAAAATAGACTCAAGTTTTGTTATAAAAAGAGTAGTAGAAAAAGTACGAGAACCAAGTAATCGAAAAAATTCCTGGGCACCAAAAAAATCAATAGATTGAGTATAGAATAACAAAGTAGCAGTTAAAGAATTATGTCTTACAAACGAACGTAAACTATTTTTTAAAAACAGACGGGAAAAGTTACAACGAGTAAGAAGTAGTGGTAACAAAAGAGCCCGATCCGGTAAGAAATATGAACGTATATTAGGATTATAACTACTCAAAATTCGACGAAAAAAAAGCAAGCTTCGAGACCGTTTGGAAAAAATTATACTTTTTATTATAAATCGAATAGGGAAAAAAAAAAAAAGGATATAAGGTGGAATTAAAAGAAAGATAGGAGAAGAAAAAAAATAAGGTAAAAAACTAAATAAAAAAAGCCCTGCTTGTACGGGTTGTAATAAAAATCGTAAAGTCTGCGCGATAGTAATATGTTTAGCACCACTACCGGCACAAATAATACGTTGTGAAGCTAATACAGAGGTGCGGCGTAATGCTGTACCGGTAATTACTCTACTTGAAAAATACCCACTGGATACATTCGATTGATGAGCCGATTGATACGGTACAAACCTAAAGAGCTGATAGGCCGGAAGAGCCAAAGAATCTGCGTATAGTTTTTGAGACTGCGCAAGGGTTTCAATCTTATAACGACGTTGTAAATGTAACCCAAAAATGCGCTTAGAAGATAAACCGAGAAGAAAAAGCGAAACTAAATTATGCGCGCGTGCAGCCAAAGTATTAAATAAAAGAAGCTGTAATAAACCCAAAGAGTGATTTTTTTTTTCAGCTACAGGAAGCTGAGTAAACAAACCTGATCGTAGACAAAAAGGGTCAGCATATACACTAACAGGTTGTATCGACGCCGCCGGTAATGTAGACGTAACGATTTCTGGTCATGAAGCTGTAGACGATAAACCAAAAATAAAAGATGGACGACGTGTTAAAAAACGAGCTTCTGACGGAACAATTCCATATTGCAAACTACCACGTTTTGTATTTCAACCGCAGATGGAAACGCTTCGAGATGATGTTAAGTTATAAGTAGACATCGGAACTCTAGTCTGAAAATGATGCGATAACAGTTTACGCGCATTAGAAAAAGTTCCAGGTATTCAACGAGTTGTACCTGTTGCAGAAGGAGTAAACCCAATATGCTTATAACGTTCTGCAATATTTTGTAATAAATTACCCAGACTGTCATTACGCGCTGATAGTCAACCAACGCTAGCAAAAGCCTTAGGTGTTCGCACAGCTGCAAGAAAAGCCATTGCAAGACGACGTGAAATATTCTCATATCGACTCGACCGTAAAATATAAACCGAGCCAAATCTTCCTGATAACAAAAAACGAAAACTGCGCGCGATGCGCGCAGACGTTGTACTTAAACCTCATAAGTTGCTACGTAACATGTTATTGACGTTAAAAAAATTTAATATGCTTTTAAAGAACCCTTAATACGACAGGTACCAATATAAAACAAAATAAGAGTAGTTTAATTAAATTGCAAGTCAACCTAAAGCTCCGATTTTATACTCATAAAAAAAACCAACCGTAACAATACTCATAAAAAACTCAAGAAGAATAAAACTAGAAGCTGATAACGCCGTTAAATTAAGAGCTCAGGGTAATATAAAAATAAACTCTAACTCAAACAATAAAAATAAAATTGCAATTAGATAATACCGAACACTAAATTCCAAGCGAGCGTCATCAAAACAAGTAAAACCGCACTCATAAGGCTCTGTCTTATAAGGATGTGAAGTTGAAATAAGAGCCGTAAAAATAATATTAAGTAATAGCAATAATGCAGCAAAAAGTGCCGCTACTAGAAAAATTCAAACAAATAAAATATTTTCTTCAGATAGCAGCATAAAAAAAAGTAAAAATTAACAAAAAAAAATACCAATCCTGTATTTTTAAAATAATACTTAAAAAAGTGCGAAGATATCCCACACACCTCTGTTTTTATTTACCAAGTTAGCTAGTGTAGCCAAACAGCATCCTTAAGATAAATAATAAAAAGCAAAACAAAAACATAAGCCTGTAAAAATGCAATCGCTAGTTCAAGAAAGCTAACGGCAAACACAACAAAAAACGGAAATAAAGCCATTAAGTTGAGCGCCCCACCCGCCGGAATAAAAAAAAGCGTCCACGCAAAACCAGCAAGAATTTTTAGAAGACAGTGCCCTGCCATCATATTCGCAAAAAGCCGAATAGCTAAACTAAGAACACGTGCAAAATACGAAACAAGTTCAATAGGTACAAGTAGTAATGCCATTTTAAAAGGCGAACCCGCGGGCAAAAATAATGAAAGAAAATTTAAACCATGCAATTCAATTGAAATAATATTAATGCCACAAAAAAGAAAAAAAGATAATGCTAGTGTTATTGAAAACTGACCAGTAAGCGTAAAGGAATACGGAAATAGCCCAATAACGTTTGAAAACAAAATAAAAAAAAAGACTACAGAAATAGCAGGAAAAACAGCACGTGAAACCGCACGGTTACCAACTAAACCACTTACTAACAAACCCCAAACTAGACGAAAAAAAACAGAAAATGAGAAATCTACAGAACTTATAAATAAAAGACGGGTAGAAACATACTGAGACGCCGCAAACTGAAAAATAAATAAAACTAACAAAAAATAAACAACAGAAATAGGGCAAAAAGCCGCAAAGTATAAAGGTGTTAACAATGAGGCCAAATGCTCACTAGACTTAGGTAAAAAAGCTATCGGTAGCCCAAAAATAAGAACCTCAAACTGCTCTAAAGGGGAATATATCATTTATACCTTCTTTTTTTTTTAAATAAATTTATTTTTTATAATACTAGAGTTAAACTAGCAAAAAATAAAAATAAAATACTTGCAAAATAGCATAAAGTTAAGAATTGACCTAAAATAATAAAAACAGTCTCGACAGGCTGACCACCTACTCAACCAAGCGCTAAAAAAGAAAAAAAAAATAAAAAAATAAACAAATTTCAAAAAATATTATAAGTAACATGAGCAAAAGTTTGCCTATAACAAACTCAAGGCGCAAAAAACAGGACTATGATTGCAGCAAACATGCAAATTACACCTCCTAATTTATTCGGGACTGAACGAAGCATAGCATAAAAGGGCAAAAAATACCATTCTGGAACAATATGTTGTGGGGTTACCAACGGGTCTGCCTCAAGATAATTATCTGGATGTCCAAGGGTGTCAGGATAAAAAAAAACAAAAAATAAAAAAAAACAAAAAAAAATTAAAAAACCTAAAAGATCTTTTACATAAAAATACGGATAAAAAGCAATACGATCCTGCTTTAATTGCCCTAAAAGTGGATCAAAGGATCCGACGGAATGTAATAATACAAGATGTCCAATAACTACAGCTAAAAGAATAAAGGGTACAATGAAGTGAAAACCAAAAAAACGATTTAAAGTTGGATTGTCGACTGCAAATCCACCCCAAAGTCACATAGAGATACTCTCCCCGACAAACGGAAATGCGCTAAACAGGCTAGTAATAACGGTCGCCCCTCAGAAGCTCATCTGTCCTCACGGTAAAACATAACCCATAAACGCTACAGCCATCATTAACAAAAAAATAATAACACCAGAAATTCATAAAAGATAACGTGGTCAAAAAAATGAGCCGTACAAAAAAGCACGAGATAGATGTAAATAAACCGCAATAAAAAAAAATGAAGCACCATTGCTATGTAAAAAGCGTAGAAACCAGCCAGAATTAACCTCTCGTAAAACGTGTTCCATAAGATCAAAAGCAACTTGCGTACCCGCAGTATAATGAAAAGCTAAAAATAACCCGGTGCATATTTGTAATGCTAAAAATAACCCAGCAACAGAACCGAAACCTCAAAAATAAGTTAAAACAAGAGGGGTTGGATAATCAACTAAATGACCATTGAGAAGAGCTAAAAAACGAAGGCGTAAAACACGAGTGGAAGTAAATAACCTTTTCCTAGCAACAATAGAACCAAGAGAAGATGAAATAGTAATTTTACTAATTGCGTAGTCGAAGGGGAACATCGCAGGAGTAGCACAAATTCATAACTGTGTAAAATTCGTTTTTAAAGTTGAAATACAAAAACTGAAGAAGTATAAAAAAAAACAAGACCAAACGTTACTGGCAATAAATAACGTCAACAAATCAACATTAAAAAATCATAGCGAAACCGAGGTAAAGCTGCCCGAACCAAGATTAACGAAACCATTAAACCAATAACCTTTACAGAAAAAACAAAAAAACCAGGAAAAATAAAACCAAAGAATAGTACGGGTAACCAACCACCTAAAAATAATAAAACAAACACTGCACATAGTAACAACATCGAAGAATACTCCGCTAGAAAAAAAAAAGCAAAAAGAAGCGCAGCAAATTCTGTATTATAACCGGAAACTAGCTCCGCCTCGGCCTCCGCTAAATCAAACGGTGTCCGATTAGTTTCTGCTAAAATAGCAACGTAAAACAAAAACGCAACCGGCCAAAGTGGAAAAACAAAATAAAGGTCTGATTGGGATAACACAATACTAGAAAAATTTGCTGAACGGCTAAAACAAATTACAACTAAGAATGTAAAACTCATTACAAGTTCATAACTAATTAGCTGCGAAACCGCACGTAAACCACCAAGTAAAGAATACTTTGAATTACCTAATCAACCGGAGTAAATAGTACCATAAACAGAAAAAGTTGATAAGGCCATAAAAAGTATAACGGAAACAGAAGAGTCAACGGCCTCCGAAGCCAAAGAAATAGGTACGGTTACTCAACCTGCCAAAGAAACTATAAAAGGAAGAGCCGCAAAAAAAAAAAAAAAAAAAAATAAACAACAAACCGGACGAGAAATTTCA
>Ga0138279_1143323_pt1 | contig 10988 bp, 3 predicted proteins | sample M_140205_X_mt_FD_106908 | JGI IMG/M metagenome (GOLD analysis project Ga0138279, IMG submission 106908) | Freshwater microbial communities from Lake Montjoie, Canada - M_140205_X_mt (Metagenome Metatranscriptome) | ecosystem: Environmental > Aquatic > Freshwater > Lake | place: Canada: Quebec...
CAAAGCTCCCGAATATACCACGGAATAGCTAGCGAGTGAAACAAAGCTTGTCAAATATATAAAGCTCTATAAGACAGGCAACACAGGTCTCAAGCAATGTATCGAAATTCTCGGCGCTTAGACCCTCAACCACACAACTGGATGTTTTAAGTGCGGTTAAGATCATTTAATCTCCAAATGCCCTTAAGATCTCCACTCCTGCAAGGTCTGCAACAACTAGTTAAAGGCGAGATTCTAAAAACGGGGCCGAACTCACGGTTGGCCTTGGTGTCCTCTTAACTTCTGTGGTCACTGTGGTTAAAAGCATCACATTACTGTATGCAAGAAGCTACGGTACATCAATCAGGCAAAAAAGTTTTTGACCACCGCTCAGTTGATCCAGTGCAATCACAAAGAGTTATATAGACAGATCAACCTTTAGAAGAGGGAATCTAAATAACATGCGGATCGTTAAGAATCGTAACTTGTCCTTGCAGCTCTCAAGAAGACGACCGCTTTTCCTTATGGCAAGGAAAATGTTAGATCAAAAGCTTTGTTACATCCTTAACTCGTCAAAACTATGGCTGTTTTGCCCCAATACAATCGTTTCAGTTTGTAAAAGATTGACTTAATTGCTTCTAAAGAGATAGCAAAGTATCGAAAGCAAAAGAAGTATCTCGCATAAAAGTAGCCATCCTTCAAACCACGCGGATGCTACAAAGACCTTGATAACTGGGATGGCTCTTGCTTCAAAGGAAAATTTGTTTTACCCGGTGCCCAATTCGTTGGAATGTACACTCGCAATGAACACGTTCGCGTCGATGGTATTGTTGGCCATGTTGACCCAGGGGTCACTGCAGGATACGGCTTTGCATTTGTTGGTGGTGAAAAGAATGAAAACCCTTTCGGTTTCAAATTCCAATCCCAATTTTTATTGTGCAATTCCTTCATGAAGGTTCCACAATATAACTGTGACACTTTTATTAAGACCCAACTTGCTAACATTAATGTCCAGCCTCCTACATTTTCTTTGTATAATACTTGGACAAGACCTTTCGCGGCTCCCGTTCATTCTAAGTTGAGCCAAAATAGTTATATTCGTGGCGCTTTAAATCTTACCAAGAGCGTCATTAAGTCTGTTTCCAATAAAGCTGATTAAATATTAACTTCTAACGCTGTTAAGAAAACCGCTTAATTTGTCACGATAGCAGCTAAATCTACCAGTTCGTTTATCAAAAAATAATTCACCCCATCCAACCAGCTAATTAGCCCTATTGTCCTGTCAAGAAACTTGAGTCAGCATATAAACACACTCTTCAAACTCCCAGCATTCAGAACGATTGACGACAAGCTTTTTACTCTGGATAAGAATCCTTAATATCTCAAGAAAAAGAATTGTTTAAGCCATATTTCTCATGTGGGAAATACTGCTGTAGTCGTCTCAAAAAATATTGGTCACGTCGCTATCAATGTCACAAAATCCATCGGCTAAGCCTCAAAAGCTGTTGGTCGTTCTTCATGGAGTATTGCAAAAAGTGTATGCAATGCTTCTCTGGTTACATCAAAGACTACTGGTACTCTTGTTGTAGACGTCACAAAGTCTGCTTGCAAAAAAACTAAAGTTCTTGCTGTTGCTTCTGTGAATGCAACTATAAGTGTTACCAAAACCGCAGGAAAATATGCTATGAAAGCTTCAAAAGCTGCCAGTTAAAAACTTGTTCGTGCCACTAAAAGAGCCGCAAGACGTGTTGCCGTGTAATTAACTCCTGAACCTTCTTGGTTAGATGCCCACCAAATAACTGCTGCAAGATGTGGTTTGATCGCAGCGATCCGCTTGACGCAAAACTATTCCGACCACGTTGCAAAGCGTATCAGATAATGTTACTTTGTATAGGGAAAAATAAATTACGACCAGCTATGTGGTTACGGCTAACTGACTGAATATAAAAAACCAGTTTTCACTCACTCACCCTGGAATATCCTTGATGTTACACAATCTTTACTAATAGCAGCAAAACTAGCTGCAGTTCAGATTCCAGTTCCACTCTTAAAGTCTGTTAGTGATCGGTTTGTGTCAACTGCTGCATATGTGACAAGCAAGTCTTATCAGGGTTTAGCTTCTGCAGGAAACACTTTAAAATAGTTCAAACCTGTAGATAAGCTTGTCGCTTAATTGAAGCAGTATGTTCAGAACTCTCTTCTTTTAGGTATACGCGGTTCAACCACTTGTCTTCTCGCAAGAGCTCTGCTTGCGCTGGACCCTTAATCTTACACAAAGGCTGGCAATTGGGCCGGGGATTTTGGCTCCCTTATAACCAAGTAACTTGGCCCTTCAACAGGTTCGCTAGGTCGTCAGTTTAGAAGTTACGGACTTGTTATGAGAGCTAACTGGGTCTCTCCTGGACGTTAATAAAGTGCTGGCTTAGGGTAAGTCGGCCAAGTTCTTTTCCCAATCAATCTTGACAACAACTGTGTCTTCTATTCAGCTTGTATATTATTAGGTAAGTCGCCAACTCTCAAACAAATCATACGTTATGAGTCCATGATGACACGCAAATTAGCTGCAACCTGGTTGGCTATGTAGGCTGTGTCCGAAGCTCTTGGTGTTTAAGTCTCAGATTGTTATACATAGGCTGGCAAAGCTTACTTGTTAATCATTAGTCAAGGCGGTTCTTGTTTCCACGCGGGTGCTGTTCGTGGTCCTGTTCATGATATCGATATAGATTCGCTCTTAGATCGTATAAGCTCTCACGTTGATGAACATGCTTAGAGCAAACTGTATCAAGATTTGTTCATGAACTCATATTCATAAATCTACCCAATTACAAGTTCAAAGAATTTTAAAGGCAATAACAAAACCAAAAACAATAAGCGAGGATTCTGCGAAGCATGCAATTCAAATTCTCATGACTTTTCATATTGTAGATATCGCCCCCGGTAGGATGGATATTGCCCCGCATGCCGTAAGTCAAATTATTAACATCATGATAATTGTTTCTATCTTGATTCAAAATATTGTAGGTATTGCAAACTAATGGGATGTTAATGTAAACACTAGAACTAACGTCCAAATCCTAAAGCCAATCAGTCACAAAAACCTTAAAAAATCCACTAAGAAGTTGATCAAGACGAATGGAGTGATGATGATGTTAATGATTATTATTAATCATAACCATAACCACAGCCAGGCTTCTAACGTTAAGATTGGACCACCGATGTCGAAAAATAGCGTATTCTCGACGAGTTCTAACAAATCATGGCTTAAGAAGACGGACGACCTAGTCCCTTCAAGAAACAGCAACGTTATGCCGGCCGCATGCGTTAGGGGCAGTAAGATCTTCCAAATTTTAAGAAAAAGAGTGCTAAATTCTAAGCAGTAGGCAAGAGAGTTAGTGGATATTGTTCACAATCATTTAGGTCATACTAATAGTATTAAAATCTGATATTTGATTCACCTGATCCTATCGGATGGTAGTCCTTCCATTTGGGTGCTCCTGCATAGATACCTAATCACAGGTTCGGAGCTAGTATGTTGCGTTTCAATAAACAAACAAATGTTATATTCTTCAAGCGTATTGTGTAAACTGTGAATGGCGTTCAAAAGAAGCAAGCAAAAAAGTGTCAACGTCATGAGATCCCTGAAACATTGACCCAATATTTGGAGAATTTCACCGGAGCAAAAGTCACTATAACTTCTGTTGGCCCTGTTATTTCTATCGATTAGCTGCTTCTTGGTGACTTCATATAGTTTAAAATCGTCTAATAACAATCAGGCATGGTCTTCTAGTAGATTTAAAGTCTTAACTCACGCCAAATTTAAATGGATGTTCATGGCCCTTGCTCATAGATCGCAAGACCTTAGCGGGTTCGCCAACTCGGTGGCATAACTATGTAAAGGCTATCAAATCCTTAAAAGATAACTTTCCCCTCAGCTTAAATATATGAGTAATTAGCCACCAATATAAAATAACTTTTAAAGAATGATATCACTCCCGTTATTGATGCATTTGTTGGCACAGGCAAGTCAACTCAGCTGCCATATTACATTTGCGTGAAAACCACCAGACAAATTTTTATTGTTTAACCAACAATTGCTTTAGCCCGGTCTGTTTACAAAGATTTGGCTAGTTCGGTCATCATTTTGAATAAGGCAAATAACACATGTTTGACTGTAGGATATAAAATCCATGGTGCCAAATCAGACGGTAACATAATGGTTATAACACCTACTTACTCCAACCCTATCTGTGAGTTCACTATCTATGATTAGTTCCAGTAAATTTATGGTATCGCCCTTAAGAAGCTGACTAATATCGCTGCCTGGAAAAACATATTATTAATGAGCGCTACACCAAAAATTTCTTTGTTAGCATGTATTATGAAATCACGCCAAGTCAAATTATTGGACATAAAATTACCCTGTAAGGTTAAGCGACTCATCGGCCATTTGTTTGGAGGCCTTCATCAAGTTCACAACAACAACATGACATAGGGCATGATGAAAATCGGTTCTTTCATACCTTAATAATAAGTCGCAGTCAGGGTTTAAGTTCTTGGACTGAATTAAGTTCACATTAAGCAGAAATAAAAAACTGGACTTAACGCTCATAAAAATTATTCAAAAGGTTACAATCCCACTGACAACATGATCGTTGCTTTAGTCGACTTCGGGCACAGTATTTACACTCAGTCTACTAATAAGAGCGTTATAACTTATGTTTAGACCGTTCCCATCTAGAAATAATTGGTGATCCAGGCTGCTGGAAGAACGGGTCGTAGATTCTTGACAACAACTCTAACTATATGCCCAAGAATGACAAATTGGTGTTTTCAACGATACTCTCCCCCTCGCCCATCTGGAGTTCCTGTTATTAAATAAGATCAAGTCATAGCTTAATGTGTAAGCTCTCGAACAAAGCCAGTTATTTATTACAACAGTGCTACTACTAACATTTCTGACAGTATACAAAATTACTTACCTATTTAAAAAGGCTGCGTATAAATTACTCTCAATGGCTAAAAGAAAGTCATGCCTGTTACTAATATTCCTGATTAAAAAGTGAGATCAGTTTATGGACTTATAATTGTTAACGATCGTGTGACAGGAATACATTTTGACACTAGACCAGGCCAAGCCCAGGATATAAAAGCGAATACTCAATCTTATATTGATAACACAACTGGGATGCCTGTTCAAGGCGGTCTTTTAAGTGCTGCACCAGGACCTAAGCCTATCTTTGCTATAACATCCCAATAAGCTAATGTCATTGGTGTCGCTGATTCTCTTATGCGCAAGGGTATCCCCAAGTCTATTTTGGTCAACAGTTTGATAAAAGCTGGTGGAAAAGCAAAGGTTGTTAAGACTGGATCTACAAAAATGTATTTCAATTTAGCCTTATTTTCCGATGTACAGCTTTAAATTGACTAGCCTTAATTCGCACGCACTTTCCTTTCTTACGTCCAGACAAGACTATTCATGAGTTCGGAGGCTAAGTCAGCTATTATTGGGTTACGTGGTCTTCATCCTAGCATGACTAAAGTTTTGACTTAGCAACTGTCTGGTTTCTTAAGATTGGAACTTGTATCGGTTTAGTAAACTACAAAATGCGATTACTTAATCGATTTGACCGACTCGAAAGTTGTTAACACTAATCCTGACTTGATAGTCTTACAAAAACCTCAAAACATTCGTAACTATTATCCTGTCCTTACCATTACCACCGTTGCGAACAAGACTGCATTGGTTAATAACAGAGGAGCTCGCGATTTGCATTTTTATATTAAGGATTAGAGCCAATCTCACTTCGGTGTCGACTCTACGATGGATTTGCTACTTTCTTCGGCAAAAGATCTCCAGTCCTAACTGATGTCCATTTGTCAAGGTATAGATGCATCTGACACTTAATGTTTCCCTTTAACCAACCACACCAGCAAAGTTCTTTAACATGTTACTACTTGCATTGCATCAGGTGATTAAGTTCCCTAGATAGACAAGTTGAATTAAGTATTGTCTTTAACTGGGAAGTAGTAAATCTAGGCCAGATATTGTTAAAAACCATTGGCTTAAATAATTGAACAAAACTACCCACTCTGCAAACAATTGTTCAAAGACATCAAGTCTGATTACAAGAATGACGCATGTTAATCAGGAATGATATGGGATTAAATGTTAACTGCAATTTCTCTCGGTGACTCGAAAAAATTCAATTGTGATGGTTCTTTCACCTGTCCTTACTGTACATACGCTTCTTTCTTCAATAAGCTTTCAAAGTCCTAGGAAACTCTTGATTGTTGTACTCATTTGTATGATTACAACCTCGGATATTAATGTAAATTACAGGATGATATATGCATATTTTCTGTTTAATAGCTCCGGACTCATCGCCATTCAGTATTCCGTCGACTGACTTCCATGAAATAACTCAGCATATTGTAACATTAGGGTACCATTTTATATAGCTAAGCTCCCTTTGTTTATCTTGAGAGACGTTCCTAGGTTGCTACTCCTGTTTCGCTTGTATAACTGTTCTTCACCTTGGAATTAAACTAGTCAGCCTATCAATTATCCATAAGGAATGTGCCTCTCGAAAACATGTTAGTTCTACGAGTAAATACATAGAACTTATTTAAGTTATTCATCTCCTTACGCCAGCACGCCACTCAAAAAGCCCGTAATTCATTTGAAATATCAAATCGTTTAATTGTTTGGACGACTAGTGTCTTACGTTTCCATCTCCCTTTGCTCAAATTGAATGTAGAGCTAGAACTGCAACTTTGTCAGGGTATGTACCCTTCAAGCTTTTTAAATTGCAAACTAAACACTGCTCTACACGCCGTTGCCCTTCCTTCTGTTTAATGTCTTACAGCTGATAAATCCCTTTGTGTCGCTGTCGAATCCGCACTAAAACGTCAAAAATCATGGAATCCGTATAAGTTTTTCTTTGGAGATATCAGTAAGATATACTCCGGCGATCCTGTATAATAACAGAAGACAGTCACCATATTCGCGTCATGGTTAAAAATCCTCCTCTAAAATAATCGTGAGTAACAGGCCATCCGACGAATAATTCACTACGGCAGTTAGAGACACACCGGTGTTCACATGCAATACAACACTTGGATGTTAGCTAGAGGCTTGCGACCTGCAACAATTCTTTAAAATATTGCAGTTTCTCTATCAAAAAAAGTTGAAGACGTTACAGCTTCTATATCGAAGAAAGCTGAAGACGTTGCAGCCTCTATATCGAAAAAGTCTGAAGAAGTTGTCTAAAATGCTGTAAATTCTGCTACGGGATTCGTTGCCAAACTAGCTAAGAAAGCCCTTCAAAAAATTGTATAAAATGTATGTAACGCTGTACGGAAAAGCAAATATGTTGTATTCCCCGTTGCTGCGCTTGCTATTGGTGCTTGGACATTCCGGAGTATACGTAAATATAGAGTAACTTCCGAACAGTATCTAGCCGGAATGCGTTGGCCCGTTTAACCTTAGATAGTCCAACGACTTTAGCCAACACTCTCTGTGTCTTAATTCGGTTTACATCCATTTGGTGCTTCTCGTTTAGTTGTACAAGATCCTATGTTGAGAGCTTAAGACGCTACCAGATTCAGGAGTTTAATGGGCGGAAAATTAGCGGACGTTCAACGTGTCACCACTGTAGTGAAAATGGTTCCATAAACTATTCGTAATATGGGTGGACATCAAGTTTTATAGCCTAGCAGAGCGTAAGCTTCTTATGATGTTTTCACTTAGAACTTGAACACGGCCTATTTACTGATAGGAGATAGACGCTACTTATACAACACTCGTCCGGTTTACATGGTTTCAAACACCTACACGAAAGGCTTCAAGTCTGTAGGCAAGTCAGTAGGCATCTATGCTGATTTAAATCGCTCAACCGTCAACTCTATACGTGCTACTGTTGTAGCTGCCTCTGTCACTCCCGGCCTGGCTTTGCCAAAACCATAAGTAATAGTCGCTCGTGATGCTATTCAAGGTCCCTAATCTTGGTAATCAATATTGAGGTTGTTGCAACCTAATAATGTATTAAGCATTAAAACTGCTTATATAATCGGTTGGTTCCCCTTGACTTAAGCTCATTCTATCACGAATCTGAGCTGTGGAGCTATTTCTGTTCGCCCCACGGGAATAAAAAACTGGCCTGTTTTGCTTACTAATCTGCAATCATAAGATAATTATTAAGACGTGCAGCCCACCATACATGAGCTTATTCGAATGTGTAAGGCATGGGGTGTAACAGTGCAAGTTACCCCATCATATGTCCAATACAATTTGACATACGCTAAAGTCACTCTGCAATATTCCGGGCACAACAACGCTTTCTCTAAATCTTCAACTCTTGTTACAACTATTGGTTCTTTCGCTTATGATCATGATACTGGCAGAATTGGTTCGGTCTTGGATGTAAAACAGCAAGCTATTTTTCAAAAGGCTTCAATTGCTCAGAAACAGCAAATGCTTTCTGGAGGTCTACACCATTATGATACTCTTATGGCAGTAAATCCAACACGCCACAATATCAAGTTTAGGTCAGCCACCTTTCCTTCTCTTTTGAATAAGTTCCGATGTAGCGCATTGAACGTAGTTCCGGCAAACAATTATGATCCGTCTTTTGTCAATATCGGCTGGTTCTCCACTTTGTTAACTAAACTGACCAAACGCAAGTCAACTGCTATCACTAACTTGTAAACTGCCGATGCTAATTGTCATGTAAAGTGGTAACTGGCTCTTGGGAATTTGGATCCCTTACGTACTCTTGACACTAATCCAACTACTGAACAATATCATGGTCAACGCATGACTTTGTAACATGATGTGGCTCACGCAATTTTTCCTCACTAGGGAAGAGTTTATATAGGTGACAATTTAAGTAACACTTGCTTTGATCGTCAAGCTCAATATGTATAGCCAATAATGCCCGCTTATCCTGTCCGAGGCCTGAATCGTGCGCTCTCTCGTGTTACTTAAAACTTGTTGGCTAATACTACATACTAATACGTTGACTTTGTTATAGTTGATAAAGACCCTGTTCTCCACTAAATGCCTAGCATATTCGCCACAGACCCTTTCGTACCCATGTCAAAATGTGTTTCGGTCTAATGTTTACAATAGCTTTATGAAGCAGGATGGAACAAAACTGTTCTCCCCAAATTCAGTTTTCATCTTGGTGGTATTCAGTATAAATTACCCTAAATGCCTCATCCATTAGTCTGGGGTCATTACTGCACATGTACGAACAAGAAAAAATGCCTCATATCTTTTAAGGATACTTTTGACCCCACCAAGTAAATTAAGATAGGCTATTGTTAAGTTTGTGCAAAAAACTACATTCATGCTCTTCTTGGGAGACAAGCAGCTGCCAAAGTTTAGGTTGATCCCGTTATGGGAAGGTAATTCGCTGCATATTGTTAGTGGTCCATTTAACAATAAGTCCTTTAAATGGTTTAAAAGAATCTGATTATAGACACTTAAGACGTTTAGAGTGTCTAACTTTATCATAAGCACAAATAATTGTCAGACCCTGCTAAAGCTCAAAATCTCAGGAAAAACCATTTCAAACCAATCAACCCTAAATAACGCGGTAGTTTGTTCGTAAAATCAGGTTAAAATCAGGTCATTAAGCAAAAGTTCGTTAGCTAATTTAATGCTGTTCGTTGCAACAGATATAAAATAAATCCTAGGATGATCATCTGCCCTTCTTGGACTGTACGCAGCAGGATAGGATACATTTCGTATATGACTCTGAATTATTTTAAACAGTACACCCCTGAATATTTTTTGAGTAAGACCTCGTTACAATTTTAATAGCGCATAAAAAATATGAAGAGACTGCCATGGGTTCACACAACTGATTATTCCCGTTACGACAAAACTAATTCCGCTTTCCTTCGAACTTGTTACGACGGATACTTGTACTTTTACATGCATAAATATGGTGTAATAAAGTCATAAAAATCTTAGCAGACGTTTGACAAATGTTTCGAAGCCAATGTCAGAGCAGACTTCACTATGCTGATAGGCGGCGGGAAGCGTAATGATCCTGCAATCTTTAGAGGAAAGGGCACTCTGAACGGCACTACTTATTCAGGTCATCCTACATGCACAACAAATTGTGGCTCTGGTCGGAATTTAAAATTTCATCATTTCGGGATCTTCAATCACATACGCTTTGCACCCTTTTGGTAATAGTATGATGCCCTACCTAAGGTTGCATACTTAGGTTTTGACGGTCAAAGACGGCCTTACCCTGCAAGTTACAAAGCCTGGATCACTCTGATTAGAAAATATATTGATATGCTCATTGTCGGTGACGATTTCTTTAGCATGAATCAAAAGAGATAGGTTGCTTTGTTTCTTTAGCAAGCCATGCGTCTTGTGTGTGCTGATAGGGATTAACGTATGGTACATGGTTTAGGACTCATTGTGAAATAGTCACACCAGGATTTTATGAGGGGAAATATGCTATCAAAAAACATCGGTTTGTATAAAGGTGTTCCTGTCATTACGCGCATGCCCTAAAAAATTATTCTCACATGCACCGGCCTTCCGTACACTTTGACTTAAAGTTAATGTCATTATCAAGCTGCCTTGTCTTTCATGTCATACTCTATGGATCCTTTATCAAAAAAGATGATGTAAATACGTTTAAAGATGAGCAATGGATAAAAATTGAATCAAGGTATAATTGATCATTTTATCAAAGATAGGGCTCATAAGATGGGTGTCCAGCGTTAGTATACTCACTAAGAAGCTGCTTTCGTTAACAAAATGTCTGTTGGATAGTATTAACGCCTTGTCAATAGTATCAGTTTAGTCGACAATAAAACAATTTAATGTGATCTATCATTTATGATTCCTGATACGATGGCTTTTGACTAACACACCTACCAATATGGCTTGGGCTCTCTTGAATTTGATCACCTCAGTCACTCCCACTAATAGACAGATCCTGTTGCACGAAGTATGCAAGGTGGAGAAAAAATAAATGTAA
>Ga0138279_1089603_pt1 | contig 10922 bp, 8 predicted proteins | sample M_140205_X_mt_FD_106908 | JGI IMG/M metagenome (GOLD analysis project Ga0138279, IMG submission 106908) | Freshwater microbial communities from Lake Montjoie, Canada - M_140205_X_mt (Metagenome Metatranscriptome) | ecosystem: Environmental > Aquatic > Freshwater > Lake | place: Canada: Quebec...
CATTAATATTTACCATTAAATTATGTTATCGCGCTAATTTATTTCGGAAAAATATTGTTGGGAGTGGATATTCCGATTCAAATGTCTCTAAGTACCTACAGGACCATAGGTTGTTCTGCTAGACTAAGGAATTGAAGAAATCCTCCCTTTCGTTACAAGTTATGTATAACTGGAAAAGGTCTATATATTGCATATAGACCCTTAGTGTCACCCAGTTCAACTTGTTTTCGACAGCACCGCAACATACTATTTAGGTATGATGAGCGAAGATATAGTCCTTAAATACACTATCCCCAGAAAATGCGTCAAAGACGGCGAAGCTGAAAACACTCAAAGTTACGAACAAACCCGTTTACCTGCAGGATTCACTCAGTTAAAAATTAAGGATGTCAAAAAAGGCGCTTCTTATTCTTACTCATCTCAAGGTGTTCTTTATGTCAACAAGAATGATTCTAGCAAAGACCCTGTCACTAAAAAAACACAGTACGCCGATGGAATGGACGTTCGTGATATGAAAGTATCCGATTAATCTGCATTATCCTTATTAGGTTTGAAAGCATAAGAAGGAGATAAAGTCTATGACTAATGGGACAAGGATATACCCAGATATTTCTTCATGACACCTCGAGGTGAATAAGAACCCGTTTACGGCATGCTCTTATGCGACAACGATGAATTTATAGATGCCATAGATATTTATGGAAGAACTGTTCCTATCAACAGGAACTGGAAGAAAATTGGTGATATCAAATTGTCTAAAAAATCATTCCCTCTTCAATACCCTAGCAAGTAATAAGTTTTGCGTGTGGTATCTTCTCTATCATCTTAACCGTACACCTGTAACTTCCTTAAAGGAGACATGGGTACAGGAAAAACCACGTAAGTTATGTGTGCCCTATTTAAATATACAAACTAAAAAATTACCCTGGTTTACCCAACACGAGAATTGAGTACCGGTGTCCATGTTTCTTTAACCCGTCATGCAAGAAAATTCCACAATGACATCAGTATTGGGATGAGAATTGGCAGAAACTCTCGTTAAGGTCACATAAATGTAATCACCATCGGCCACTTAGACAAAATTTCTAGCGGATGGTTAGTCTTAGACGAAATCCAAATGACATCGCCTTATTATATACGCGCATTAGACAAGTTGAAAATATTTGAACGATTCCACGTCATCATAATGTCTTATACTATAAGCGGTTCTTACGTCGCAGCTATTCGAGCGAGTAGCTTAATAATCAACACAGTTTAACTAAAATCCCCTCAAAGTTCTCGAAGATTCATTTATTGTTCGAAACACAAGATAGGGTATTCATAAAATTACCTTCAACTAAATTTTGTCTCAAGGTTCCAACTTTAATACCCCTATTAAACAGACCAGGTTAGTGATACATAAAACTCATAAACTCGTAGACTCATTTTAAGCCTCAATCAAGTCGCTGGGCATACACCCAAAAACAATTATAAGATAGCCTCTATGTATGGCCGTAGGGTTACCACCACGGCAGGCACTTAATATCCAGCCACCACATGCGTTTAGTCTTGGCCATTAGGTGTAGTAGCTCAAACTCAAGCTGCTGGTAGAACAGCCAGAGGTTAACTCATCGCTTCCCATACGTTTGGACCGGATTTTAATGCTTATTAAAGCCTTAGCATATAACAATCACCATTGCCATAAGATTATAGAGAGAGCATGAGCGCTTTTTATGAAGCCTTTGAGGGCTTAAGTTCACCTATCCCTTGTATTATGGATAATTCGACCAAAGGAAAAGATGGCATTAACGCTTATAGTAGTATGTTATTGAAAATCCATACCGTAGAGAACAAAAAAGGAAAAGACCAACATAGTCATAACCCACAAGGTAAGAATAACGGTACAAGAAAAGTCATCATAGTAAATGAAAAATATTTCACCGTTAAAAATCTGCTCAGTCCAAATGTCAAATCCATAATGGCTCTCAACTTCGGCGGCAATACAGTGGAAGGCGCTTACCAGAGTACTGTTCAACCAGGAAGCGAAAAACTGGTAATGAAAGAAAAATTCACCTATATAGACAGACTTACTGGTAGAACTATGAAAATCGATTAAGAAAGAGGAAAACCTTTTATTCCCATTTTTAGTTTAAATGCTATTGACATAACTCAGCCCTACCATTTAGCTTAACATATAGCTACTAGAGGTCTAAATTGGAAGACAGCTCAAATGTTCCTCAATGCAAACAGGCCAAAGCAATCAGGTCCTATAGGCACTCCTAATTGCCATAAGAAGAATCTAGGTAATAAGAAAGCTTACTATGTTCAAGGAGACAATTACATGTACCGCGAAAGCCTAGTTGTAGATCTATCCCTAGATGACGTTTTTGTCTTGAGTAACATGTGCAAATGGGCTTTCGCGACCAATCGTTGGCAATAACTCGCGTTAGTTACCCATAGGCTCTAAAAATCCATGTTCCTTAAACCCTCAATTTGCACTATAGTCTAAAACAAACCTATACAACAACTAAAATAGTAGATAAAAACAGATTAAGCCGTTTGTGTGTTTTAGACTAATAGAGGTAAATGTTATACCACTTACAACAGCCTAGGCCAAAGTCTTTATACTTATTTCGTTAAAAACAAAATTATTTAAGTAGTTTATGATCACACCAGCAATATCAGATAAGCTCAACATCTATTAGCTCTCTATGAAAATCAGTCAAATGATAAATCAAAAAACATAGCCTTCGAATAAGATTAAGAATAAGATGAACAGTGGTAAAACACGATAGTTGACCACAGCTACGTAGTAACCCCTTAATAAAAACCGTAAAAACGTAAAGAAAAAGCAAAAGTTTAAAGCAAAGAATAAGTCCCCATCAAAAAAGTATTATATGTCCTCAAAACTTAAGTAGCTAAGGAACCAACAGCTGTTAGCAATGATGAAGTACCCACTGAAAAAGTATAATAAACCAAAGAAGCTTAGTTAACAGTCGACTAATCTTTGTCTTAATCTTCTAAAAAATAGGGTTCTTTGAAATAAGGCGATTTTATAGTTCGAGACAAGAATTGTAAAGGAAAAATACTTAAGCCTATTACATAAGTTTTTTAAAAACTTAAACTAAATCTAGTTTAATCGCTTTCGAAAAAACAAGAGAAACTTTACAAAGACAACCCTACTTTGTTTGCTATAGAAAGAATCAAAGGAAAAGGCGCCATTTATACACCTCAACTTTAATTAGAAATTGCCGCAATAGCCAATTTCGACACAATAGCTTAAGATAATGAAGATTTTTCTAAAGAATGTCCTTTGACCAAAGCAGCTATACTTAAACACATCGACTTACAAATAACTCCTGATAACTTTACAAAAAATATGAGAAAAGTTTGTATAACAGCTCAGAAGACCAAGAACACACCTAAACATGTTGTGAACTATGTTTTAAGCAGAGTGTTGGTTAATGTTGGCAATATGTAAGGTTGGCAATAAACATTCCTGTTTTACACAGGTGCTTATATGGAAGAATATACCGTTACTACCAAGTTGTTAAAGAAACTCAATGACGATGAGACGCGAGTTACATTCTGCCTGTTAAACGAAGTCTATTTGGTAGCCCTTAAACCAACCATAGATCAGTATTATTTAAACGTGAACATACTCCATCGCAAACAAAAAATCACATAACAACTCGCCCCAACTTTGATTTATGATCCTAGAGAAGGTTAATAATACGATGTGTAATATCAAGGAAACCCTTAATTCCCTGACAAACAAGCCCAGTTATAAGTACAGTTTGCAGACTAATTAAAAGATCTAGAAGACAGAAAAGGTTAAGTCTAGCTAAGATAATAGGAAGAACAAGAATAGGACGTTGACTAATAGTAATAACCAGAACCAAATGCAGAATAACTAAGCTAACAAGGCGAGACATAATCTCAAGTAAACGTAGATCTCAATAACTCTCAAGTTATATCTTAAAATGCATAAGACGTATAGCCCAATTAAAAATCTGTTGAAGATGTGGAAGAACCTGAAGCAGATGAATCTTCAGTTCAACATTCACAATCCGCTCATGATGATCAAGAACCGAAATAAGACTAACCAGTTCAATAGGATTAGAGTGAAATTAATTAAAATCCTGATCATAATCAATGTTAAGAAAAGCCTGAAGAACCAGTTTAAGAATCGAAGCCCAGCTAAATGTAACCTTAGTAAAAAGTATAAAATAAGGATTCTAAAGATCTCATTACCGTCGATTAACCTAAGATCAGCAATTAGACCAACGTGTAGCAAAAAATTGAAGATTCAGCCCCATAATTGAACATATTTGCAGATTTACTTTTTGAAAAGAACTTTAAAGTTAATCAAGATTTTTAGAAGAAAAGCTTGAATCAAAAGATCACAAAGTTAAATCATTAATCGATGACTCCTAAGCCTTCAAAGGAATAGCAGTAAGACGCCGCTCCCAACGCTAACCCACAATAGTCTCAGCGCAAACAGAGCATTCAACTGATAAAGTAGCCTGAAGAAAAAAAAATTTAAATGAAACCTCTAAAAGGAGTCTAAAAAAAAAATTAGATCCCTTTGAATAGTGCTAAATAATTACCATTAGCTTAAAAGAAAAAAGTAATGGCCGCTAAACCAATTCAAGTTAAAAATCAGTCTACCACAAAAGAATCTTCTGCCGCAGATCAAAAGAAATCTCTCGTGCAACCTTCTAATAAAAACACCAATCATGTGTTACCAAAAACTATTCTGGCAGATTAGAAGAAACTTCTTTTACCAGTTGCGTCTCAGGCGGTCGCAAATGAAAAACCTTAAATTAAATCTAATGACCCAAAAAAAATACCGGCACAAAAGATTAAATAAACCTCCCCTGAAGATGTACAATTCATGAGACTCATTTTAACCACTACAGACTATGCTTCGTACTGCCAAGATTTAGGTGAGAAACCAGATTTATGGAATATGATAGCAACGTCCTAAGAGTATCAGTACGTCAAAGAAAACAAGGTTAGATTGCCTGCTAGCTCTTTTAAGAAACTGAGTTTTAATCTTAAATCTAATTTGGCAAGAAAAGTCCATTAACCCAGGTTCTCCTGCATCACGGCTAACGAGTAATTCAAAAACAAGTTGTGTTTCTAATTAATATAAGTAAAAGATCGTAAGCAATGGCATCAAATAATCAAAAACATGTTCATGTAACTTAATTGGAGTGCTTAAACCGCATATTTAATCTGTCATCATTTGGAATTGTCCCCGTAAGAAGAAAGATTATTTGTATCAGCATTAACCGAAAAAAGATAACTTAATTTGATCAAAATGTAGTAACTTTTACCGTTCAAGATATACAGCAATCAAGCCATTTGTGAGATTAATCCTTAAAGCCGTTCAAGAAGTATGTTCATTAAGATTTGGTAACATTTCGATAGCAACAAAAAGATTTATGCATCTTTAGCCGTTGGCGCAGTAGTAGCAGCAACACTTTGGAAAGCTGTAGGAGTTAATAAAAATATTGTAAAAAGAATCCATTCACCTATTGCTCCCTTCGGAAAAATCATGAGTGCTTATCCATTTTGGTTTTTCAAACCCTAAGCTCCAGTCAAATTGTTGAGCAGTGTAGCCACCAGCACAGTTGACTAAATTCCTAAAAAAATTACTGATAATGGTTAAATACTTCCGAGATTGTTAGGTATTACTTCTGCAACCTTAATTAATTTCGCACATGCTAGCCTTTTGAAATAGAAAGACGATTTCATTCAATTAGCCTAAGGTAAAAATAGTTGGCGAAGATATTTCAATACGAGCTATGTTCCATTAAGAAGTGTCAGTAATAAACTCTATGTTAACAACCAATAATTAGTCAATGTATAAAAAGCTCATGTAGCAGTCCCTGATTAGAACTAAATAGTATGTGACAAAAAACATATTATAAGTTGCGGAATCAACCCGGCTCATAATGGTGCTCTTTAAGTAGGTAACCTTAACAACATCAACAGAGTTGATACTAGACATTTGGAGTTCAAATAAGGTGCCAGAATACTAGATGTCGCACTTATTACGGGTTTAATGAACAAAACTGTTATATAAATTGGCCCAAGTGCAAAATGTAACATAGGAGGAACCGTCCAAAATATGTTCGCTATAATAGCCAACCCTAATGTCGCTGTAGCATGTAACGCAGTTAGAACTAAGACGATTCTGGCGAGGATCAGACCCAATCGACTCTTAATGGATTATTTGGTCACAACTATCAATAACAATGATGACAAAGTATTGGTTTCAAGAGACAGTTTGAACGATCCGTAATCAATAGCCGGTGCCTTTATGATGCTTAAAGACCCGCGATTCAAGATACAAAGACTTGTATGGAGAACCTGGCTGCCTATTGGAAATAAACCAGGAAAACACAGTTGCGTAGGTTACACCGTTAACAAAACTTAATCTGACATGTAAGGTTTTTACAACATTGATTGGAACATACCAGGCACAGGTAGTTATAGAGACTGCAAACCTAATATTCAGAGCTTGAACACTTTTTGTTCCAAAATAGGTTTGTAATGCACATATTAGGCCCAATTTTTAGGGAATGGTGTGTTTTTCGGTAACGTCATAATAATTAAAAGAGATGCAGCCATGCTAGTCCCCCGCACCTTAAGCAATCATTTGGGACATTGCCGATATGATTTGTAATCTGGTTAAATCCGAGGAATTCTTACCGGTGCTCAGCTATAATTATACAAAATTCAACAAAAACCTATAGGCAAAGCCAACATAGGTACTCGCCACTTGTTAAGCCATGCAGATGAACCTATTTAAGAGCAATCTTATGATATCCAACAAAACTGGCTTAAAAGATTCACGCGCGGCGTCAGAAACCTCATTGTTCAGAATAAGCCATATGTCACATAGGTAACACAAGTTGCAGAGGGACTCAGTTATATGCGATACGGCCCCAAATATCGGTACCCTTCTCTTTAGATGTGTAAAGCCGCTTATGGAGGAGATGAGTTCAGGTTTAGATTCTAAGATCAATTACCTGGGTAACGACAAGCGAATGAACATCCACCACTACCTTTAGTGTTTTACAGGTAATAAAACGGCCAAATAGCTAACAATTGGAACAGATTCACTTAAAACATACCTTAATTGTTAAGTTTGACTTTGTTAGCAATCACTATTTATAACGTAACCAAAATCTACAAAAACATAGTCAAAAAAATCATCGTTGATGGAGAAGTTCAAACCGATTTGCCGAAGAATTAAAAATCTCCAGTAAGTTTAGCAGTCAAAAGAAAAGTACCTCATGTCGCCTCTATGAATAAAAACGCACAAGCCCACTATGCCAAAATGAAAGAGTTCATAAATAAAAACTTCAAATATGATAAAACTGAGCTCAAAACATCAAATTACACGGAAACCTTTACCGCTAAACAATACAGCAGTCTAAGTGAATAAGTTTTGTCAAAAATTTAAAAAGCAGGTCAATATGAAATGCCTCTCGTGCAAGAAGAACTATATAGCAAAAACTTCGGAGACGCCTAAGAAAGCAAAATAAGCAAGTAGCTAACAAAATCTTGCTTAAAACACATGTGTACCGGAGACATGGCCAATACACTAGTCCCTATAGTTTAAGAATTGGGGAAAAAATTCGTACCCGGTTTCCGCGGCGCATTAGGGGGTCTGTAAACATTTACTGCTGATCTCACACATTGGAGTTACCATAACGCTGATGTACCCCTAAAAATCGGTATACCTGTACATATGATACATAATGCTGGAATAACAGGCCTATTCGGGGCTTACGGCATCTTTGCTTCTTCCGCTTGCGCAGGCATTATCCATTCCATAGATGTTTTTAAATCCTTTAAGAAGATGAAAGAAAAACCCAACCTTTTAAACTTAGCCAATCTAACAATTGCGTCATATAGCATTTTTAAAACTGTATAAAAAGTGTTAATATTGTCTCAGCAAAGTCCTCAAGCCATATGTGCTATTGCCCTTTAAACTGCAAGCGTCAACTGTCGCAACTAACATCCTTATTCAAAAATACTGTTTTAAGACTTTGAGAAAAAGTCAGGCTATTCGTGTGTATAAAGGATGAGACACGCCAAAATGCTCTATTAAAACGCTGCCAGTACTGAAAACTATGATAAGATCCCAACTATGTCATAAAACAATTTCACTTATCGAAAATTATTAGTTGAGCAATCATTACAGTAAAATGGAGACCTTAATCCAAGGTATCATTCAGCCGTCAAGTTTTTCAATAAAATCATGTCCAACTCTCTTATAAAAATGTTGCTTGTTATGGCCGGGATATAAAGGAACCCGGGAGAGGTAATGGCAAGAGCAAAAAACAACTTAGGCAATCAAAAAACAGCCAAAACACATAAAGGACTCATAAGTCAGCCATAATAATAAGATGAATCTTAAAAACCTCCGTAGAACACTAGTCAACACCTTCGTTAAATAAACCTTCGTACTGTACACAAAAACCCAGGCCCACGATCAATAGCTTTAACTCGCAAGATCCGTAGATACATAGATAATGATTTAAAACAAATGGATCTTGTGGATTTTCAAATAGTATAACTCCCCTGTAGTGTTTAAAGTTAACCTATTTTCGTTACCTCAAGCCAAGCTCCCACTGTCAGACACGTTTGTGAATAAAAATACAACTAGATGATAAACAAAAAGTGGAATAGAGCTGTCCTCCGCACTTATAAAATGATGTTTAGAGATGTTGATGGCTAATAAACCATTTTGAGGAATGGCCAACTACCCTCCTATCGTAGCCTCCTCCCTTACTGTAGCTGTAGAAATGTTAAAATACCAACAGTTACTATTTAAGGTCTAAATAACTAGAAATTAAAAGCCGGGAGTACTTAGACTTGTGTAATAAACAGTATTATGTGCCTTTTTGGCAGACAAGCCGGTTGCAGAAACACAGCTTAAAGACAAATTATGTAAGATTTTGCAGTATTTTCAGACATGTTCGTAGATTACATAATGGACAACATTAAGTTAAAACCAGTCAGTAAATAGGGATACCTTTAAAAAGTTCATAAAACTTAACCAAATAAAGCCAAGATGTACAGAAAAGCTTGGGACTTCCCTATGCATTAAAAGAATTATACAATGATGGTTAAAACTGGTTAAAACACCCCTGTTTACTAAGATCTTTAAGGCAATACTGACGCAGACAATATTAGACCTCGTGCCATTTTTTACAATTCAGCGACTATCAGAGCAAAAGCCGGTGCTTTGTCTCATACGATTATGTAAGGCTTGAAAAATCTGTTTCCCTAAATGTTTTTGGCCAAATCTCCTTAAGCAGCAAAGCTAATTTTTTAAAAACTTAAGTAAAAAAGATTCACTCTTTAAACGGACTGGAAATAATACGATGCGTCCAACCGTTAATTCCACCGAGCTTGCATAGATTAGACTTTCTTTTAAAGGATGAGATAGCGCGGATTGATTACAGGCGATGTGACTTTAGAATAACTTTATGACGTAGTTAGCAGCACTTAAGCTCGAATTGTTAATCTGATAAACACCTGGAGAAGGACTATCTTGATAAAAGCACTCCTTTAGGGCACCACGTTCTCCGGTCATACTACTGCTACGTCACTGCACGGCACCTTGAGAAACATGGGTTATTACATTTTTGCTTATTGGAGAGTTGCGAGGAGAAATATTTAGCAAACGTTAATCTCATTTCGTAAATCTTATTCTCTGATAGTCTCGGGAGATGACGGTGGTTGCATGTGCTTAAATAAAAGGCTTGCTTAGCAATTGAAGCAACGATTGTAGTAAATAGCCACTATTTAAGTAGGAATTGCTCACGGTTTAGGGCTGGTATTGAAAAAATGTAAAATAGATAAAGACCGTCTTAACTTCTTATCCAGAGATGTAGGTTTAGTTGACGGCAAAATTTATATATTGAGAGAGGTTTGGAAGCAAATCTTGACAAATACAGTTAGAAAACCGGCATTAACTTAGGCTTAATGTCACGTACTCGCTTCACTCTCCATGGCCACTGGTTGCATTTAACCGCTCACATACAAGTTGAGCTAAATAAGATTAAAAATGGCCCATACCAATCCGAAGTACTTTTGGCAAAAACAATAGGTATTAGTTAACACTTCTGTTATAAGATAGTCGTTTTTGAACAGACGCATCTATAAGCTTAGAATACCTGATTAGTGCGATTCCAAAGCAGCCGCTTTTTGCCACAACATTGAACAATAGGTTTACTAACGATTAGTCGATTCCCTTTGTATGAAAAACCAGCAAACCATCACAGCCGATTTGTCAAATTATCCAGCAAAAATATTCAATGGTACTTACGGTTATTCAGTCTCTAGCCATTTCAATGTGAAAACAGTTTGTTATATCTAAAATGACCCTATGAAGAGATTCATGCAAGGAAGCAGCCGAATCACACTGCGTACCCACAAAAAATTTGACAGAAGGCCCGTTGTCATTTAAAAATTGTTTAATAGCGTAATACAGTAACTTTAAACACTTTACGACGACATTAATGATACCGACCCTGACATCTTCAAGCAGTAATGGTTGAAAAGTGGACAATGCAAACAGCCTGGTTAATTCCAAAGACCCAGCCCAAATGTATTCAAGATACTGTGGCTGGAAAGTGGTCAATGCAAACAACCTGGTTAAACTCTCTCTATCCCATAAAAGTAATAGAAGCCTCCGTGGTATTTCAAAAATACACAAATAAAATCAATCTTCCATTTACTATCATCCCTGAGAGTTAACAAAGCCAGTTACTCCACTCAATGAGCGCTTTTAACGTTCTCGTTATCTTTTAAACAAATAAAAGCTGCTCAACAATCAAACAAATATTTATATATATATATAAAAATTATTGAATGTAGAAAAACTTAGTCCTCCTAAGTAAGAAAGAAAGAGG
>Ga0138279_1111631_pt1 | contig 10758 bp, 20 predicted proteins | sample M_140205_X_mt_FD_106908 | JGI IMG/M metagenome (GOLD analysis project Ga0138279, IMG submission 106908) | Freshwater microbial communities from Lake Montjoie, Canada - M_140205_X_mt (Metagenome Metatranscriptome) | ecosystem: Environmental > Aquatic > Freshwater > Lake | place: Canada: Quebec...
CACCGAAGTCATCCAGTGTCTGCACAACATACCCGATCTCAATCCGTCAATCGTTTGGTTGATGCCGCAAGCACGCACCCGAGAACAGCTCCGCACAAAATCGCATTGGCTACGTGAACTCGCTCGCACACACGGCTTCAACTTCTCATCCCGACTCCATGTTGAAATGTTCGGCGACACACGAGCTACATAAAACTCATAAACGCTGCAGCAACCGACGCCGTCACATCTAATCCACTGGCTCAACTAAAGACCAAAAAAAACCCCGACTCGCTAAGAATCGGGGTTGAATTCACTGCTTCACGTCACAGTCAGTTCGCCGCTTCCAAAGCAGGAGCAGCCCGACGACGACTCTTCTCTCGATCCCGCTCACCCACGAACTCAATGATGGCCCGCTCACCAGCATCGCCCAGGCGAACGCCGGCTAACCGGACCACGCGAGTATAGCCACCCTCGCGTACTTCAAATCGCTTGGCGAGTTCGTCGAACAAAATCTCAACGGCTCGTGCATCACGAAGCTCAGAGAACGCGCGACGACGCAATGCTAAAGCAGGCGCCGTAGCCACGACCCAGTTCTTGCCCGCTTCTGAATCACGCCAAGCCTTCCAGGCGTCCGAACCACGCTCAGCAGCGGAACCATAACTCTCAGCGGCCGCCTCGATCTTGGCGCCCTTCTTACCCATCGTCACAAGCTTCTCGACAAGGGGACGAATCTCCTTCGCCTTGGCCAGCGTCGTCACAATACGACCGCGAACCTTCGGCGCCTGAGTATCCCCCTCCTCAACTCGTACCGTCCGGATTAGACTGACAGCCATGTTACGAAACATCGCCTTGCGATGAGACGCATTTCGCCCAAGCTTACGACCTGCACATCGATGTCTCATGACCGAGACTCACTCAACAAATTTTTCAATGGGTACAGTTACCCGAGAACACCCCGGATCACCAACACAACACTATCTCACCTGCTTGGCAATCGCATGCCTAGACGCAAGTCGATGTTCTGAAGACGCTCTCGGACTTCATCCAAAGTCGTCTCGCCAAAATTCCTGACCTGCAACAACTCGTCCTCGGTCCGCACAACCAAATCACGCACCGTATTGATGCCGACGGATTCCAGACAATTAGTGGCCCGTACCGAGAGATTCAACTCGGCAAGACTCTTGTTGAGTTTCTCTTCCAGTTCCATGTCGACCGGCGAATAACCCGTCGCCTCAGCCATTCCCCTCGTACCACCTTCGGGACCAGCCTCCGGACCGGGCTCACGGAACGTGATGAAGCAATTCAGATGCTTTCGCAGAATCTTCGCAGCTTCAACAAGAGCCATATCAGGCGTAATCGTCCCGTTCGTCCAAACTTCAAGATTCAGTTTGTCGTAGTTGGTACGCTGGCCGACCCGAGTTTCCTCAATCAAATGACGAACCCGGGTGATGGGCGAAAAAGCTGAGTCGAGCGGAATAATCCCGACCTCAGGCTCATGCTGGTACTGCTCAGTCGCAGGAACATAACCTCGCCCGTTCTCAACCGTCATCTCAACGTGGAACGGTACGTCATCCGTCATCGTTGCGATGACCAGGTCACGGTTAATCACCACCACCTGATCGTCACAGATAACGTCGCTTCCCTTCACAACGCCCTTTGTATGCTTCTCGATCCGAAGAGTCTTGCTGGAGGCGCTGTGATTCTTCACGACCAACGACTTCAAATTCAGGCAGATGTCGGTGACATCCTCGACCACACCAGGAATAGTCGTGAATTCATGCTGAACGCCCTGAATCCGTGCCCGAGTCACAGCGGACCCTTCCAAACTTGACAGCAATATCCTTCTGAGCGAATTCCCAACCGTCGATCCAAAACCTCGCTCAAACGGCTCGGCAATAAATCGCGCGTAAGTAGGAGTTCGCGTCTCCCGGTCCACAGTTACCCGACTGGGCAACTCAAGTCCACGCCAGCGAATCCTCATCTTTTCCCCCCCAAATTCAACAGTCGATGCACGCCAAACTCGCCTCAGACACGTCGTCTCTTCGGTGGACGACAACCATTATGAGGCAGCGGCGTTACGTCCTCAATCGACTTAATGGCAAGCCCTGAAGCCTGTAACCCCGTGATGGCACTCTCGCGACCAGCTCCAGGACCCTTCACTCGAACTTCAACCTCGCGGACTCCGACTTTTGAGGCCTTCTCTGCCACAGTCTCCGCAGCTCGCTGGGCCGCAAAAGGCGTACTCTTTCGAGAACCCTTGAAGCCCACAGTGCCCGCCGTGGCCCAGCAAATCACGTCACCACCAGCGTCCGTCATCGTGACGATAGTGTTGTTGAATGTCGCCTTGATGTAGGCAACACCCTTATTGACATTACGACGAATCTTTTTCTTCTTAACCTTGGCCACAGTCCGCTCTCACACAAAAAATCTTCAAGCCACCTGAACCACAGATTTTACTTCAGGTCTTTTACGCCCTTCTTACCAGCCACAGTCTTCTTCCGGCCTTTTCGTGTTCTCGCGTTCGTCTTCGTGCGTTGCCCACGAACAGGCAACCCCTTACGATGACGCACACCGCGATAACACTGAATCTCCCGAAGACGACCAATTTCCTGCTGCACCTTGCGGCGAAGCGGACCCTCAACGACGTAGTTCTTGTCAAGATGGTTGGTGATACGAGCGACATCGTCCTCGCTCAATTCACTCGCCCGCACATGCGGATCCACACCAAGCTCGTAACAAATCTGCACAGCCAGATAAGGGCCAATGCCGTACAGGTAGCTCAACGAAATATACGTTGGCTTATTGTTCGGAATGTCAACACCAAGCACACGGGGCATCTCTCAAACTCCAAATCGATTCGACTTGATGATAAATCAGCCCTGACGCTGCTTGTGACGCGGATTCGACGAACAAATCACGAAAATCTTGCCGCGACGCCTCACGAGCTTACAGAAGTCACAGATACGCTTAACGCTGGAACGGACTTTCATCTCTTCACCATCAGAAAAACGTTGTCAGGCTCAGACCTAGTTCTCAGAATCCAACAGCCCGGGGTAATTTCTCATCACCAGATGCGAATCAATCTTCTGCACCAGGTCCAATGCCACAGACACAATAATCAATAATCCAGTCCCTCCAAAGAAACTGGCAGTGACAAAGTCATCAGTTATCGTATTCGAGATCACGGTTGGTATCACAGCGATCACAGCCAAAAAGGCAGCACCGACGTACGTGATACGAAGCATGACCTGCTCCAGGTGGGCGGCGGTGCGACTGCCAGGTCTATATCCTGGAATGAAGCTTCCACTGTCCTTCAAATTCTCTGCCATGTCCTTCGGATTGAACGTAATCGCTGTCCAGAAGTAACAGAAAAAGTAAATCAACAGAATGTAACCACAACTGTACACAAATCCCTGACCGGGTGCAAACAAGCTGCCGGTCCACGCCAACCACCCGCCCAGACCTGACTCCTGTCCAAAGACGCGTCCAAGCTGAGCGAATAAAAAGAACGGGATCATCAGAAGACTCGAGGCAAATATGATCGGCATGACACCGCTCTGATTCACACGCAGCGGCAACCACTGTCGATTCCCACCACTCACCCTGCGACCCCGAACATGCTTTGCACTCTGAATTGGAATCCTTCTCTGCCCCTGAGTGATAAAGACCACCACTGCAATGACAGCTACAAACACGATCACCATCACGAGCAACCGCTCGATCCCAAACTCTGTACCAATGCCCACGCCCTTAGTACGAATTCCTTCAACCCACTTCTGAACGATCGCTGGCATACGAGCTAAAATCCCTGCCATGATCAGCAACGAAATTCCGTTGCCTATACCGTAGGCATCAATCTGCTCGCCAATCCACATCAGAAAAACTGTCCCGGCAGTCATCACGAGGGTTCCGAAAAGAATCCAGTGAACACCGGTGTACTCAGCCAATATCATCCCGCTGCCGCTCTCATTGCCACGCATCGACCACATCAATGCGAAGCTCTGAAACATGCAAACCACAACGGTCGCGTATCGCGTATACTCGTTAATTCTTCGCCGGCCAGATTCGCCATCCTTCTGCAACGCCTCCAGCGGTGGGTACACAGTTCCCAACAACTGAAACACAATGGATGCTGTGATGTACGGCATGATACCCAAGCCGAACACAGATCCGCTCTGTAACTCCGTAGCAGCAAACACCGACACTACCTGCAACAGACCCCCAAGCCCTTCCTTGCTCCCAGACTTGGCGTTGTCCATCACCTCCGCGACCTTCGCGTGATTGATGAACGGCAATGTGATGTGGAAGCCCAGGCGATAGACGGCCAGCAAAATGATCGTCAAAAGGATCTTGTTGCGCAGTTCAGGGATCCTGAATACGGTCAGCAGTTTTGAAAACATACCGCCCTAACCCTCTCACAAACGCCACAAAAAAACACATCGATCGCTACGCACAGACCGAACACTCAGTCAGCTATTCGCTCGACTGTCCCGCCAGCAGACAGAATCTTCGCCTCAGCCGACGCTGAGAAACGATGCGCAGTTACCGTCAGGGCAACCGTCAGTTCTCCGTCGCCAAGCACTTTCACTTCGTCAAACCGAGTCGCGATCAGTCCCTTCGAGACTAACAACTCGGGAGTGATCACGCTGCCAGCTTCGAAATTCTCAGACAGCAAGCCTACGTTGATCACAACGACTTCAACTGCAAACTGAGCGTTGTTGAATCCCCTCTTGGCGACACGGCGAAACAGCGGCATCTGGCCGCCCTGGAACCCGCGACGAGTTGAGGAACCTGACCTGCTGAAGTATCCCTTGTGACCGCGGCCAGAAGTCTTGCCGTGTCCAGAACCTACCCCGCGGCCAATACGCTTACGAGGCTTCCGTGGCTGTATACCCGTCTGTACGTCGTTCAAAATCACAGCGTCACCCCTCGCAATCGCTCAATCTGCTCTCTTGTACGCAACTTTTTCAACGCTTCAAACGTCGCCTTGACCAGGTTCAGCGGGTTAGTGCTGCCATACGCCTTAGTCAAAATGTCCGTAATGCCTGCCGCCTCTACTACCGACCGGACACAGTCGCCGGCAATCACACCCGTACCAGGCTTGGCAGGCAGAAGCAATACCTTCGAAGAACGAAACTCACCAATGACCTGGTGAGGAATCGTCGTTCCGACAATCGGCACGCTGACCTGAGATCTGTTCGACTGCTTTGTCGCTTTCTCGACCGCCTGTGGCACTTCGATCGCCTTGCCGTAGCCATAACCAGCACGGCCGTTGCCGTCACCAGTAACGACCAGAGCAGCGAAACTAAAGCGACGACCGCCTTTAACGACGCACGCACAACGACGAATCTGGACTACACGTTCCCCGGAATCATTCTTGACATCAGCTGTCGACACAGGTCACCCCGTCAAACTCAAAGGATCAGAAATTCAGACCTGCCTCACGAGCAGCTTCCGCCAATGCAGCCACACGACCGTGGTAACGGAACGCTCCACGGTCGAACACCACTTCAAGAACACCAGCAGCCTTAGCTCGCTCTGCTATCAGCCGACCCACACGGGCCGCAGCCTCAATGTCGCTGCCCACTCCGCCTGGACCAACGATCTCAGCGTCGACCGTGTTCGCTGACACTAGCGTTCTGCCGGCAGTGTCGTCGATGATCTGGGCGTACATGTGCCTGTTACTACGAAAAACCGACAAGCGCGGACGGCCATGAGCGCTTCTCACCACCCGGTTTCTTACGCGAAACCGACGTCGATCTTCCTGCTTTGCTAAACGCGAACGAATACTCATCGCTTACACCACACCCGAAAACGCAGTCTTACTTGGAACCAAACGCCTTACCGGCCTTACGTCGCACCTGCTCGTCATGATACTTGATACCCTTGCCCTTGTAAGGCTCGGGTGGCTTCACAGCTCGAACTTCTGCGGCAAACTGGCCACACGCTTGCTTGTCGCAACTTTTTACGATCACATGAGTTGGGTCAGGTACTTCACACTTCGTGCCAACCGGCACCTGCAGTACCACCTTATTTGCAAACCCAACCTGCAATGTCAACTTGCTGCCGGACAAACTGGCGTTGTAACCAACTCCGGTAATCTCCAGCTTTTTCTCGAACGGCTTCACAACCCCCGTGACCATGTTATGAATCAGGCTGCGTGTCAATCCATGAAGAGCTTTGCTGGAACGCTTGTCGTCAGGGCGACCAACACTCAAGGTAGAGCCCTCGATGGTAACGCTCATCAACGGATGAACATTCACGAACAGCTCACCAGCTGGACCCTTGGCAGTAACCCTACTACCATCAACAGCGACGTTAACCCCACCCGGTACGGCGACAGGTTTTTTTCCAATTCGAGACATCGAAAACTACCTTTGTTCAGCCCGCAAAGACTTCCGCAGAAACTACCATACCTGGCAAAGAAGCTCGCCGCCTACACCAAGCTTGCGCGCCTCCCGATTACTCAATACGCCTCGCGACGTGGAAAGTATCGAAATCCCTGTACCCTGACGTACGTCCTTCATCTCCGACGCGCCAACGTACACTCGACAACCCGGCTTCGACATACGCTCGACATGCTGGATGACCTGCTCGCCGTTCGGGCCGTACTTCAAGTTGACCCTCAATACGCTATGCTTGCCATCGGTAACCAACTCATGATCCCAAACGAATCCCTCGCGCTGCAATGCCTCGACAACCGCGATCTTCATCTGCGAGCAAGGCATGTCTACGTATGGTCGTTCAACACGAGCGGCATTCCGAATTCGTGTAAGAAGGTCAGCTATTGGATCTGTCATCATAAAACACCCGCCCCTGTTCTTACCAACTGGCCTTCTTCACACCAGGAATCAAACCGTCCAGCGCCAAATTCCTGAAACAAATTCGACACACCTTAAATTTACGGTAAACCGCCCGCGGACGCCCACACAACACGCAGCGATGCTCAATCCTGCTGCTGAACTTGGGCTCCCTCTTTGCCTTCTCGATCTTCGCTTTACTTGCCATGTCAATGCCCTGACCACTTAAAAATTGCCGGACGCTCAGTGTACTCAGCCATCAGCCTTGAAAGGCATCCCAAATGCCTTCAACAAAATTCGACCCTCTTCGTCAGAAGTCGCAGTAGTCACTATCGTGATGTTCATCCCCTGCACGGCGGTTACGGTCTCCGGGTCAATCTCCGGAAACACCACCTGTTCGCTCAGCCCACAGTTGTAGTTGCCGTGGCCGTCAAAGCCCTTGGCACTGACACCGCGAAAGTCGCGAACACGCGGCAACGCAAGTGTGATCAGTCGCTCAAGGAAATCATACATCCGCTTACCACGAAGCGTAACTCGGCACCCAATCGGCTGACCTTCGCGAAGGCGAAACCCCGACACAGATTTCTTCGCCCTGCAGATCTGTGCCTTCTGTCCAGACAGCTGTGTTAAGTGCTCGGCAGCCTGATCGAGCTTCTTGCGATCCTCTACTGCCTTGCCAACACCCATGCTCACGACAATTTTATCGAGCCGCGGCAATGAATGAACGTTCTGTCGCCCCAGACTGCTCTGCAGCTCCGGGACAATTCTACCCTTGTACTCTTCTACCAATCGAGTCATGACTCTTTCACCCCTGATTCAGACAACTTCGCTAGCCAGCGACACGATCTTCATGAATTTACGATCTCGCAATTCCCGAGCTACCGCTCCGAAAATTCGGGTACCCTTCGGGTTTCCATCGTTATCGACGATCACAATCGCGTTACGATCGAATCGAACGTAGGAGCCGTCAGCCCGTCGAGCCGACTTCCTGACCCGCACGACCACACCCTTGACCACGGACCCAGCCTTGATCGCACTTCCGGCCAGCGCCTTCTGCACGCTGACCACGACGATGTCGCCCAGGCTGGCGTAACGCCGCCGAGTCCCACCGAGTACCTTGATACACCTTGCCGACTTGGCTCCGGAGTTGTCGGCCACGTCCAGCAGTGTTTGCATTTGAATCATTGCAGCACCCTAACTCTTGATAAACAAACCGCACTCAGCCCGTAGCGTCCGCACCGACAGACGTTACCACTCGCAACAGGGTCCAACGCTTCAAGCGAGATGCCGGAGGCGCCTCCTCGATTTCAACAACGTCACCCTTGCGCGCAGTATTCGCCTCATCATGAGCATGGCAGACAGTCCGGCCACGAATGATCTTGCCATACTTGGAGTGCTTCATACGACGATCGATCTCAACGCGGATCGTCTTTGAGAGCCCCGCACTCGCCACAGTACCAACCAATGTCTTCTTCATAACGCCGCCTAAGCCAACTTCGATGCCCACCGACCGATCTGATCGATACGCGAACTGTAGAACTAGCCCTGTTCGCGCTCCCGACGAACAGTCATAATCTGCGCAATCTTTCGTCTGAGCTTCTTGGCATTGCTGGGCACGTCGTTGCGCTCCATCGCTGCCTGCACCCGCAGTTTAAACAGCGACTCCTGAGCGCCCCGCAACTCGTGCTCCAGTTGCTCGCCTGACAACTCTCGAATTGACGATGCCTTCGACATCCCTAACCTCGACTCTCAAATCTCTGGCCGTCGACCAACAAGCCGCACACGAATCGGCAACTTGTGAGCCACACGACTAAAACAACTCTTCGCAGTGTCCTGACTTACGCCGCCAAGTTCGAAGAGAACGGTTCCCGGTTTCACCACGGCAACCCAACGATCCGGCTCTCCCTTACCCTTACCCATTCGCGTTTCGAGCGGACGAGCAGTAACTGACTTCTGAGGAAAAATCCGGATGAACACTTTTCCTTCGCCACGAACGTATTGATTAGCTGCGATTCTGCATGCTTCGATGGTCTGTCCGGTCACGTGACCAGCATCGAGACTCTGCAGCGCCCACTCTCCGAACACAACGGTGTTTCCACGCGTTGCGTTACCTTTTATACGTCCTCTTTGGCTTTTTCGATGCTTGACCCGCTTTGGCATTAGAGCCATCAGAAGACTCCTCGGTTGAATAGTCGCCCAAATCGATCCATACTTTTACACCAATAATACCCATCGCTGTCTTCGATTGGGCAAACCCATAATCAATGTGTCTTCTTAACGTTGAAAGCGGAATGGAACCACGACTCGCCTTCTCTGTCCGCGACATCTCAGCACCGCCCAGCCGCCCAGACATCTGAATCTTTACCCCGAAGACACCTGAACTCATCACTTCGTCCAGAGTCTTCTTGATCGCACGACGAAAACTGCCGCGCTTCTCAAGCTGCTGCGCAATCTTCAACGACACCAATGTCGCGTTCCGGTTGGGGTTGTTGATCTCAATGATCTTCACGTCCATGCGGCGACCAGTCAGATCCTCCAGCTCGGCCTTGAGCTTGTCAATCTCCTGACCCTTCCGCCCAATAATCACTCCGGGCCGTGCAGTGTGCATATACACCACTACCTGATCCCGTGTACGCTCAATCTCGACCCGCGCGATCTCTGCGAACGCATACTTGGTCGCTACGAAATGACGAATCTTGTGATCTTCGAGAAGCAAGTCCCCGAACTCACGCTTTGGCGCATACCAGCGACTGCGCCATGTCTCCATCACGCCGACCCGAAACCCTGTTGGCCGAACCTTCTGACCCATTGCTAAACCCCAACTCGCAGTATAAAAATCTAAACCAACTCGGGTGCGTCAACAGACACGTGAATGTGAGCAGTCCTGCGACGGATCAGGTTCGCCATGCCCCTAGCCCTCGCATGAACCCGCTTAAACATCGGGCCACCGTCGACACGCGCCTCTGAAATCTTCAACCGATCAGGATTCCTGACCCCGCGATCCTCAGCATTAGCGATCGCACTTCGCAAGACCTTTTCCAGAAACCGCGCGCCCCGGTTCGGCTCGTACGCAAGAGCATTCAAGCCCTGCGTCGCGGTCTTACCACGAATCATGTCGGCGAAAGGACGAACCTTCGTCGCCGAAATACGCGCATATTGGTGAGTAGCAGTGACTGCGGCCATGATTACTTCTTACCCTTTGAACCGTGCCCTCGGAATGTACGCGTCGCCGAGAACTCACCCAGCTTGTGACCAACCATATCCTCAGTCACATAAACGCTGATGTGCGCTCTACCATTGTGCACCAGAAACGTATGGCCAACGAACTCCGGAGAGATCGTGCAACGCCGAGCCCATGTCTTCACCGGCTCTTTCCGTCCGGCCTCGTTTAGCTTCTCGACCTTCTCGAGAACACGCGGATCCACAAAGGGACCCTTTTTCAGCGAGCGACCCATCTAACAACCCTTCCCGGATCCAAAACTATATTTTCACTTCGCCATAGCGTACAGAAATTCGACGTCGAATGATCGCCTTGCCCGATGCTTTCTTACGATTTCTCGTTCGTCCGCCTTTGGCAAGCAAACCACGTGGGGAGCAGGGATGACGTCCGCCGGAATTTCGACCCTCACCACCACCCATTGGATGCGCCACCGGATTCATAGCAGTACCACGAACACGCGGCCTGATACCCTTCCAGCGATTACGACCCGCTTTTCCGATAACGATGCTGCTGTGCTCTGAATTGCCAACAATACCAATCGTGGCACGACACGAGGCTGGAATACGCCGCACTTCTCCACTCGGCAGCGTAATCTGCGCCCAACGTCCGTCACGCGCATTGAGCGTCGCACCCATGCCAGCACTGCGGCACAACTGACCGCCACGCCCTGGCTGCATCTCAATATTGTGAACCATGGTGCCAAGCGGTATTGAGTTGAGTGGCATGCAGTTTCCTACATTCGGCTCAACCTTCGCA
>Ga0138279_1060102_pt1 | contig 10684 bp, 3 predicted proteins | sample M_140205_X_mt_FD_106908 | JGI IMG/M metagenome (GOLD analysis project Ga0138279, IMG submission 106908) | Freshwater microbial communities from Lake Montjoie, Canada - M_140205_X_mt (Metagenome Metatranscriptome) | ecosystem: Environmental > Aquatic > Freshwater > Lake | place: Canada: Quebec...
CAACGAGTCAACCTCATGCTCCTAGGTTCTTAAGAGAAGGTGACAATCGAACCAGACTTGCGTCTGCCAGGGTACTCCCTGATTGTCTTACACGCTACCGTGTTACTCTACCTGTTTCCGGTTTTCTCCGCTGTATTTACCAACTATACAGTCTTCCGAGCAATCGCTGTTCGCATACGGCACGCCCAATCTCCCAGGCGATACGTCCATACACTGACCCCAAACTTGAATTAACTATCTCGCCGTAGCCAATCGCTGTTTCAGTCAACCCTGCAACTACTGGGATCACAGCTGATACCAACTGTGGATGCATCCATGCATAAGAAACAGTAGGTGGCTTGCCAATCAACCAGTCTAGTGCTGTTCCGAACCCCGTGCGTAATGCTCGCGCCTTCATCCTGGCGTCTTGGGCAATATCCGTTTCTAGTAATGTTTCCAACTTGACTTCCCTTAGCTGGGCCAACTCTCGTGCCTGGGTCACTCCACCAGCCCGCATTCCATATTTGCCAAAGCTTTGTGCTTTGGCTATGTCGACATAGTCGCGCCAGGGATCCAAGGTGTCCAACATTCCAATACTATGTACAGCCGTAAGCAGTACGTGCATGAAACGAGGACCAAAGCCGCTGATATGCCCGGGTACTAGTCTTTGTTCTTTTAGATGTAGTTTATATTGATCCTTCGCTAGACCAGAAACCCCGTGCACGTCTACTGTGCTTAAGCTGCTAATGGCCTTCTCCTTTGTAAGAACTTCTGCTTCTGCCGTGCTAAGTGCAAACCCCGAACGTTCGAAGCTGGTCTTAGTCAAACCAATGCCCCATTCTGCCACTTGCAGCTGTACACCGGGTAGTTCTCCCATCGTGTGTAACCCCGGGGTTAACTTTGCTTGTACCACTGGGGGCATGCCCAGCCCTAGACCGCCGTCTAAGCCACTTAGGGCCAGCACCTCCGATGATAATCCGCGGAATCGAGCCCATACTCGAGTCAGTCTTTCCCAGAGCCAAAGCCCACGACAACGACGTCGTTCTAGACTTTGACAGGTTACCCACCAGGCCCTAACCATACCCTCAGCATCCCAGGGCTCGTTTGTCCAGGGTTTACGCTGTGTAAGAGATGGAATAATGCGAGCTGGATAGCCTCGCGCACCGTGTATTGAAAAGTGCACTCGTAGTAGTTCAGTAGCACCACGGATAGCGGCGATCTTTCCCTTTGCATACACGTAGTTTAGTGCTAACCCTGCGAAAGCTAGCAGTAGAGCCCAATTTTCAGAATTAACCATGAAACTGCTGTCGTCACCTCTGAGTGCCAGGTGCACTATCCACATAGTACGTTTTGTTCCTGTCCAAGCTTCAACCAGCCGGATCACACTCTCGCTGGCTACACAGTTGAATGCATTACCAACGGCAGATGTGATAGCTATACCTGAAGGTAGCTGGTTGTGCACCCTAAACACCTGCTGTGCTTTAGGACCAATATTGTTAGGCGTAGCTAATGTCGAATTGATTAAGCCACTCAGCGCGTTGTGCGCTAGCCAATCCGGTACACCCGTTTCTTTTTCAAGTGCACATTGAAGTAACTTTTGACCAATGGCAAGAATTTCTGTATTAGTAGGTTGTTTATCGAATGATTTAAAGTCCTCAGGCAATCCAGTGTATCCCATTGCTGAATAGTTTACCATATTCCAAAGACGAATTATCTCTTGTCGTGGTGATTCGGCTAGAGTCACACCCGGCCACTGATCATATACGTCTCCAGTTAGGTGATGTAGGTAAGCCCACACCATATAGAAACCTAGATCGCCGGCTACCGCTATTCTGATTTTCGATAGCTCACTCTTTATCACAGCGACGTTGATGGATGTCTCTGCCCGCTGAGCTATGTCAACTATTATCTCAGGTGAGCTGATATACGGCAGAAGCAATTTACGTGCTTTCACCTTCTCCTTCTTCCCCTCGACACTGTAAAATAGTTTGCCGTAGCTGGAGGCACCTGAAGTAGCCCATAGTCCGGCGTCTTTAACAAACTCCTCAAATGTAGCTTTCCTACCCACAGGATTAGCTGTCAATACTTCTACACAGTCCATCCAACCCCACTCCTTCTCCAGTCCATCACTCGTAAAGTGGTCTAGGCCAAACCCCTCTGCTGCATCCCTTGTTTCCTTAACTACATCAAACGTTGGATCAGGTAACAACCGAAACCCTGACATACCAGTAGCCTCAACAAAAGGAAGGTAATCATCTGAGAACACACTGGACTTTAAAGCAACACTAACTTCCTTGCTGTAACGCTCGAAGATTGCCCCACTTCTTAGGGCTCCCCTTTCTTCCCACCAACCTAGCCAGTCTATTTTGTCTGAAAATACTAGATGTGCAACAGCCATGTTTAACATCATCACATATTCATTGATAAACCTCAGTTTATATAGTGTATCAGCTACACTAAAGCGTGAACCGGCGTATAAAGTAGGCAAATCCTTCATACGTAGTCTTAACAATCCAAGTGATGCTGGCGTTCTTGGCGGAAACGCTACCTCCCACTTTTCTTTGCCGCTTAGGCAGTCTTTTATTTTATCACGGTAAGTTGGATCCTCCACAGGCAGTACCTCCTGGGGTAATAACTCTGTCTCTGGTGGACCTTTCCAATCCGTGGGTCTAGTTGGCAATTCCGTCTCAGCCACTAGCCCAACAGCTTTTCGCCATTTATTGCGAGCAGCTATTGGCAGTACCTGATTCTTTGTTGCACGCTCGACGAGTAGACTGAATTCTGCTTCTGTCATCCCGTTTTCCTTTAGCGTCCTCGTCGGTGGACCAATCACCCTAGGCAACCTATTCGTATTATTTGTTTCCAACCCCAGCCCCCCCGCCATCTTCAACCCCGCCCGAGTACCCCACACCTCTTTTACCCACACTGGTAAAGGAGGCGGAGCACCGGCGAAGTCGAAGGATGTGACAGGACTAGCTGCGAGCGACGCCTTCAGCTGTTGGGGCAGGTGCGGTGGCCGATACACTCATGTCACCGCCCACTCCAACAGCAGCTGCGGCGCCGCCGGTTTCAACGTTTAGTAACTGGTTCAAACCAGTCACTGCCTCTGTGCCTACACTTGCGACAGCAGCCTCTTCCTTGTTAGTTTCGAGAGCTGCGTTCTCAATGTCAGGTACACCCTCACCAAACTTGCCAACCATGTCAAATGGGTCAGAAAACATACCTCCAAGACCAAAGACCTGGGTTGGCTGTACGGCAATGGGAGTGTAGATTTGAGTAGGCAACGCAAGCGGTATCTGCACTGAATAGTCGTTTAGCAACTGGCTACCAGTACGAGTCCAACCGGGAGTAGTTGTAGTGGAACCATAGACTATGAACGACGTGGCTGTCTTCCTTGGCCACAAACTAAACGCATTTACAACTTGAGCAGCAACTCCGCCAATCTGAGCGTTACCACCACCTTGCAGGATAGGTGTTGGAACACTGACGATGACGGCGCCACTCGCGCCGTCATACGCATTGATTATTCCCGGAGTACTACCATTGTTCCATATAACGTATTGGGCCCAGATGTTAAAGTTAGCCATAAAAGTGTCGTCAACGTAACAACGGGTGCCGGCCATTTGAGGGACGACAGACGCTGTCAATATCTGTAGCGGTACGAGTGGACCGTAAACCCCAGCGTTTACGGATTTAACGATAGGGTTGTTTTCCCATGTTTGGATCTTGTTGTCCTTGAAGCGCAGGTAAGTATTGCGAGTAAGCACAGCATAGGGTGGGAGTGGAGCCAACACTTTACAGAAGCGCCTTGTCACATTGACAAAGTCGCCGTTGTTAAGTACTCCGGATATGTACCCGTCGTTGGCAAACGTGTCAGCTGCTGTTGGCCCATAGGTTATGTACCTACGAGCGAAGATGTTCCTGCCAACCAAATCCTGGCCTAGTTTGCAACCGTCGCTCGACCAGGCAAAACAAGCACGCAAAGCGTTTTGGATAGGGCTGTTTCCACCATTCAGAGAACCGGATTGTAGGAAACGTCCGTCCATGTTGCGTACATGAGATGCAGTTCCAGGATCTACGTATGATAGACCCGCCTGAACAACGTCCCACCAGATGCTTGCTGCTACACCTAGTGTTATATTAACTAGTTGCTGAGCCGCAGCCATTCGAGTGACTAGTGGGGCACCCAGCATCATGTAGTAGGGAAAAGCGTGGTCGAGAGGCTCTGCGATACTGCCAAGGCGTCTGCTCTTCCACTTTGGATCACCATCGTTAGATGGCTCACTCAGCCCAAGTAACATGAATGAAATAGCTTCCGGCACGCTGCGGTTGTAGTTAAAACTGGGCATAGCATTAGTCCATAGTGGTAGAGTATCTGGTACGTACACTGCCTGTGCGGCCATTGGCACGTAGCAGTTGTCATAGTATACAGGCTTGCCGATTGTAACACTGCTTGGTATGGCTGTACCCTGGCGTAGCGCATTGAATACCCAGGTGCGTGAACGAAGTAGATTCATCATGTACGACATGCATTCAATGAACGGTACGACTTTTGCTAGTGTATTACGCATATTGATTACATCCGCTAAGGCATAGGGATTGTATGAGTTGTGGAATGTAGCAAGCAGTCCAGTTAACGAGTACTCGGTTGCAGTAACCTGATCCTGGGCTGCACTACCGTAGATGATGTTATCGCCGGGGGCTAGGTTTACTGGAGCATAGGGTACGGGATTGCCTCCTACGTAAGGCTGGCCTCCAGCCAGTACGTATGACCCGCCAGTTTGCATTCTGAACAGGCCAGAGGCTTGTGCGTCAGCAGGAGTGCCGGGAGGGGACGAACGAGCAGTGGCTGAAGCCGGCACTACTACGGCTATGCTATTCACGCCTGTCATACGCAAACATTCTGCAATGTGGGTGTAGTAGATTGCTGCACCATTGGCGTCGTAAGCCTGGAACCCAGCGGGGATAAGAGGATACGGGGCGTAAAGCATGGCTAGTGCTAGAGCTGTGGCCCTGAGGATTTGCGAAGGCTGAGTGCCAAACGCTGTCATGATAGTTTGGGGCATGAATACCACAATACCCTTACCCGATGTTGCCGTGTACGTACTGTTGACCCAGGCATAAGCGAGCTGTGCTGTAGTGAAGAACGTGACCTTGCAATCCATACCACACACAGGAATGATAGGTAGTGGATTACTGAGTGTCCCGTTAAAGCCATTGTATCCGTACTGTTCAACGAAGGGATAACCTGACCTGTCACGTTGGAACGAAGGCGCTATCTGCACTGATACAATTGGAGTTTGGAAGTTAGTCAGCATAGCGTCAGACACATACGTGCCGCCGATTCTGAACGGACTAAACTGCTCCTGGTATGCAGCCATCTTAAGTGCGATTTCCTCGGGACAGAACTGACCTATGGACTGAGCTTGGCGTGTAAGTTCAAGCATGTCGTTTGCCAAGAAACCAGATTGCGGTACTACTGAGCTTGCCCTGTATGATGCTTTAGTCTGGTCATCAAGTATAGTGCTAAGTGACGCTGCGTAAGACGTGGGCTGCAAGTTATAGCCACAACCGTCCTCACGCTGACCAAACAACACAGGTTGATCTGTCTGTAACACGGTGGAGAATACAGTTGCTATACCCGTGCCAAGTCCCACGCCGGTAGCAAAGAAGTGCACTCCGACTACGTTAGCGGGGGCGCCAATCAAAGTAAAATCCGTAGTACCGATGCTATCGATAGTGTAACCCAGACCAATCACGAATGCTCCAGCCGTGATGGGTGGCGTTGTCAGTCCAACGGCCGTTCTAGGCCACAGACAGCTTGTCTCAGGCACGGAATAACCACTGCCAGTCTGACCGCCGGTATCGTTCACCTGGATCATACGCTGGCAGAAAAAAGTACCTGCGGTTTGAAGACGACGATCAGTTGACAGTGCACCAAACGAGCCGAACTGTGCCATGACTTGGCCACGCACATCGAGATGCTTGTCAGTAGGCTTGCTTGGCAAAACGGTAGTCATGAGCTCTTCTGAGTTTTCAAATGTCTCTTGGTTAAAGTTAGATGGGATAGCACGTCCAGTGGTCACGAAGGGGTTGGCCGCCATATTGCCATTTAGACTGTGCATCTCAGCATTGTGCGAAGCTGCTTTGGCCGCTGAGTAGCCATCGCAAATGTTGCCGTTTTCTGAGTGTTTGAGTTTATTCCACGCAGCCTTCAAAGCTTCCTCGTACCCGTTAGAGTCACCGAAGCCATCAAGCTGGTCAGTCGCAAATCCACGACAGAAGAAGTACCATCCGTCGAACGCCTCAACTTTCTCCTCCCACAAAGCAGCAAGTATGGCGGCAAACGCTCCAGCATCTTGGAGCACGTCCATCTGGCCACAGGTACCTTCGTGTGGACCAACTGCGTTCTCAAGGTCAGCCACCCAGTCAGGATATAGTTTGCGAAGTCCTTTGTAGATACCAGACAGTATGTCCTTGTTTTTGGGCTGTTTCTCGTACAGCCAACCGATGATACTTGACCAGTCAGGGCGTGTTTTGTTCCCACTGCATGTAAGTTTACGAAGCAGGCGTCTAACTACCGGGTTTACGGACTTATTTCGTACCTTTGCTGCTGCTTTCTTTACCTTAAAGTTCCTCCCCTCTGCATCATCACCTGCGACTACTCCAGGAAGATGGCTCTTTGGTTCTTTAACCTTAATGTCGAAGTGTTCCCATTCCTCACCAAGTACGTACAACTCGTCAACTGGCACGTCAGGTACGACTAGCTTTGACGCCTGAGTTCTGAGGTCTTGAAGTACGTCGCCTTCTGAACCAAATGTAGACAACATCTCCATCTCATTCTCGAGCTCGTCGTCCACAAGGGACAAGAACATGTTTGCGGTGAAGCTATTGATTAGTGAATTAGGGTGATCAAGGCCAACTTTCATACCGTGAACAACAGAAGACACGTTACCATTAGGTTGGCGTAGCTTGAACCAGCTCTTGATGTTGCCGTTTAGTGCATGCATCAACCGGTTTCTTGCAGCTTGCATTGCGGCAGCGAATCCGGCAATTGAAGGTACAATGGCTGCAGCACCAGGGTCGTAATTTGACACCCAAATGGGTGCCTCTTGCTCTGGCCAACTGACAATTCCAACGGGCATCGGGTCTTGCTCTCCGTCACTTAGGCTTGTTGATCGCCCTGAGATGAACATTTGGATAGCATGGATACCGGCCCCGGACGTACCGTTCGCTGGAGCGCCACCTAGCGTAACTAACGAACTGACTGCGACTGTGTTCCATGTAGACGAAAGAGCGACAATTACTGAATATCCAGCTGGGACGGATACGTCAAAAGATGTTGGACCACCGAAGTTTACGGCTGTATTCACCGACTGTACAAGTACAGGCTCAGTGTCCTCGTAAGTCCAGCTGTGAACGGGAAAGCTGTAACTGAAAGGAGGGGTGAGGCGAAACGAGGACGTTACCTGTCCAGCCCAACCTGCTGGGAAAGTAGCTTCTCCAACTACCAAGCCATCAAAATTGAATCTAACGGCATCGGCAGTAGAATTAGTATACATTACTTGTGACGTACATGGTGAAGTGCCCGTAGGAGCAAACCCATAACCGTTACTTGTCGCCTCTGAGTAACCCGGGTCTAATGTTAGCACAAGGTTCACGTCTCCGAGAGTGGTAGGCTGAACGAATGCAGCAGCGCCTTCATTCCAAGCAGTGTACCCAGCTGCGCCGATTGGCACAATGAATGACACACCTCCTAGCCCCCAGACGTCAGTTGTGAAAGTAACGGTGGTAGCGGCCGTTGTTGCACCATACACGAGACGGGTTCGTGTTACTTGGCCAGATATCACAGCCATACTGCCACCTTGCTGTACATTTAAGTAGTCAGGCATAACCACGGTTTTCTTAGCGGCATACCATTTAGCAAAACGGTCGCACCAATCGTGTGGTGTAAGTTCGATGGTAGTTTGGTATCTAACATGGAATACAATGGCGGTAGTTCCGTCGTTTACCGTAACGCTAAAGTTAGCAGGCAACGACAACACAGATATGTTCGGAAACTGGGTAGGACTGGTAGCCAGATCAGACTGTAGCTGGTCTGTTTGATAGGGCGGAGGACCAGGATTAGGTTCGATGCCTACAAGTGGAGGAGCGACTGGCTGATATTCGCTGATCCAAACCGGTCTATCTGTTGCCACACTCAGAACGTTCACGTTAAGTGGATCCGGTATGCCTCCAGATGCAGTGTCCGTGTGCACAGTGTTTCGAACAGTTCCGACATCTAGTGACCCAAGATATTTAGGCAACGTCACACTTGCGGTTGTAGCAACGATGCCGTCCACTACTACAGTCAAGTTGTTGGGGAAAGCGGGCAGTTCGAGGTCGGTAGTGGTGTGAACAATGTTACGAACTGAGCCTACATCAATACTGCCTAGATAGCTAGGGAGTTGGAACTGGTTATCCACATGTGTAGTCACAGTACCCACTGTTCGAATTGGAATGGCATCTTCGTCCACTGTGTTGCTTACGTGAGCAGAAGTGAAGATAGGGTTCAGGCTAGTGTTTGTAGGCAAGGTGACTGTCGATGCCACACTACCTACCACTGTAACTCCTGAAGTGGCAGCCGAACTGGTTACAGCCACAATCCCTCCTACTGCTAGAGCAGATAGACCCGTTCCCACCGTGACAAAACTGCCCGGCACGCTGTCCACTATCACTGCTCCCGACGCCCCGTTTCCTTTAACGGTAACAGTAGGATTAGGCATACTGTCAATTGTTACTCGGGCTCGGGCATCAAGGTTTGGAACAGCTGTCAGTGCAACGTTCTGTGTAGCCGGAAAGTTGCTGATGCTTAGACTACTGGGAACAGAGGTGCCAACGTTGCCATTAATGTTCCAGCTTGCTGCAGCAGTCGGCCTGACATACACTCCTGGAAGTAGTACATTATTACTACCGCAGACTGGAACTACATTGGTAATATCGACACCTCCCCCAACGCTTGCTGATACTGCGCCACTAACGTTAGTATTGATGGTTGGAACAGATGACAGGGCAAGGGGTGCAGCAAAGCTTGATACGGCTACTTCCATTGCAACAGATGAGACTGGGTCATAGTACGGGAAGTAATTCAACCGAAGTACCTGACCAGTCTGACCCGCCCCGGATAGACCAATGTACATATAAGTTTCGTTACCTGGCTCAGTCACCATTTCCGACGTTATTAGACTTGTGGCTCCAGAGGGTTGCTGTCCATTCAAACCAGGTATGAAGCTGGCTCCAACTGGAAAGGTACCACCTGCACCTACAATCCAATTGACTGCGGACTGGTAATTGATAGGCAACAGCTGAGTGTTAGTGACAAAGCTAAAGGTAGCATTAGTAGGAGCGGGTGACTGGATCGTCCACTGGTGGTCCACGTTGTTCCAGCTACTAGGAAATGTGCTACGATTAATTTCATACACATAGTAATCACTGCCAGACGTTGGTGTCACATATGAGCCGACACCAGTTGTAAGCTGAATTGTTCCACTAAGTACACCGCCTGTTACTGTGTACGGTCCGGGATTGGTCTCGACGCTTACAAGTCTAGGTGCAGGAGTATCTCGGCTAAACGTCACTGTTTCCCAGTCCTGGTCGGTCTCGATTTCAATTTGGTGTGACAATCGGTCACTACCCAGGCTTCCAGTCCTGCGGAGGACCTTTGCCTGTGCCTTCTCAAGATTGTGCTTTCGCGTCAAGAGCAAGGTCTTCTCCGCCATCTTTGTCTCCCTCTGCGCCTGTAGAAGGATTGTCCAATGGCGGACTGAACGAGAAATCCGCGCATCACGCTCAGCATCCGATTCCTCAGGCAGTAGGTAGGGGTCAATATCGTAGTCGTTCGCCTTGTGGCTAATGGACTCAAATTCAACCTTGTCTCCGTCTGTCTGGGATTCGCCTGCTGCGCGCCAATGCATGACTTTCTCGGCTCCTATCTTCCGCTTAGTGTTAGGAGTCTTTTTGTTTGGACTGTGAGCCGGGTCCGCGGCATAGTTTGTGTTTTTGGGAGTGCGTTTTTATGTGCAATCAACTTTGGAGCACGAGTCAAAGTTGATCCATGCCAGGCCAGTCGCGTTACCGCGTAGGGTGGTCTTTAGAATGTGTTGCTATCCATACGTTTCTGGATAACTTACGGGGTGCGCCCGTTTTACGCAGTACTGTTGTACTACACATTCGTGCCGTGGGAACGGCAGTGCGTATGGTCCGTTACCGTGCTCAGCTGTTGCTGAAAGAGCACGCGGACCGTTTAGTGATTACGTCACCAGCGACCTTCGTAACCAGAAGGTATAAGGTGACCGTTGCGTACGGTCATCGTCTAAGACAAGTCAGGTGGACACTGCCACTGGCGTCGCTTGGATACTAAGTAACCAAGCGGCATCCTACCTAACTTGTCGAAAACCAGGCTATTGGTTAACATCACGCTGCCGAACTACATCGGATAACATACGCGTGAAAATGGACTCGGGCTATTACACCACCGACACTCCCATATCCTGACTACAGTTAATTGTTTTTCTTAGGTCCGTAACTGAACGAACCAAATCATGCCTACCGACCTACTTGCATGCACTCCGCCCACTGGTATAGTGACGGACCACCACTCAGCCACGAACCGATTTCTACCGATCGGATTGGGCCTTTAACCGAGAGCTGCTCGGGGTCAAGAAAG
>Ga0138279_1032604_pt1 | contig 10671 bp, 19 predicted proteins | sample M_140205_X_mt_FD_106908 | JGI IMG/M metagenome (GOLD analysis project Ga0138279, IMG submission 106908) | Freshwater microbial communities from Lake Montjoie, Canada - M_140205_X_mt (Metagenome Metatranscriptome) | ecosystem: Environmental > Aquatic > Freshwater > Lake | place: Canada: Quebec...
AGGACACCCCCAACCCAGTTATCTAGGTAATAAGAGCATATAGAGCCCATGTCCATTAATTACGTCTCGCAACAAGTTCCGCTCAAGCGCGGAAATTGCTGTCATAGATGGTCGACCTATATGTCATCCAATCTAAGACGTGGCTATCTAGCCTAGTCACCCTTGACAACCACAAAGCGGCCCTGTCTTGTGCGAACACCAGTGCTCTCACTGGATTCGAAGTCAGGTCATCTGTTGTGATGTGTATTCCCTAGTTGACTACTGTCATCCCCACGTAAGTGGAGGCTTGTAGTTTCTCTAGCATCGTAAAGGGCTGCTGGTCTCCCAGCACGTTTTTGGCCTCATTGTATTATTGGGCCGTGAATGGCGTGATTGTGTGCTGGTGGAATAGGTTCCGTGCCTCTACAGGACTTATCTTTACCTAATCCGCATACAGTCGCCTGTTATTTTGGACCTTTTTGGTTAACACTACGGTCACCGTTCCCTGGTCTACATCAACACTTTGTTGCTCCAGTAGCATGGCAGAGTGTTCGGCCATGAGTGTCTGGTACAGATGGAAGTCCCTGCTACGCAGTACTTCCATGTACTCAGCGGAATTTAATGAAAGGGACTGTTGTATGTCACCTAACACCGAGAGAGATGAGCTGCGCTATACCAGCTGCCTGGAGATCCAGGCCTTGGTGGCACTCTTGCTTGGTTTGAATAGCTGCTACACCTTTGCGCGAAGTTTGGGCTAAGCAGCTCTCCTTTTTGCCTGCATGGTCATTACCATTGTTGGCCTAACGGATTCGTCCTCTCTTATCAGCCTTAGCCTGGGCTCGTAGTATGGGTTGTCGTATGCCGGCTGAGTCATGACCCAGACTGTGAAGTCTAGCTGAGTCTTTTGTTGCAGCCACCCTGGGGCCACAGATTTACTGCATGCTATAGACTTGATCTTCTAGCTACGCAGTGAGAGCATTACAACTCTGCAGAATGGGTTGGTAGCATTGCACCTCCTTTACAGCTGCACCCAGTCGGAGTAGTAATCGTTCTTTTGAAACTCCACCTCCTCGACGGTCATCTGGTACTTCTGATCCTCGAGCCAAGGCTTCTTGAATGTTATGGACGTCTTCATCCTCCCAGCCTTGCCATATGCTAGTCCTCCAACGTTGTATATGACTTGTAAGAAGTCGTTAATTGGGCAGCAGCTTGGGGTGATTCTATTCTTCTGCACTGACACGAGCAGCCCTTCCGCCTTAAATGCCTACATCAGGTCCACAGCTTATCTTTAGGTGTGCACCATCAAAGCCGCATCGTCGCCCCCCACTCTGGTGTCCAAGGACAATGGTATACTAAGGACATCCGTGAGTGTTGTCAAATACAGCAGGTTCGCTATTGACCCGATGTGTGATGTCATCTTGACCCCGCTCATTAGGCCTTTCACTATGCTCCAGCTGTGGGATTCGTAATTCATCACGCTGGCTGAGGCTACCCAGTCCTGGGTCGTTGTCCCGTAGTGTGCTCCTGACATGCTGATTATATTCAGGGTGAGCATGGTCATAACGAAGTGTTCGACTGTGTGGTCGAACTTGCTTTAGTCTATTGGCACCATCACCTCCCATGTCTCCATCAACCTATCCTCCCACTGCACTCTCTGCCTCTGGTTGGAGAATGGGTACACCATTTTGAGGTAGTCGGACTGTGGTCCTTCCGTCAGAGCCATGAACCTAGTGTAGATCCATGTGTAATAGACGTACGTTGCCATGTCCGTGTTAACCACCTGCCTGACTTTGCCCGCCTCCTACTTCTGAACCGCATAGTAGTTTTGCATCCCATCTGTCTTGTAGTGTTGGATCAGCTAGGTCAGCACGCTGTCGCTATCTTACTGTGATAGTATCGCCTCCAGCTTGGGAATGTTCTCCAGCAGTATTATGTACTGGGATTTGGTTAGGCCATGAAACTTGCTAGACCCGTCGCTCATCAGATTAGCTATTGTCTTCCTAGCGATCATTGCCGGATCTGGGGCAGCCTGGTGCATGATCTTAGGCATGAGGGCTTGCATTCTGTCTGGCGTGACGTGTACATAGTGGGTCCCTTGTAGCTCTACCATCTATTTTCCCACTTCCAGCGGAGTCATGTTGTGTTTGGGCAACTTGACTGCTTGGCCCATGCCTGTCCATGCCTATAGTTATTCCACAAATAGGTCGGGATCCTTTCTCTCCGTGTAGCCCTTTTGAAAGTCCCAATACATCAGTAGCTGTTGCAGGCAACTACCCTAGTTGTAGTTAACTACCCCCTCCATGTGATCTTTGTCCGCCGCCGTTGCTTCCCTGATAGCCTGTACGCTTAGCGGAAGATTTGGTAGTAGTTGGCTTGTCAGGGCCTGGGTTAGAGCCCCCTCCGTTAGCATCGAACTCGTCTTCGCTCTTGTCCTCCTCTGAGGTGTCACCATGCCAAGCAGCTAGCTCACCGTTTCGTTCTTTACGCGTGACTCGGAGTAGTGACTTAATGGCCAGCTTGATAACACTAGCAATTCGGCGAACGCCCGATCCTCCTGTTTCGATAAACCATTATCGTATTACGCAGTTGCTATACAGAACATTACCACTGCAGATGCTAAGTATTAGCAAATCGCTTGCTAATCCGCGAAGCTTTGCGTGGGACTGTATCCATTTAGGAGTCTTTTCAAGTGAGACTACAAATGGCCATATTCCGGAGATCTTGTGTGTTTCAGCGCTAGAACTCCAATCAATAAGGTCGCGTAAGCATCTCTCTACTTTCGAAAGAGCGTCCAGGCTGCAACCTTTAGCCTCCTCTACGAAAGTACCGTTGACCCAGATGTTGATATCATGAGCTACTCGGTCTCTATCTTCATCTTCCAGGGCTGTGTTGGGCTTGAACTCCTTTGTGGTTAGGATTTTAGGGATCCTAGACACTGGCCCATCTACCTGTATCTCCTTTTGTTTGTTTCCAGGAGGCCAGCTATCCACTGATATGACGTCGAAGGAACTGACGGCACCTTGCGAGAGTCCACTGTTGAGGTCAGCCTGCTCAGACTTGACTTCATTAGGCTCTCCGCTGATTACCTCCTCTCCGCCAAGGATATTGGAACCTCTTATGACGGCCTGCCTGTCACCCTTCTTGTCAACTGGTCCGAGCTTGGCGAAGAAGTTTTCCCCAGTAATGTCTAAGCCTAAAGCTTTAGCAAGTAGCTCTGGATTGCAGTCATTCCAATGGCGCTGAACTCTATCCAGTGCCAAAGTTCGTCGCTTGCCTTGCTCGAATTCCCCTCGTTTTCTGAAGAACCACTCATCGCTAGAGATATTAGCTGGTCTGTCATCCGAGCTCTCAAAATCATATTCCTAACTCCATTTAGACACATGCTTACTTACCTCAAGATTGAACTCCCTTGCAACATGTTTTAATTGGAGAGAACGTTCACCGGCATTGTCAGACAGCGCTCCAGTACCTCTGCCGCTTAGCCTATCTAGCCCAACATCGCCAGCTAAGGTGGTTTGCTTCCAGTTTATGGCCCTGTAGCTCGGATGGAATTTATATGGTGCAAAGAGCTTGACCACATACTTGTTATACTGGGACCAATCTCTATCGGCATCTTCTCCTATGATATAAGATGCTGCCACCTGAATAGACTAATCTATTATTTTGGGCCTATCCTTGAGGTTATAAGCATGGAAAACCGTCTATTCAAGGAGGACTCTAAGCTGTTCAGGCTCCAGTACTGGCTGAGGGCACGATTCTTCCCCAGCATCAACCCACACATATCCTGTAGCAGTAGGAACTGCGTATGGAACGTCTCTCCATCTGATAGATCCCACTGCTGTTCTGACTTGCTGAGAATCAGCTCCAACGAATTGAGCACTCCAAGCTTTGGCTACTCCCTCCGCCATCCTAAGACCATTAGCTATCCCGTCTTTAACTATAGCCATTAGTGGACGAGCACAGTCTTGTACTTCTGCAATAACTTCAGAACCCTTCTAAAGTTTGGGATCTCGGCTGATAACTAGGAGCCTATCTCGCAGCTGATTTAGTAGCTCAGCTTACTAAGCGAACCTATCGACGATAGATTTAATTGCGGATCCAGCTTGTCGACAGTCCATATTGTCTCTAATCCCAAAGCAAATAATAGCCAGGAGATTGACGGAAGCTATGCAAGATTTGATCCTCTCGAGACTAGCACCGACGTCCCGAGTATTGGCTCCGTGTTGGAGGCGAATTATCTCAGCACGGCTGGCTATTCCAGCTCCTCTAGCAGAGGCGCTAGGATCGTATCTGTATTAAGATCTGCTGCAAGTCTTAGGATTAGATTCGATTAGCACCAGCTGCTTAAACTTCCCAAGAAAAAAGTCTGCTGCACCTTCCTTCTTGACCCCCTGAGTCAAGTCGTGAACTATGCTCTGAGGCGTCATATCTTAGCCGTCGTGTTCATTCATAAAGGTCAGAACTAATGCTTTCGCTGCCTCCTTCTCCATAGAGTTAGGCTTGGTAGATCCGGTCATGTAGTCGAGGAGGCCCGTTGTGGCGTCAGCAAGCGTGTCACGGTCTGGCATCTGGTAGACATCTTGATGACGCACGTTGGACTGAGCCTTAGTCTGCATCTGCATGCTTGCTCTGGTTTGGTTTCTTTGCCCACCAATCTGCTTTTGCTTGATTCTGTCGTCGGCATGTTTCTGCTCACCTATGGTATCGAAGCTCGACCGTTCCACACGGGCTAGATCCGAGCTTTTCATGCCTCCTCTCAGCTTGCCAACCCTGATCTGGATATAGCCGTTTCTGTCATATATGACGGAGTTCCTGTTGGCTAGGACCATAAACTATAGCCTTTGCCTGGTGCTGAGAAGGTGATAGTCTTCTGCTCTGAAGCTGGCGATATCATTGCCCCAGTAGCATGACTCTCCTTGTCCTAAGAGAGCTCCTGCTCCCCCGGGCCCTTTCCTGAGTATGCCTTGCTTGCCCATTTGCATGTAAACAGGTACATTTGAGCTCATGATGACTTGCCTGTCACCTTCCCATCTCCAAGAGACCCTGTCCCTGTAGAGAGTGACTTATGCCTTAGGGTTTAAGTTTACTCCCGAGTATTTCTTAGTGACTGGCTCATATAGTCCATTACCATGGCCTTGCACATCCATCGAGGAGAGCATCTGTGGAGGAGCACAATCGTATAACAATGTAAAATCGTCAGATGGCTGCTCGATGGTCATGCCAACGTGCATATCATGTCCTGATACCTTGAATTGCAGTATGACTGACATGTTGAGCTCATTAGACATGAACCTCGGCATGGCTTGGAAGGCCGTATAGCGGGAGGAGAATGCGTCCGGGAACCCTTGCATGGAGCATACTACGTCAGTAGTCTTGAAAGCGTCCTCTTCAGCATCACCAGACTCGGCCTTGTTGAACACGAGGAAGCTCTCAAATAGATGAGTCAAGTTAGCGAATTGCCTCTTGTCAAACACGCCTCTTGTTGTAATTAACAAGTTAGCATTGTTCCTGTATGTGTCCATCTGCGACGCGAGCCATGAACTGGTATTCATCATTGACATATCCTGCTTCCCTACCAAGTTAGCTAGTATGTCACTCATCCTGGTGATTTGCCACTGAGCGCCCTTCAGTATCTCGAAGGAGAAGGCATCAATGGAGACGGCTCTGGGGTTACGCACCATGTTGTTTATAGCTGGTAGGCCGGTGAACATCCTGATGGTGTCTGGATTTGATATGAGCATCTGGTTCTGGATCACTGCTCCATGCACTATCTCTATTACGTCATAGACCGCTCTTGCTGCTTCCCATCTGTGCAGTTGCACCTGGACTGCGTCAGCCCCGTTATCCTCACTCGTAGTCGGTTGCTGGAGGATAAGCTAGTACCATAGTGCAGGCAAGTGTGCCTACATGTGTCTGGCCATGATCGTCATCAGTCTTGGTGTACTGAGATAATCCTGCTTGTTCTGGAAGCCTAACCCTTCATGTCCTTCAAGGACGAATGGGCATGCCGCCTTTATGTTGCTCCACTACTACCAGTTGAAGTTGCTGAGACCTAACCCAGCTGGTGCTAGGACTCCCAGAGTCATCAGGGGTATAAGAAGCCAACTCTACTTGGGCAGAGTGTCCTGATATAGAGGTTGGGATAGACCGTACTCGTTTACTCCGCAGAACTGAGAATGGTTGTGCTGCATCTTAGTGTATCCCGTAATCCACTGGTTGTCCGTTGAAATCTGATTAAAACAGACGTACTGAGGGAACTTTATCTTGAAGAGCTAAACGTCCCTGGGCGTAGCATACTTCAGCTGATCCTGTAGCATTTGTTGTTGAAGGATAAACGGCACCAACGTCTACATGTGAATACGGACCGCAGGGTCCGTTATGTCAGTGTCGTCTAGACCCATGTCCTCAACTTTCTGATTCGCCGGATCAGCTTCTAGGAGGTAAACGTTAATGTGAGGCTCTTCGTTCCCGAAGTCAAACTCCCTCCAGTTGAAGCTTGGCATTACACCGTAGGTGTATTCCTTCTCCTCCTCGTCGCCACCGACGTTGTTGCCCCAGCTCTTGCGATGTATGCATCCCAGCACCACAGCATGTAGAAGCTCCGGAGTGCATCCTGGTGGATACGACAAGTAGATGATGTTGTCGAGCGTTAGCCTTTCAGCGGCGGCATATTATGTAATGTCCTGAGACCTCATACCACACTACATCGCAATCCATGCCTGCACGTCTCTCGTGCGTGGAGCGGCGCAGTGTGTGCCCTTTTCTGAATAGAAACTGACAGTACATGCCTTTACGTGTCCTTCGGTCCCTGCTTCCCATATCGGTATCCATCCCATACCTGCCCTCTTGTCACTGACAATCCCAGTCTGGTTTGGATACTTGCTGAGCTTCTGATTTGGCAGCCAATTGTTTTGGGGTCCAGTAATGAAGCAGAGTTGCAAACCGATCATTGAGGAGAGGATGGAGAGTGAGTCTTCTTTGATTGTGACGCTGTATACTTCAAATACCTCCAAGATGCTCTGTGTCAAGTTATTTAGGGCGCTAAGCCGTGGGAGCTGGTCAACAGACCACCCCTCCGCTCTTCCGTAAAATAGGAATTTGAAAGTATTGAGGTCACACCACTACAGCATCTCGAACATACCCACGTCCGTGCTGTACTCAAAAGGTACCCTTCTTGAAGTTATCGGATTGTAACACGATAACCATGTAGCCGCATTGGTGACTGCAAGGTTGCCCCCGCCACCTGCCTTCCTGACAGGGAAGTTTACTGGCTGACCGTCCGAGGTAATAGCTACCATGAATATACTCGGGGCAAGCTGCTCGTCCCTCATTGTGATTATTGGATGCGTTGAGACATCTTCCGAGTATTGGGCTTAGCCTCTTATGCTGGATGTTGAGAGTAGGTCAATATCCTAAATTGACATGTAGGGCATTGCGGCTGCAGCCTACTTCCACGCTCTGGTCATTTCTATTAGACCGTCTGTGTCGATATCATTCCACTTCTTATCCATGTTGAACCCCAACATTGGTGACGGTAGAACTCTGTTGACTTGGTCCATCTGTTTGTCCCCACTGAACTTGCTGACTTGGACCTATGCCATTAAGTCACCCACTGCAGCGTTTTGGATTGCCGAGTCCATCCTGAGTGCTCCTACATTCTGCTCCATTCCTCCTGGTCCAGTAATCCAGACGCACAGACTAGCATGGCCCTACAAACATCCGATCGTTGGCTGTTTGGTGTTTACGCCGCCTAAGGGTCTGAGTTGGCCTGTGAGAGCATCCTTGATCTTGACACTGACAGAAGCGTCACCTAGGTCCAAACCGGTTGTCCCTTTGGTAATGCCTTGCCAAGCAAGCATCGATTGGTTGCCGTAGTAATAGGTCCTCATCTGATCAACCTATCTCCCCTTTATGATGGCCGCTCCTCTTATGTTGATGTCAACATAGTACTTCATGCTGGTCCCGACCTCGACTGCACCACCGATATTGATGATGTCACCAACCACCTTGTCCACTCCGAGTGAAGTATTAGTGGTGTACTCTGAGTTGAGTCTGGAGGATTTATGTTCCAGCGTGTACTTTGTGAAGCCCTTGCATATGAATTCATCCACAATAACGCAGTTATTCTAGTGAATGAAATCTCGGACCATTTCTATATCGCAGCTGGTCGTAAACTGGTTATTAAGGACGCCAGCCTTTCCATCGTGGTAGTGATTGAAAGTCGTCATCCTCAGACCATCATGGGCATAACCTGACCTGGCTATCGAAGCGATCGACGATTTGGTCATACCAATTGGCACCTTTCTGCGAGACTGTTCCTGCATGATCTTGTCCAAGCCTCCTTTTCTGTCGTTCTTAAGCTCCTCCCTGGCATGCTCTTTCCTGTCATCAGCCTTCTTTTGCTCAGCCTCTTGGTGAGCCATGACCTTAGCAAGGCTGACTTTATCCTCGTACTCCTTTCTGACGGATTCTGTGATGCCCAAAGGCTGTTTTCCTGCTGCTCTGAGTGCAGCGTTGCCTGCTTCCATGATCTTCTTCAGATGTGCAGGGGTCTCCCTTTCCTAAATCGCGTTCTCCTCGTCATAGTCAAAGTTGGCTTGAGCGACGTCCCAGGATTGTGCCTTAGCACGCTTTTCCTTCTGTTTGTCTTCTCTCGCCTTCTCTGCCAAGCTGGTCTGGAATTGCTGCTCGGTCCGGTTTTAGAGTGCATCCTCCTACCTGATGAAGTTCTCCCTTTCCTTGTCCCTCTCAACCTGTGCAGCCTTTGCTGCCAGAACGTTGGCTTGGTGTTCCTGATCAGTCGTGGACTTGTGTCTCTGTAGACCATCCACAGTATCATAAGCCCATTTCTTCTCCGACGAAGTGACTGAGTTCCAGCTGTCTTCCTTCTTCTGCCTATTCAGTCTCCTTCTCTGATTTCTCGTCATCCCTTTGCCCAGATATTGGACAGAATATCCTCCGTCGTCCTATTCACCGTCAAGGTCAACGTTGAGCTGGAATGGTATGTTGCTGGGTTTACCTCTGCCTCTACCTTTGCCTATTGAAGCGGTAGGTCTGTTCGCCTCTGACGCGTTCCCCGTTGATTGCTAGCTTTCCATTATGTCTGAAAAGTTTTCATGGTCTAGCATGTCTCCAGCTGATGTCCTCTCACCAATGACGTTGACCTGGTTGCTGGGTTAGAACTGCGGTCTGTTGTTTGCTTAGAAGCTGGCAAGTCTATCTGCCATCCCCTTTTCGCGCTCCCTACGTTTCTCCTCCTGCTCTGCAAAAATGCCGTCAAGCTTGTCTGGTGTTATAGACTCCCTCATCCTTGACTCACTCATTTCTCTGTCATAGTCGGCTCTGGTGGGTGGTTTCTTAGCCGGTACCGGTTCCGTTCTAGTATTCTGCTAGAACTAAACCTTGGCAACGGACTTCTACTTCCTTGCAGCTTCATCTACAATCTATTGCTAGTTGTAGGCTGCGATGCTCTTTTTAGCGTGGTCACTGATTTTGCGTTAGTGCTCCTCATCGCTAATTTGTTCCCTTTCGTGATCAGGTTCCTTAGATTCCTCATCATCATCGCCCGCATCTTGCGAACCATACATTTTTCTCTTGAGGCGGTATAAATCACGCTTCGCCTCGTACCTGTCGGCAATGAGCTCTTAGACTATCCAGAGCATCCTCTTACGCTGAGGAACGTATCTGGTAGACTTGAAAACATTGAGTATGAGCCGCTCATGCTCTTGAGTCAAATACTCAGGCAGTCTGCTCTCCTCGCTGTAATACCAGTCTAGTCTCGATTGGGCTTTGAGGGCGTACGGAAGATTCGTCTCTCGCTCCTCTTTGTGCGCATGCACTGCCTTCTGGACTCCATTCTCCAAATTCTTGGCCTTCTGTCTCCTTCCACCAGCTGATCGTTTGCTCCTTGCCGGCGGTAGTATGCCTGCATCAAAAGCCTCTTTGTCAGCAGTCCTACTTTGAGAGTCCTGTCTAGACAGACTCCTTCTCCCTGTTTGGACCTGGGACGCTTAGGTCGCACGTGTTGGCGTTATCTAAGCATCACTCTAGTCCTCGTTGAGGATCTGGAATCTGTTTTGGTTTCCAGTAGCTGGCTATTGCTTGGTATATTAAGCAACAGCTTTCCTACTTGCGCTGGCTCGGACTTTGTCTTCATGTCTCATTCTTGAGTCAGCTTTCCAGTCTTTGCGATCTCCGACTGAGGAGTTGGGTTGCTGTACTCTGCTCTGCTTTTCAGCGGAGCGTTTTCCTGCGCGGTTGCCGTCTACTCGGTTAGCCTCTACGCGAGGCGCCTCCTTTCGAACGGGCTTACCAGTTCGGCTGGGAACCTTCTCAGTATATCGAGATTCTCCCTCCTTGCTGGGTTTGTTCTCGTTACGCCGAGAACCAGCTAGCTTTAACCGTTTTATGGTAGGTTATACCATAGGCTTTTCTCCAACCTAGTTTCCAGCGACTCCGTCTACTGAAACTCCCGCTGCGGCGCTATGACGAGCATAAGAAGTTTCAGAGATGAGCGGCCTTGGACTAAACCGAGACTCTCCTCCGAGTGGGTTGTTTATACTGAGTTGTCTCTCAGCCTCCGGGAATTGGGCATCTCTATTGTTCCCACCGACGCGGTCAGCCATGGGTAGAGGGTTGCTTATTCCTCGAATGTTGGCCTTATCCTAGGCCGTAGGGGATCCAGTGAACTCG
>Ga0138279_1223817_pt1 | contig 10529 bp, 14 predicted proteins | sample M_140205_X_mt_FD_106908 | JGI IMG/M metagenome (GOLD analysis project Ga0138279, IMG submission 106908) | Freshwater microbial communities from Lake Montjoie, Canada - M_140205_X_mt (Metagenome Metatranscriptome) | ecosystem: Environmental > Aquatic > Freshwater > Lake | place: Canada: Quebec...
CAACTTTTTCGTTCTACTAACATAAATTCATAAATTCTCACAAACAAATTTGATTTATCTCCCCATGTAGGAATTTTTTATAACCTCCTTTTCTAAATCTCATGGCATCGGCACAGAAGTTAAAATCGTTCTGTCCTTTCACAGAATCTGCAGAATCTCCATCTTCGATATTGACCCATCCCTCTTCATCATCCCATCGTTAACCTAAGGGGTTTTTATTCTGCATCGCATTAAGATTGATTTTGTTGCTCTGACTAGTATACTCTGGTAAATTAAGGGCTCCATTCATAACTTCCTGGTTAACGAGTTCTTCACAGCCATTCCAAATTTCCTTTGCCACCAACAGGATATTATATGTACACCTATCTTTGTCCTTACTGCAAATGTACATATTGTTGAGCACAACGGATTGTGTTCCCTTTACTTTCACACTGTCTATAAGTTTAAAGAAAATGCAGCAATCTTCTTGGGACTTGTCTTCACTTACTTAAAACTCTCCTTGCACTTTGTTTCTATACAACGAGTCGGGAATTTCATCCTTCCTCAGCACTTATAAGATTTTACACTGCAACACATTAGTCTAGTCGAACTTCATTGGTTGAGCCCCATCTATTTCAACTTCTTTGTCTGCAAACTTTATAGTACTGTCAGAAAGCTTATCACCTCCACGATACACGTCAACACTAAACTCAACGTCATCTGGTAATTCAGGAAGGTCTTGAGTTGGGTTAATTAAGTACATTGATCGATTGAAAGCGTAGAGTAAGGCTTTCTGGATATTATGTGTCTGATCAAGTCTATAAGGACAAATTAATGATGTAGTAGTTGTGTCTTTATTGTCTTTTTTAAATGCAGATAGCTCACTGCTGTAAAAATTAATGACTACACAGTCTGAAAGGAAATATTTCCAATTTTCTTTTATTTCTTCTATGAAATTAGTTATCTTTTTTGTGTGATCTTTATCTTTCGAATACGGCAACTCACTTTAAGAGTTTCCTAAACAAGGTTAAATACTGGTCAAACATTCAATTTTCCACATACTTGTCATTGTAGATTCTATTTAGACAGATGCATCTAGTCTACTCCTAATTGTAAAAGTTCGGTCATTTATTTCTAGAATGGATTTGTTATCAAGTTTTACTTCGACTTTAAGGTCTTCAAGTTGGTAGTAGAACACAAGTCCTCTCCAATATCCTTCCTCACTTCTGTCAATAAGAGTGTTGTCATTGGGGGATACTCCTCTAAATGCTTCACGCTGGGCTTCACTCAGGTTGGCATTGAAGGCAGGGGGCATAATGCCATTCAGGGGTATCTCGTCCACTTTAGTGCTGTTGTCAGAATGTTGCTCACTACTTGAGCTTTTACTAGAACTTGATTCTTCTTCACGTTCTCCTAGGTACTCGTCCCATCCGTAATTCTTAGTATTTACGTTTTTGTAGAATGGTCTAGTTGGGAGGTGTGAAGGTTCTGCACCGAAACTTCCATTTGCGAGAGAGCTTTTGTGGCACTCCTCTATGGAAAATTTCATCATTCTTTTGGCTTTTACAATACAGAAACTAGAAGTTTCACAAATTATCTTTTGGGTCTTTTGTGATATGAAAGCAAAACAACAGTTTGCATCGAATTTAAAGTCAACAAACATATCAACAAACCATGCGGCACAAGGTTTTCCTCTGACTTTGTCAATATCTGAAGGTTTTATTACGGGATTTCCATTGTTTGACCATACTAAAGTCTGATCTCTGATCACTGCCTCTCCATTCCCTTGTCCTATGACAGCAATATTGAATATATTTCCTTCATTTGCATCTGGTAATTGTTTCAATTCATCTATGTCTCTTAGTTTAATTTATATAGAGTTTTTGATTCCCATTTCCAATATTTTTGAGAAGTTAGGGTCATTGGGACACATCATGAAATTATGCCAATTCAGAGACTTGGGACTCAAGTGTCTGACCATCACACAATACTCCTTTTTTAATTTGGGTTTTCCAGGAGAATTTCTAGTTGAGTTCATTTTCACAAGAATCTCCTCTGTTTGCTGTTCCAATAGGCTAAGTTGTTCAGCAGTGAATACTCCTGCCACTGCGTCTTAGTTGAGAATCTCCAAGTACTCAGTCAGAAGTTTCTTTTCTCTTGTCTTCCCTTGAAAATCTTAATTGAAGGAGAGATCATTAGTAGTGACAACCAGTCTTTTGAGTACTGAAGGGTCCTACATATTAACGACATCCCCTTATTTGGCAATGTGTACATCTCCTCGCTAGCCCCCTTGAGCACTTGGATGGAGAGCGTTCTACCCACCTGCTGCTTCTCCTTCAGTTGACTGGCCTGCAGAGTGTGAAAAGTTTTCAAATTACTTTAAACACAAGTTTTTCAAAGTTATAACTGATCTCATTTTATATTATTGGCATTGTTATTTGTAGGTGTCCAAATCCATGCAGATTGTTTTAATTTTGTTATTACTAACGAGTTTAAAGCAACAAGAAGGATCATCTGTCCCATTTTCAGTAGCCAAATGTTTTTCTAAGTTCATGAACCAAATTGGACAAACTTCATCTCTAGGCCCTCTGTTCAATGATGAGAAACTTAGAATTGTTGTTTTATCTCCACCCTCTCCAAAAAATACTCCATCAGTGTCAAATCTAACTTCCCTCGACACTTTGTTAATCTTCATTTACACTGAATCAGAACGCATGAACCAAGGGTTGAAGTGGAGCTTTATTTTTAGTGGTTGGGTTGATGAGTATTTCACTGTGTTGACAAAATTATTAGTGAGACTAATTCGTAACTTGTCCATATCACTTGTACAAATAAATTATGTTTATGACACTTATGTCCCGATCTCCTCAAAACTCATAATGGCACAAGAATTAGCACCTTTAGTCAACAGTTTGTTAGAATTCAAATTGTCATAATTTTTGACTGAATACATGGCATTGTCCAATTGTTTGTGTAGAAAATCTAAATCGGGAACTCCCCTTGTCTTTACTTCTCCGGATATCTTATTTAAATGCATGATTTAGAAATCTTCAGCATTGCATGCAATTTCGCACAATGGACGTTAAGTACGCATGTCATGAGTTGCAAAAGTGTTTTTAGAGTCTTTAGAATAGTATAGACTAAAACTATTCTCAGTTAAGTTTAAGAAAAGACGGGAAACGTTAGGTCTCATTCTTAGATCCTTCAAATCTACTAATTATACATTTGCATTAAAGTTGGCTGAAGATGCTTCTGTTATGTCTTCTTACTTTATGCTCATATGTTTATAAAATTGGTTTTGATAAAATTTACCCTCATCTTAGGCTAGATAGTCATAGGAAATAGATGGTGTAGTCTCTTTATAGATTGCAAGTGCTTTTTGTGCAAGTACTTAATTGTTACAACTGCTCATGAGATCTTTCATTATTTGGTTAGTCTATTACTCACACCGCTAGATAGCAGTTGAACAAATGTGTAGTTGTGAACTAGTGTTGATGTTGATGCAACATGTCCCCTTTACATTGTTTATGGAAGTGCTGAAATCAATCGTAGTGTTGAATTCAATGTCACAGTTGCCTTTATTGTCCTGTACTTCTGCATATTCAAAGAAGATGGTACCTGAATTCTTCTGCTTGACTCCCCAATTGGTGATATTAACAGCGTCTTTAACTATATTAGATACCACTGAATTCTTTGTTTTAAAGAATACGGCTTCTGGGTATTTTTCATCGTCTAATTCGGGAGCTTGCTTTTTATTCCAAATATTTTCTCTTATGGAGCCTGTTTGAGAAAGTATAAATTTCTCATTAATGAAACTGAGAACTTCTTTTGTCTTAGTGACATCAGTTACCGACATCAAGTATGTTTTGGATGTATGAGTACTATTATTGTGCTCTTGAAGTACAAAAGCAACATCAAATAATTTTGGATTCAATTTTTCGTTCCTTATTGAAGCCTTGAAGGTAGTGACCATATCACCTACTTTAGCAAGATTATCATCGGAAACAGTTTTTCCTATCCGTTTCAGCTACTCTTTAATGCTACACAAATTAGCTTTATCTTCACATTCATATTAGATGTCAATGATTTCGATTCTATTGATATTTGCTTCTTGGATTAGAGATGCTGCATTAGCTGGAGGAGAGTCAGGAGCAGCTGGAGCGGGTGCACCATCAGCCCCAGGAGAATCTTCAATTAATAAAGTCCAATAATTATCTACTTGTTTCACTTCTAATTTTCTCAAGACAGTTGTGGCTGTGTTCTTCTCTGAAATGAACTAAACTGCAGCCATTGTTACAAGTGATTCAGATGAAATGGATTATACATCTTTTTACTCGTTGATGTCACTGCCACCTTCACTCGTTGAACTGTCGTTATCAGAATCTGTACCTTATTTTTCCCTTGCTAAGCCTGCGTCTACAGGCAACCCTGCTTTAGTGAGATGATCAACTAAACAAACTTTGCGCATCTGCCGCATGAATGTTCTTATTTCCTACCAACAGCGGGGTTTATTAGTGTTGCACATGGTGGTGAACCCAAAGTTTGTAGTATTGAATTTAACACAGCAGTAAGACTCGAAATGTAGTCCAGCGTTCAAGAATTCATCAGGAATGTCAACACCACTAATTTGGAACGTACACATATTGTCAGCACTCTTGTCTTTTATCTCAGTCACGTCCAGAATATCTGCATCATCCTCTACCTTGCTAATCTGTTTAGATTCTGCTTTGAGTTGCACCCATGTAGGTTTTGCTTCTACTCCTGCGTCATTCTTCCATACTAATTCCAGTTTAGTTTCAGCTTCCATTGGCGGGAAAGACTACTCAGTAGAGTTGACTAAATTGTAGTTTTAAGCTATAGTATTAGCCCATTTGAACCTAAACATATTTTCAGTTGAATTAACTTAGGGACAAAGCATTAGTATACTCCTATCCATATCAATGTCAAATTGAATATACTCAACGACTATGCAATTCTCTGTATTGTGTTAGAACTCTTGTGTCTTCTTAAGCATACTGCCGAACAAGTCTAATTTACTTTTACAAGTATCCAAGACTTTGGGGTCTACCACTCTTTTGGTTTTGTTATTATAGTACATAATGAATTCCTTAGGAGTAAGAGCATGCTATAACCCTGTAAAGTAATCCATTTACTTGAATGGTTAAACTTTGGATACATATTGATCAGTCTCTTTACCTACTTCCTCATCCTTCAGGAACTGAATGACATTGGAGATGGTCCTGATCTCTCGTTTCTTATCTACTTCCAGCTAGTTAGGACTCAGATATTCTGGTACTTTGGTGGGGTCAGAGAATAGGTTCGAATGTACAACCTATGCCCACCCACGCCAGAAGCCTTTCACGTAATCAGAAACAGTCTAGTTGAAGTATTCTTTGATCGTTTCTCCAAAGTCTGACTTACATTCTGATCGGAGTTTATACATTATTTTGCGAGATGGAACAATACAAGCGTAAGGGTCTTTATGACATAAGAACATGTTAATTTCGTCCTTGGTCTTATAACTGAAGCAACAATATGGGAATGGCACGTTAGCGAAAGAATTAGGGTCTGGGAATGTTTGGTTTTTGAACTCAATTCTACATTCCTTTATGTTGTTTTAAGTAACAAGTTGTTTAGGATGTAGGTCTTTAGGGTCTTTGTTAGCAACCAGCGCTTTATGATCAAACTTAACTTCTCCATCTTATACCACAGTCTTAGTATCCTTATTTTATAAAATAATGTATGAAATAGCATTGTCAGCCAACAAAGGTCTCTCTAGATGAACATCTGAATCTCCAGTCATTTTTGGATAACTCGAGTTAAGGATTAACTTTAATTTAGATGATTCCTCTTCAGCCGTTACTCCGAATGGACATATAAACATTTCCTGGAACTTGAAGTTGACCTGAAATTGTAAGAACAAACAGTGTTCTTTATTAATGTCGTGTTCATCTGACTTAATTGCACCTTCCACAATCATCTTTTCCTTTATCTACTCTTGCTATTTAGAGAGTTCAGAATCAAATTGTTGTTAAGTACAAATATCTTACTTAACGCTGCACTTAAAGACTAAGTTGTGTACTTTCCAACAAGTACAGAGGTCATCTTTATACTTCTCTTGATCAAATCCTTCCCTACACATGGGGCATAGGCACACGTTATCTCCCAATACTCTAAGGAACTTAGGAGCTGTTCCCGTGTCACTTTTGCCTAACTTGTTATCAAACCACCAGGCACGAACAAACCCGAAGAAAGTCACACTGTCTACCCTATTGCACTTATCTGCAGGCAAAACTTGGCCTAGTTTAGTGCCCTCGTTCTGTTTAAAGAAGTGGAAAGCCCAGTCATTTTGACGCATATCCATTAGTGAATCTAAATCCACATTTTTCTTCAATGATCCCGACTCTATAGCTGCACTTCCAGTACCTGTATTCACAATAGCGATAGAGGGATCTATTGTCATTGAATCAAAAGAAGAAATATCTTTCTTGGTTGAGCACTAGAAGTAAGAATTTTTGAGGAACCACTTGAGGTTGATCTGACATCTATACTCAGCGGTCATGCAAACTTACACTTAATCAGGAGATTTATCCTATTTGAAACGTATGCAACATTTGTAATCCACATCTCCAAACTCTGAAGGCATTTGTTCCTTCTGAAAACGTTAGTGGAATGAACATGCATCTTGTATTTTCTCTTAGTCGAATATAACTTCACCGTTAATTTTGCTAATGCCTTGCTCCAAAGGTTTAATATTTTCTTCTGTTAGACTCTTGTCTTTCTACAGTTTCACACCAAATTCATAAACATCAGTAGGTTTTTTGTTCAAGTCCAAAGTAAAGAATCTTTTGAATGCCATTACTTGCTCCTAATTCTAAATAGCTACAGCGTTCAGGTCAGCTACTTCCTTTTCACTTTCCATACAAATCGGAATTATTCTATCTTGCCAGAATGTCATAATGACACAATTAAAATCTTTAGTAATATGCCATGTTTCGAGCATCGCTTCATAGTTTTTCTTCCAAGCATCAAGTTTGTCTTGCTCAAAGCCTTTACTCGAAAAGAATTCATCAGGGGTGCACATTTCTCTTACATCTCTGCATGGCCATACCATATTTTCAAATTGTTCGGCAATCTCGTCCCCAATGAGAATTTCTTTAGAATTTAGTTTGACTTTTACTTTGCCTTTTGGCCCATCTACTCCAAGTTCTGCGGCAAATGCTGTTGAACTAAACATGCCCTTAGTAATATCAGTACTATCTGCCTTCTTTCCATCTTGTTGTGCATCATCAGATTCAGCCTCAGCCTCTGCCTGTGCTTCTGCTTCAGCCATTTCTGCATCATACTCACTTATGCCTGGAACTTTTTCATGCGAAATAAGAGATATTGGTAATCTACTGTCTGAAGGTGTCTTTGCAAATGATTCCTACCTGTTCCCATCAAGTTCTTCGATGCTTTCACGTTTTGAAATCAATTCTTTCACCATTTCATCGTTAGTGTTTGTAATACTTGTGATGTCGTTGTTTTTATCTTTAAATCTTGAACAATCTACTGCAATTTTCTTAGCCAATACCAATGCATACATCTGACAATGTGCAGAAGACTTAGATTGAGTACAAATGGTCAAACTCTCTTGAACAGAACCACTTTGGATAGTGTTCATTATACAACATTCGTCCTTCAGACCTACAATGACCTGGCACGTTGACTCATCGAAAGGAAGAAGTATGGTGTCATTCCTTACAATATAAATACCCTCTGCCTTAAATTTTATTTCTATTGGTTCTTCTTCTAGGACGCTAGGTGACTTTGCTGTGACTGTAAATGGCTATGTTTCTAGTGCTTAAGGAATAATCTTTTCCAAAGAATCTATATTCAATCTCAATTCTACAAAATACTTGTCTAAAATAGTAGTGAATGTATTTTCTAATATATCATTTCTTTATTTAGCTAGAGGACAGACCAAGAATATTTTTCTTTTGGATTCTTGTGCGTCTAAAAAGTACAGTATTTTGCAATTAGAAGCAATTGCTGAGTCAATATTTGGTTGCACATCATCTAAGACTTTCTTGATCAGAGATTTAACTGTAGTTTTCTTAAAAGCATCAATAGTACAAAGCAACATGTCATCACACATGAATTGCATTTGGGCAAGTTTCTAAGTGTTTTTATCGTCACTAGGATTGTCAAATATACGAACTCGGGTATCATTGATGTCTAGGAACATCAGTTTCAACTTATGTTTATTAATACTGTTGCTGCCTTCCTTTTCTTTGAATCTATAGAACTCTGGGTTATAAAAGTGCCTAAATGAGTTGCTCTTAGGTTCTTCTGACTACTCTGAAGAGTTGAGTTCCATACCATCTTAGAGAGAATTGTCTGTGAGGTCAAAAGCTCTCACAGCAAACACTTTGGATTATTTCTCTTTAGTGTCTCTGAGACCACTAGCATAGTTAAGATCTTAATGGGATTAGTTAGAATCCAAGATACCAGCTGGCTCAGTAATAAAATTGATTTGTTTGAGAGGTTGATCATGAGGAGCAGGAGATACTTTTGCATCTGCACAATAGACTTTGGTTTTCTTGATCAGCATCCTAGTCCATGCACTGCATAACACCCCTGATATGCATACCTAGTGCTGAACCTGCTGTGCGTTTGAAGTAAACCTGTAACAACATTCACGTGTTGTCCCTGTCTCCTGATGCCACCCTTTAAATACAGGTACTGGTTCGAAATTATTCTATTAGATGAGACATTTGTTGTCCTTGTGGTCAGAGTCATCGTCTATTGTTTTGAATTCAAAGAGATATTTCTTGGTTTCTTGATCTTTGACCCCGGTATCATCATATTCGACTGTATGCAGGTTGTTTACTAATGGGTTCTTAGAGTTCCAATAATTTAATTTGAATTCTCCCTTGTTTCTCAAGAGTCTGATGTTAGTTGAAAGATTTGCATTCTAATATGCTTCACGCACTTGAGAATGCACTAAACTGTTGAATATCATATTGTTGTAATTGACCATTTCACAGTTTGCACGAGGTTCACGTTCATTGCAGTAACAGATGAACATCAATTCCTGTTTAGCGTTCATTGGGTTTTCAAATTGAATAATATCACACTTTTTCCCTTTGTTGTAGACTCCATTAGAACCGAGAATTCTGAACATTACTGCTTTGAACACCTGTAACTTTTGAATGTCTGAGTGTAGCACTCTGTTTTTGATTTAGTTTTAGAAGTTAAGTGAATCTTATATAGCCCCATTGACTTCCTCAGCAATGTCATCTTGAGGGTCTGGATCTACATGGTTGTAGATTCTGGCGTGAGCTAAATTGCGCATTTACTTTTTCTCTGAGTCCTTGAAAGCAATTGTAATTTTACCATCGTGGAAACTAATGCTTTCTATACCCAGGAAAGTGGGGTTAAATGTGTTTTCACTCGGGTGATCTCCCTCACTAGGGTCAGCTAATGTTTGAGTTTGGTTAAAATCTCTCTCAGTAAAGACGGCAAATAGAACATCGTCATCTGCTAGATTCAAAAATGCATCTTTATATGCCATTAAGTCATCAAATTCTTTTTGAGGATCAGTTCTAGATATCTTTTTCCTTTCAGCAACAATTTTCATAAATGGTTAATCTTTTGTTATAGGTTTTTCTGATTCCATCTAGAAATTATTTAATCCTAGTGTTTGTTGCATAGGTTTTAAAGGATATTTGTCACATGATAGTTTGAGTTTTTTAATAATTGTTAATATTTCGTATTGACAAAAATCTTATGAAGTTGAACAAATATACTCCTTCTCTTTATTATTGTTCACCCAATGCACACAACATTCTGGTTTATGACTTATGGATGTGTCCTGATTAGGATCATTTTAAGTTAGTAGACACTCTGTGATTTATGTAGGAGCGTAAGTGATTAGAGTCTTCTTGATTCCCTTGTTCTCAATGGTCAATTTCCCATCTGAAAACAAATGGATATTTTCACTCGACTCCTTCTCTCCTCCTATGCTGAGTACTCCAATGAATGGATAGTTGTCGGCCATAATTTTCACTTCTTTTGCTATATCCTATGAGTCAGCACTGTAATCTTTAGATATGACCTTCCACAGGTTGTTAAGTAATGTTTCTTAAGATTCTTCTTTTACCGAGATCAAAACATACTCAACAGAGTATTTACTATCTTTTTCAGATATTTACTCTAGTAAAGAATATTTGTTAGTAGGATTTGCAAGAATCATGGGACTGAACACTTTTGAAATCGCATCCCAATTTCCTTCCTTATCTTGAGTTGCAAGTTCTTTGTATTAGTTTAGATATTTATCTGCTTTCAGCAGCGCTTTATCAGCCTAGATAGGACTGAGGTCAAGTGCGCTAATCTCAACCTTTTCACCGTTTTACACGAAATTTAAACTTCCTGTGTCAAAATTGAATGAGACTTTTGAGTCAACGGGATTTTTAGTTGAAATAGAAACTGTAGCGGGTACATCAGTTATAATATCATCACATTAAATTCTTACTAATATTGATAATAGGATTGGTAATAAATTTGCA
>Ga0138279_1260895_pt1 | contig 9088 bp, 2 predicted proteins | sample M_140205_X_mt_FD_106908 | JGI IMG/M metagenome (GOLD analysis project Ga0138279, IMG submission 106908) | Freshwater microbial communities from Lake Montjoie, Canada - M_140205_X_mt (Metagenome Metatranscriptome) | ecosystem: Environmental > Aquatic > Freshwater > Lake | place: Canada: Quebec...
AGAATTTTAAAACGTCGACTTCTTGGAAGCTAGAGTTGTCTTTTTGTAAGATTAAAAACAAGATTTTTGTTTTCTGTCCTCCCCTGTTCAGTTTCGTTTAAGAACCTGCCTGTAACGGAACCACTCAACAGCGCTTTTGTTGAGATGAAAGTTATTCAATTTGTCGGTTTTTTTGTTGCGTTCTGCATTTTGTCGGTATATGCTCAAGAGCCGTCCAACACTCATACGTATTTCGCCGCTGGTCCTGGTCAGATTCAGGAATTTCAGGTCCCGACTGGTGTTTATCAACTTTCAATGGCTGTTTGGGGTGCTGGAGGTAAAGCAGGTTGCGCCTCGGATGATAAAACTGGCGGGTTTGTTAAATATGTTATATTTGTGACTCCTGGAGAAACTATCCGTTTCGTTATCGGTATTTCCGGCGAATGCAGCCACGACACAACCACCGTTTCACAATTGATATCTTCGAACTGGGAAATTTTAGTTTCTGCCGGCGGTTCTGGTGCCGAAAATATCTATGGTAATATCCTGGTGCAGAGTTCTTTTCGAGGTACTGATTCTTGGGATGGTACGTCTACTGATGTTTTCGGTTACGTTGCACCTGCAGGAGAGTTAAATCAAAACGGGTTGTTAAGTATTCAATACGATTCGTGGTGTGAGGTTCCTCCTGGTGCAACTGAGGCTGGCTTTACACCCGAATTGGATATTCCTCGAAGCGGTCTATTTGTTTTGAACAATATCCCCACTCTGTCCATCGTTTTACTTGATATACCCAACTTCTATACTCCTGAATTTACTTTCCCAGCATGCACCACTACCCCGAGTATGACTCCTGATGTCACAAACTGCTCCGCTACATTTCAGGTTGACATGCCCAATTATAACCAGGATTGTTCCTTCGAACTCACTGAAGCAGACTCGAAATTCACTTTGACCGGCATCCTTTCCGTGTCTATTAATTGGAACTACACTGATCCATTTTTCCAAATAACCGAGCCTAGAACCTATTCGTTCCCTCTCGAATGGTTTGTTGAACTGGATCAGACTGTGAACGCAACAAGTGCATTGTGTGTTCCTCATGATGACATTACAAGCGAAGTCCTTCCGAGCGTTGCCATCTGTCACTACATGCCTAGTGCAACTATCGAGACAGACTGTCTTTCTATTCCTGATGACCCTGAGTCGCCTTTGGTAACTTACATTGGCTGTGATTGTCTCTGTCCTTCTTCCTCTGGGGAGTTCTGTGAAGTTCCTAGCCCTACTGTTGAATGCGCAACAACAGCTTTAGAATTAACTATCGACTCTGACGATGAAAGCGCCTGTTCGAAAGTAAATCACAAACTGCCTTTAGTTCTTCTCTCCGACTCGGCCGAATTATCTTCTCTTGGAAGCGTATGTTCCTATTCGTCGTGTCCTTTCCCTCGTATTGGCGAACAGGCAATCGGACTACGTCGAACGATAACAGGTGCCACTTCTGCAAATGTTTTGGATGTTCCCTACCCTGATTTGGCCATTTTGGACATTCAATTCAACATTGGTGTATCTACCGTCACATACGAAATATTGGACCTCAACGGCAAAACCGAAAGTTTCAGCATCACAATAACCGTTACAGATCAAGTGCCTTGCTGCTGCGACATTTCTCCACCATCAAATCCTACAGGTGATTGGTCTCTTGATGTTCATCTCGATCTTGAATCTAAGTGCGACCTTGGAATGTATGGTACAAGAACATGGGCAGATTGGGGTACTTTCCGAGCCAGAGATAACTATGCTTCCAGTGGAGAACCTTTTGATCTCCAACTTTCTTCTGTTTATAGACTATCCACGGACTTCCAGTGCTCAGTATCAGAAGCTCCCGAACAGTCCGGTGTGTACAGACTCTTATACGTTGGACTAGAGTCTACTGCAAGTCAATGTATATGCCAAGTAGATCTCTATTACCATAAAGAAATTCCTGAAATTCACGGATACCATGGAGAAGGTTATGAACAACAGTTAGATAGGGTGCAGGATGGTGGATGTGATACCTCTAACTCTACAACCTACAATGCAGAGTACTCATGTCCAGCTCCAGGTGCGGTCGACGGTAAATCGGTAACGGTGAGTATGTCGACATATTCAACTGGTCCTCTTCAATTACAAGTGACCAATGGCAATACTCCGCATTCGTTCCCGCTCACTTGTACGGATTGTCTGGGCGGTGAAGTTCACGCTACTGACTATGTCACTGTTATTGATCGATCTTGCCCCTGTGTGGTGTGCTCCGCTATCAATGTAAACCAGGATTGCGAATCCGGCGATTATGACTGTTCCGTAGATATTAACCTTGCTGAACACTGCACTGCTCTCGACAACTTCGATGGAGATATTACATCGACTGGCTTTGGAAGCCCTAGAAGTGTTGAAATGAGCGTAACATCTTTAAGAGTTGACGTAGAGGACACCCAGGGCAACACGTGTGGCATCGATGTTCCTATTACCGTAACAGAGACTTGTGAGCCCAAAACAGGGTGTCCGGATGATATCCATATTCACGTGGAACAATTCAATCAAAATTGCGAAGGAACTCCAGCCTTCTCACATTCTACATATTCTACTGAAGATAACTGTGATCCTAATCCAACTACAACGAATTCATACGATTTTGAGGCTATGTATTCGTTAAGTTCCTCCCCTCATGAATTCACTTATACTTCTACCGATGCCTCAGAAAATATTGGAACTTGTGTCACTATTGTTACGCTTCATGACGAGCATGGGCCTTGGATTTCCACTGGCGGCTCTGTCAAACGTACTAGTGGATCTCTCACAGCAATAAACGTCGAACTTGGGTCCGAATGTGATTCTGCTACAGTCGCCTATGACTTGTCTCTGGATTTCGAGGATAATTGTGATTCTGATGAAATCATTACTGTTGAATACACCATCAATTCAAGTCCTACTTGCCGAAATGGTGGGCCAGCTCGAGTCGTGAATGAATTTATTCTCCGAAATGGTGACCAGGTTTTACCTCTGGTAATGGATGTTCGTCTAACCCCGTATTCAATTTCAATCAAAGCGTCTGATTCCAATGGAAATGTAAATACTTGGTCTCAAGTAATAAACATAGTGGACGTGACACCAAGTGTTATTACGGTTACATCTACATCTCCATCGAGACTAATTCAAACTGATGCATGCAAAAATTACGCAACCAAAAGCCATGAAGACGTGCTATCTGACTTCGGCATCTCAATTTGCGATAATAGTAATACCGAAGTTACGAGTATCACACGTTCACCTGAAGACGATTCGAACCCCACTCATCATCATGTCGGTACAACTGTTGTATATACTATTTCAGTCGTCGATTGCGCGGGTTTGTCTTCCACCGAAACTGTAGAATATATCGTCGGTATTAACTGCGGTGATGACTGTGTTGGAGAACTTGAAAATTGCGAACCTGTCTTTAACGGCGATAACGAACCAGTGTTGTGTGATCCCAATACGTGTACTTGCGCTTCTTCATATACTCCTGAACAGAGCTGCGGACCCGATGGTTCTCCTGCCACCACCGGTGTATGCCAAGGTCCAGCAACAATTCCTGGGTGTACTGTAACGGTCGACGCCTCCACGGCACCGAGCGTCGAAGCAATAATCCATATGGATCAAATATACTCAACAACCGCCGATACAAGAACGACAAGCGAAACTTCTCCGATCGACTATGTTGACTATTACTTGGAATTCAAGGCCCATACCGTTAGTAGTTCTGATGGTTGCGAAGTCCAACCCCAAAATCTTGCTACCGAGGAGTACTTGTCTTTTACGTCATGCTGCGATGAGACTTGTGATAAGGATATGCAGGCATTCGTATATAACACGGATGCTAGTTTGATCGAAACAACTGTCGATCACTGCAATCGTTTAGGAGCAAATCATAAGGTTCTCTACGACGACCAAACCCATTGCTATACCTTCCCGGTTTGTGTAACAAACACCCCTATCGTTGTTGGTCGCAGAGTCAATGAAACCGATTTTATTTGCAAAACTCCTTCTCTGTCTCTGAGGTCGGGATCCGTGACTTGCCCGGTCTTGGGAACCTCCATTAAGGCCAGTGTCTGTGGAAATGATCATCAGCAAACATTTGCGTCTTTTCCATGTGTTGTTGATTTTCTCTGGAATGATGAAGCCGTCTTCGAGTTGGACCAAGGGTTTTCGTATCAGTTTGGTTTGAGTAACCAAAACCCTCTCGTTATGGGTTTAACTGGTACGATCAATAATATGGACTCCGTGTTCACTGCTGACTATGATCAGAACAATAAACGACTATCACATTCTTTCCCGAAAGGTCAGTCCGAGGTTGCATACAAGTTCTCAAACTGTCTCAACAACTACCATCAGTGCCCCGTCAGTGTTCTGGTTCTTGATGAGTGCCCTCCTCTCACAAACATCTGGGCTGTCGCGGGTTTTGTTGTTCCGGATATTCCGTCCGATTGCTATACCGAAGGCGTTCCTTGTGGGTATGCTTCTAGTGAAGGTTCCTATCGAACTGGTTGTACCGCACAAGGGTGTGAGGGTTTGAACACGTTCGAGTGTGCAAATGTTTTTGAAGGGCCTTGTACTTTCGTCATTCCAGCTCATTCTTCGTCTAACACTGTTGCCTTCGAAGCCAGCGAACATGTTCCTTGCTTTAAGGATAACTGCGATTCTGATATTGTTCTGTCTATTGATGGGAATCCTCTGAATCTCCTGACGTTTGATACAACTACCATGTTCTCTTTTACGGCTCGTGATAATTCTAATAACGAAGGAAGTTTCTCGTACAAAGTCAAGGTGGCTGATTACACGAAACCAATCTTAAATCCTAAAGGTGATTTTATTGATGTATGTGCCGTTGATGGAACAACTTTCTATAACATTGCTCTTGATTCTGACTTTCAATCGTCTTATGAAGCGTCGGATAATGTCAATACTCAAGCAGAATTGCTTTGGGAATTTATTCCTAACGCTGGCGCGTATCCTATAACATGTAATGATGATGATGTACCTTCTACGCAGGAAGTAATTGTGTCAGACTTGTCTTATAATTCGGTTCACGACGAGTTCAACGTCAAAGTCCGTGACTGTCAATCACCTGTGATCACTGCGCCCACAATAAATTCTAATTGTCTGTCCGAGCCGAGAGTTGTTAAGATCGAAAAACCTGATTCGGTGACTTTCTCTATTTCAATTCTGAGAACAGTGGACGAAGTACTCAAATCAGAAATTCAATATGTTACTGTAACTGACAACGATTTGCCCAATCTCAATTTTATTGTGAAAGATTCTTCGGGTAATCTCCTTTCTCCCCCTTTTGTGATGGATTTGTCCTGTGACACCCCAATAACCTTCACCTTCGTTGCAAGCGATTGCCACAACACCGTATCTCAAGATGTATCTGTTGTTAGTACGTGCCTCACGTGCATGCCAACTTGTTCCTTCACTTCTGCTGCTCTTGAATACGCTACAACCAACTGCTTGTGCTGTGCTCAATTAGATCAATCCATTATCGATAATGGGGTCTCTGGACAAAATGGTAATAACGAAGAACTCGAAGCTGTGCGAATAACAAGTACTGAAACTTGTTTCCCATTGGGTGAAACTACGGTTTCCTATAAGGTTACTGATTTGTCCGGAAACGAAGGTTTTTGCAATTACACGGTGACAGTAACTGATCAAGAGACACCGCGAACTAATAATTCATGCACCACTGCCCAAGAGTGCCCCGAAGACCGATTTGTTGATGCCAACGATGCCTTCTGTGTTACCGATGCAAACGTCTGTCACTACTCACCTGATTATCCCATCTACGGAGATAATTGTGGTAATCCCACACATAGTCGGTGGGCGACAGAAAAGACCGAGATGACTGTATTTGATCCAACTCAACCCCTTTCATCTGCAACTCTTACTTGCGGTTTAAATACTTTTTCCTTCGAAGCTAAGGATGCAAGTAACAATGTTTCTCCAGAATGTTCCTACAGTGTAACTGTTGAGCCTGATATTCCTTTTGTCTGCTCTGGTCTCGATCCATTTCAAGAAATTAACGACGGTTTGTGCTCGGAATCATGCCCGGCATGTACGATTGATGACCAAGTTCATACAATCCCTGCGACTTCGAGCGCCGGTGAGTGTGTTTCTGGGGTTGGCGTAAACGTTGATCTGGTCGCCTATGCTTACTGCGGTGGTGTTACCACACTTAGTGCTCAGTACGTGCCTGGTCAAGAGAATTCGGGTGTAAGTAATGCTGTAGCTCCACTGTACTCAGGGGTCTCAGGATTTCCTGAATCTTGCGTACCATTCGCTGAGGGGGAAGACAGCGAACGAAATGGTGTCGCAGTTTTTACAGAAACTAATAATCCCTTGGTGGGATCTATCCATGAACAATGGAATTTCCCTTACTCGGCCTTTCCCTACACAGTTCGTTACAATGCGAAAGGCACTGGCCAATACCCGAAAGAAAAAAGCGGATCCTTTAAAGTAACCGTAAACGATATTGTCCCACCTACTATCGTCACCTGTTCTAGTGCAGCTCCAGTTCGTGTCTGTGCCTATGGTGGAGTAAGCGCTAGAGCAACTTTCACAGCTCCTGAGCTGTTTGATAACACGTGCCATCCAACCTTGATAACCTACACCTTACCAGCTAATGGCCAGCCAGTCCATTCAATGGACACTCTTTTTCCTGTTGGAACAACCGCGGTTATGATGACGGCTTACGATTTCGCTGGTAACACCAATTCTTGCTCTTTCGACGTCGTTGTCCTGCCACCTGTTCCCGAAGCTAAGTCATCAGCCGTTTTGACCAGGGTCTACATCAGCAAGGCGAATGCCACTCACTACAAGGCCCAACTTAAAATAGCGACATACGTCACCAATCCTCATCGTGTGTCTTTAGATGGTGCCTCCTCGGTCAACGAGTTGTCTGCGGAAGAAGGACAACCTACTGGCTGTGACAGCAGCAACTCTGATGGATCGACTAATTGCAAGCAGATTTGGGATGCTGATTACTATATCTTCGGGTGTGTGCTCCCCTCTACCAACTTGGTCCTCAAAACTTCTATCAATAACCTGCAAGGGTGCGACTCCGTAAACGATATGTCAACATCATGTGGCTCAGAAATCGCTACCGGCGCAACCACTTCACATGGGTACACTTCCCGTCCGAACAATTTGAACATCGTCTTAAATGCCAATAACTTCTGCGCCAAGGAGTTGTCGAAAGTTAGACTAGTTGCCTACATCCGCACTGTGAACCTTCCGGAATATTCTGGTTTTCTGTTGTCTGAGGAAGCGGATTTGCTTACCCCAGGTGCCTCCATCACTTTCCCTGATTCTCTTACGACTGCTGTTCCTCAATCAGCTCTTTCTTCTCTGGTTATCATTAATCAGACTGCTGTTGGAGCGTTGGTAAAGACCGTTGCACTCCAGAAGTTCGAAAAGGTTTATTTCAACGACCAAGCCCGCTCCTTTATTAACACAACACTCTTGATTTTGGATAATACGGTAATGCAGAGTTCGTATGCAGGTGACATCAATTTTGCCGTTGAAAATTATGCTCAATTTGCTGCTATGCAACATAAGGAGCTGGCTGTAACGAGCTTTCCTCAGCCTACTTTCTATGTGACTCTGAAGGCAACCGTCTCCGTCACCTATCTGCTCGGTAGCACTTCGCGCCGTCGTCTCTTGAGTTTGGTGCAGAAGGATATCAAACAAAGCGAGCAAACCACTGCTGCCTCGCGTCGTCGTGTTAGTTACCTCGAAGAGAAGACTGCTTCTGCTGTCGCAAACCATGTCGCCCTTTCTCTTGATAGCGTTCCTACCACCGCCTTCAGCGACGGCGGTTCTGGTCTCGCTTTGGTTGTAATCCGCTTGAGCAGTTCCATGACTGACTCTGCGGTCCTTGCTGCTGCTGTTGTCAATGCTGTTGTCAATGCGCTGTCCATGCCTGCGAAATCTGTTGAGGCATACGTTGTTCCGAACAGTCAATCCGGATCTACTTCTTTGGTCCAGTTGGTTTACAAGCAAACCTTGTCAACTATCACCCTCTCTGGTTCTCAGTTCGCCTCGTCTGTTCAGAAACAGCTCTCGTCTTCTTCTAGCGCTTTGTCTTCCTCCTTGACATCTGCAATGATAACTACTGATCCTGACTTTTTCTATGTTGGTGTTGTCAAGACCGCTGCTATCCCTGCGACCAGTACCTCTACTACTAGCTCCCCTACCACCACTGTTATCAGCACTGACGGATCTTCTGGCTTCAGCTCTTCGAGTGTTATTATTATTGCCGTTATTGCTGCTGGTGTCGTTGCATGCATCGCCGCCACAATCTACGCTGTTCGTGTTCGCTCTGCCCACAACGCCCGCGCCCAACATGTTGTCACATTCCACAATGCCGCTGCTCCTCATTCACACGGTAGCTTTGCTTCCAAGCCCTCTGCGGACGTGTTTGACGAGACTGGTTTCGCCCCTGAGTCAGCTTTCAGTGATAATACGGGTGGATTCGATTTCTCGGAAGGCGTGGCCTCATTTTAAGCGATCCCTTTCTCTCAGTGGTAGTTAATCAATCGGTTTTTTGTTTCTGTTTTTTTTTTGTCGGGACGCCGTAAGGCCTACTACAAATAAGTCCAGTGGAACAAGAGGACTTGAGACTACCCTCATGATATATTTTGTATAACTCTCTTTCTTTCTTATCACCCCCCCTTAACGTTGCCAGTGTAGCCATAGGTCTCTCGCTCTCCCCCCTCTTTCGCCCCAGTATTTAAGTTACTTACTGACCCTAATGTGATTTTCACTGTTAAGTCATAACCCTTACCCTAGTGTTAGAGTTGACTTCGCATTTTATCGTATTAGGTACTCCTATGTGGTACGGCACAAAGTGCCCGATTAGTAATCGGTTGAAACACTTTTTCGATATACCACACTTTTTCCTTTTGTTGTAACTTCCCCGGTCAATGCAAGTTGTCCACCCTCTCTCCCCGGTCAAGTTGTCCACCCATTTTAGCCGTCGTGTTGTCTTATCTCAGTCTCTTTTCGCGTGCCTTCTTTTAACCTATTATTGTAAAGAACAGCT
>Ga0138279_1029251_pt1 | contig 8936 bp, 13 predicted proteins | sample M_140205_X_mt_FD_106908 | JGI IMG/M metagenome (GOLD analysis project Ga0138279, IMG submission 106908) | Freshwater microbial communities from Lake Montjoie, Canada - M_140205_X_mt (Metagenome Metatranscriptome) | ecosystem: Environmental > Aquatic > Freshwater > Lake | place: Canada: Quebec...
GAAGAGAATCAATTTCAGCAGACTTTAATTCCTCTCGGATGATGAGCTGTTGAAGATTCTATCAGATACGAAGGACCCTACTAAAATAAACTTGTATTTAATGAAAATCTTTGAAAGCATGGAATAATTACGTTTTGATAATAATGGAATGATCACCCACATGTGTTCTACTGCTAAAGAAGAAATCCCCTTATGTAAATTAATTGACACTAAGGAAGACCCTGTAGAAATCTGGTGTAAAATACTTGAAAATGAGATGATTGATACTATGAGAGATGCTATATTGAGAGCAGTTAAACACTACACAGAAATCCATCGTAAAGAATGGGTCAAATTTTGGTAGGGACAATGTGTGCTAAACGGTTCACAGGTCCATTGGACTAAAGAGACAGAGGAAGCCATTCAAACTAACAATTTAGCTGAATATTTCAAACAATGTAATATACAGATAATGGACTTAGTAGAATTAGTTAGATCCAAGTTAACCAGTCTCCAAAAGAAAAATGTTTGTCCTTTAATTGTACAAGGAGTGCATGAACGCAATATTATAGAAGATCTAGGCAAAGGTAAAATATCTAACGTATTCGAATTTGAATGGATCAGTCAGCTTAGATTCTAAATTGAGAACAATGAATTATTGACGAGGTGTATGCAAACAACCTTCCCCTAGGGCTACGAGTACATGGGTAATGCAGATAGACTGGTTATTACTCCACTAACTGATAAGTGTTAAATGACTTTGATGGGAGCTCTCAAACTGAATTTAGGAGGAGCTCCAGCAGGACCTGCAGGTACAGGCAAAACCGAAACTACCAAGGATTTGAGTAAAAATCTTGCAAAACTATGCAAAATTTTCAATTGTGGGCCAGAAATGGAATATAAAATGATAGGCGCTTTCTTCAAAGGTCTTACATCTTCAGGTGCGTGGGTGTGTTTTGATGAATTTAATAGAATTACGCTAGAAGTGTTGTCAGTGATTGCCCAGTAGTTGCAGACTTTGTTCAACGAAAAGAAAAAAGGATTAGCAGAAACCACCTGCTTCTTCCTGGACGTAGAAATAAAGGTATTGAATACATTCAATGTCTACATTACAATGAATCCCACATAAGCAGGGCGTCAACAGTTACCTGACAACCTGAAAGCTCTATTTAGACCTGTCGCGATGATGGTCCCTGACTAAAAGCTGATAGCAGAAATATTCTTTTAATCATTCGGATTCAATGACTCTACCACACTTGCAGTCAAAATGTTCATGACATTTAAACTGTGTTCTGAACAACTGTCCAAACAGGATCACTACGATTACGGTATGAGAGCCGTCAGGTCAACCATTAATGCCGCTGGTATCCTCAAGAGACAGAACCCTACTTCTGATGAAAGTGAATTAGTATTGAAAGCTCTAGTGGATATCAACCTACCAAAATTTTTGAAGCAAGACCTTCCCCTATTCACCAACATACTTTCAGACCTATTCCCTGGAAAGACTAAACCTAAGTCTGAATTGGGTCTCCTGAAAGATTCAATAGAGACATCTATCAAAGAATTGAAATAGTTCCCTGTGCCAATGTTCATCGAGAAAATTTAGCAATTGACCGACACTATGACTGTAAGACATGGCCTTATGCTTGTGGGACCAACTGGGAGTGGGAAAACAGCTAATTATAAAGTACTCCACAATGCGATAAATAGGGTTGCTATAGACATACACCAGTCTTCAAGTGAAGAAAGAAATGAAAATCCTTACAGAAAAGTCACAATACGGCTACTCAACCCGAAATCCATCTTAAATGAACAAATTTAAGGACAAATGAATCAAATAACAAAAGAATACTCCTAAGGGTTGGCACCTGTGCTTTTCAACAAGTCATGTGAAGAAAAAATAAATGAAACTAAACAATGGATTATGTTTGATGGCCCAGTAGACTCCCTTTGGATTGAGAGTATGAATTCAGTCTTAGATGACTCAAAAAAGCTGTGTCTGCCTAATTCAGAGGTAATAAACATGACTGAATTTACCACTTGCATGTTTGAAACAGATGACCTCAGTCAAGCCTCCCCTGCTACGATCAGCCGCTGTGGTATGGTATAGATGGACCCCAAAGCACTCATGGATTTAGAAAACTCAGGGTAGAAATGTTTCTTTGAAAACTTTAAACACAACTTTAACAAAGATCTTTTAAAGACTTCTTTCATAACTGTACTCGAAACACTTTTTGTAAACACCATCCACGAACTGTTATTCAGATTGAGGAGAGAGTGTTTGGCTATCGTGTTGACAAGTGAAAACAATTAAATTTAGTCATTGTTCAAAATGATCAATTGCACTACTGACATGATTGGAGTTGAAGTCACTAAGAAAGAGGATGTTCAAATGGTAGCTAACGCAACAGAAACTATTTTTGTTTAATCTCTTGTGTGGTCACTTGGAGGAAATACTGACTTGCCCGGCAGAAATCAATTCAGCAAGATCTTAAAAGAAATTATGGGTGAGTTGAATTCCAAATTCAAAACTAAAGTTCCTATCATAGAAAAAGGTTCCTAATATGACTACACAATTGATTTACCATCCAACAAGTTGATTCCATGGACTGATGTTCAAAAAGTATTTGAATTCAACCCTAAAAATTCATTCGATGAAATTCAAGTCCCTACAGTAGATTCTACTAAATATCTTCGAATTAGTGGTGAACTCTTGAAAAACCATTATCATGTTTTGAAGTGTGGTGGCACAGGAACAGGAAAATCTCTGTGTTGTGATTCTCTCCTCAGTAGTTCAGATTTCCCTGCTAGCAAATATTTGACAGTCACAATGACCTTTAGTGCTCGTGCTGGTGTAATGACAATTCATAACACATTAGGGCCGAAATTGAAAAGAAGGAAAATGGGTGTTTTAGGTCCCGAAAACAACAAAAAGGCTCTTGTCCTCATTGATGATCTAAACATGCCTAAAAAAGAGGTGTAAGGTGCCCAACCAATTCTTGAGCTTTTGCGTCAGTGGTTCGACCATTAAGGTTGGTATGATATGAATGAGTTTGAGTTTAAACAAATAATAGATATTTTCTTCTTGTGTGCTATGGGGCTTCCAGGGGGTGGCAGATCAATCATTAGCAACCGCTTGGTCAGACACATGAACATTATAACATATACAAACATGGCTGATTCGTCGATCATTGACATTTTCAAGAATTTGATCGATGGGTTTTAAGTAAACCACAATGATGAAATCAAAAGTAAGAGCCTACTATTCGTTCAAACTACAGTTTCATCTTAGAATGAGGCTGTTAAGTTCCTACTGCCTATTCCCAAGAAATCACACTACAGCTTCAACCTTAGAGATATATCTAGAGTGTTCCAAGGCATGTGTAAGGTTAAACCTGTGAATTTAGATAATATACCCACCTTAGCACGTCTATGGCTACATGAAATGAATAGAGTGTTTAGAGACAGATTGTTAGAAAAAGTAGACATTAACGATTTTGACACTCTACTGAGAAAAGCTGTAGTTAACAAACTCAAATTAGACTTAAATGAAGTTTTCTCGAAGGAACATATTCTATTTGCAGATTTCATGGATAAAGACCCTGAAAATAGGATTTAAAAAGAAATTGATTCGCTGCAGAAGTTGAGAACGACTCTTGAAGAGTTCCTTGAAGACTAAAACAATGAAGAAAGCAGTACCATGAATTTAATACTATTCTCAGATGCATGTGAACACGTCATGAGGATTTGCAGAATAATAGGGTTCCCTAAGGGAAACGCTCTCCTAATGGGGGTCGGAGGCTCTGGACGTTCTAGTTGCTGCAAACTTGCAAATTCAGTCATGTCTTTCAATTTGCGTAAAATTGAAATCACAAAGGACTAAAAAATTGATAAAAACTGGAAAGAGGACGTCAAGATCAGTCTCATTCAATCAGGTGCATAAAACAGGAATTCCACAACGTTCCTCATCGTTGACACCCAAATCATCAACGATAAGCAGTTGGAGGACATCAACAATATTCTGAATTCTGGTGATGTTCCAAACGTCTAAGAACCTGCAGATTGGGAGGAAATCAACAAACCTGCCAGAAAGGATTGTCAGGAAAAGGGGTTGGAACAAACCCCCATTAACTTATTCAACATGTAGTTGAACGCTGTCCGCAAGAACATCCACCTGGTGTTGGCTTTCAGTCCCATGAGCGACTCTTTCAGGGGCAACCTCAGAATGTTCCCTTCTTTAGTCAATTGCACTACAATCGACTAGTAATCTGAATGGCCAGAAGAAGCTTTAAAGAGTGTAGCTCGAGTCCAACTAAATGAAGGCAATTTAGATTTAGGTGATTTGAAGGAAGGTGTAATCAATATGTTTTCAATATTGCACAAATCAGTAGAAAATATTTCAATCAAACTCTTAGAAGAATTGAAAAGGTAGAATTATGTAACCCCTACCAGTTAATTGGAACTCATACGAATGTACAAGCAAGTGTTGGTTATGAAGAGAGCCGATTTCAAAAGAATGATTGATCGTTTAGAAAAAGGATTAAATACAATTTCAGATGCTGAAACGAAAGTTAATTCTCTCCAAAAGCAAATCAAAGAAGATGAACCACGTTTAGAAAAATTAGATAAAGAACTTTCAGTCAAAAAAGTTGATTTGGATGCTACATTGCTAGAAACAAATATAAAAGTCGCTGAAGTAACTGAGAAAACCAAAATTCAAGATGCTGAAGTTAAAACTTTGAATGAAATGAAAAAAAGTATTGAATTTGACAAACAAGATTGTGAAAAAAGTAAGAAAGAAGCACTAGAATTGGCAGACAAGTTTAAAGATGCTGAAATCAAAGAAGTTGCTGGATACGGTACTCCTTCAGACGCTATCATGTCTCTACTCAAATAAATTGTTTTGTTGTTTGACAAGGAAAATCTGGTCAAGAAAAAAGATGAATTAAGACAATGGTTTGATGTAGCAATTCCGATATTGAAAGATCCAGAATTCAAAGACACACTTAAAGCAAGAATTAAAAAAGAAGATATTACTGAAAAACAATTCAAAAAGATTGAAAAACAATTTACCGAAGAGAAAGCCGAGAAATTCGATAAATAAGAAGAATAGTTTTCTATGAAATCTTCTGCATGTGTAAAAATTGCAGGGTGGGTAAAGGCAATGCACACTATTTATAACACCAACGTCATGTTGAAACCTATTTTAGATAAATTGGAAGATGGTAACAAGAAACTTGCAATTGGTAAGGCACTCCTCTCTCAACTCCAATCAGAATTGAACGCATGTGAAAAGAAGTGCAAAGAATTATTGGAAGATTCTGCTAAATGTCAGAAGGAGAAAGATGATACACTAGCCTTGCTGGACATGAATAAGCTTAGATTAGTGCGAGCTCGTAAACTACTAGGAGGATTAGCAGAAGAGAAGTCACGTTGGGAAGGAGAAGTCAAAAGATTGAGATAAGAAGGACAGTAGCTGATTGGCAACTGCATCATTTCAGCAGGTATCATGTCATATGGAGGACCATTTGACAGTATCTACAGGACAGAACTGTTGGAAATTTGGAAGAAAGAAGTTACTAAAATGGAAATACCTTTAACCAGTGAATGTGGATTGATAAATAATGTTGGAAATAAAGTCAAGATTGAAATATGGAAAGGGTTGTAGAGTCTTCCAGATGATGACCTTTCCATAGAAAATGGGATTATGCTTGATTATACCAAAAGATGGCCATTGTGCATTGACCCCCAAGGTCAAGCAAATACTTAAATTAAGAAAATGGGTAATGCTATTCAAGCTGAGAAGAAAATACCTCAATTTTTCAAAATACTTAAGGCTACTGATGAGAAAATAAGTATGGAATTAGAAGTAGCAATCAAAAATGGAAGATTTGTCTTACTTGAAAATGTAAATGAACGTCTATCCCCCGAACTTGAACCAATATTGGTTCCACAATTCAAACAGAAAGGTAAGAACAAATCTATCAAATTTGGCGATAAAGAACTTGACTAGAATGAAGAATTCCGGTTCTTCATGACAACAACTATCCCTAATCCTCACTAATCTCCCGAAACTTGTGTCAAGATTTGTCTCATCAACTTTGCCATTACTCAGTCCGGATTGAAGGACCAAATGTTATCACTAGCTGTCACATTAGAAAAATCTGAATTAGAGTCTGAACGAAACATGTTGATTGAAACCAATGCCAGGAACGAAAAGATACTAGTAGAAAAGGAAGATAAAATCCTAAGTGATCTTGATAAGGCTGACCCAGAAAAGATTTTAGACGAAGACGATTTAATCAACAATCTAGCTGCAACTAAAGCTGACGCCAACAAGATTAAGAAAGACCAAGAAGTTGCCGTAGAAAGTATGGAACGCATTCGAATTGCGCGTGAAAAGTAAACCGAACTAGCTAAAAAAGTAGCCATCCTATTCTTTGCACTTACAGACATGTGCAACATTGACCACATGTACCAATAATCTCTCACCTGGTTCAAAGAACAGTTCCGTAAAGCTAGGGATCTTGCTGAACCGAATGATATTGAGGAACTCAGAATCGACAACATCTATATTAGGTTCTTGAAATTGCTGTAGGTCGAAGTGTGCAGAACTCTATTTGACAAAGACAAATTGTTGTTTTCGTTCAACATGACCATCAAATTGCAGATGTAGTTGGGCTTAGCAGATGTAGACCACTTCAAGTAGTTAATGACAGGTTTTATGGGAGATGTTTCCATACCTAATAATCCTCCCTTCATTGATAAACTAGCATGGGGCCAAATGTAGAAGACTATTTATGGACTAAAACAATTGAAGGGTTTCGAAGGTTTTAATGAATACTTCATTGAAAATGTTGAGAAATTCAGAGCTATTTATGATGCAGAGGATCCTAAAACAGTAGCATTCCCAGGAGTGTGGCAAGAGGCATTGGATCCATTTAAAAAGCTACTCGTTTAAAAGGCAATAAGACCCGACTACATCAGTGCAGCCATAAAACAGTAAATCATTGGAGTCTATGACGATTCTCATTTCGTAAATCCTCCTTTATTCAACATTGACGAAGGATACAAGAGTTCAACTAAGAATACCCCTATTATCTTCATTATTACCCCTGGATCTGACCCACTCAATGATCTTCGCAACTAATCAGACAAAAAACAACAAGGCAAACAACTCCAGCAGCTCTCACTCGGCCAGGGCCAAGGTGTCCAAGCCAAAGCTATGTAAACCAAGTTTTCAGACGATGGTTCCTGGTTATTCTATCAGAATACACACGTATACATGTCGTGGATGCCCACTCTAGAGAAAATAGTGGAAAGTCTCAGTGAGCCGATTGTGAATAGTGAGTTCAGACTCTTTCTTACTACAGCTTCCATACCCGACTTCCCCGTGTCAATTCTCCAAGACGGTATTAAAATGACAGTGGAAACTAGTGGCGACGTGAAGCAAATGATGTTAAATGCATACCAAAACTAAGATGACGAATGGATGAATGATGCCAAAAATCCCAGATTATTCAAAGCATTGCTTTTCGGATGCGTACTTTTCCATGGAGTTCTCATAGATAGGAAGAAATTTGGCCCTATCGGGTGGACATCACCCACATAGGACTTCAGCGACACTGACTTAGGCGTTACCAAGGACCAACTGAAAATGATGATTAACGACAGTGACACTATTCAGTATAAAGTGTTACGAACATATGCTGCAGTTCTCAACTAAGGAGGTCGAGTGACTGATGACAAGGATGAGCGTTTCATTAAGACTCTTGTAAATAGGTTCCTCAATCCTGGGATGGATACAAACCCCGATTAATCTTTTGACGACTATGGCAAGTACAGGTTGCCCAAAATGGGTAATCAAGAATAGTAGAAGAATTAAATTTATGAAAATTTTGAAAAAATAAGCCCAGAATTATTCGGATTGCACTCAAATGCTGACATTACTACCAATCAAAGTCGATCTGAACAGATGTTGTATGAAATACTAAACATTCAACCCCGAACTTCCTCTGCTAAAGGTGGTAAATCCCAAGAAGATGTCAACGAGGAAAAAGCCATATACATCAAAAACAAGATCCCTGAGCCTTTTGATTTGGAACTGCTGTCAATGAAATAACCAACTTTATATGAGGACTCCATGAATACAGTCCTAGTACAAGAGGCTGAACGATACAATACACTTATCGTAACCATGAACAGGAACCTTACTCTCTTTATGGAAGCCAACCGAGGCCGTCTTGTAATGAACGAGGAATTAGAATTGCTGGGCATCAAAATGAACAACAACGAAGTGCCATTGGTGTGGACAGAAGAGAAAGGATGCGGATTCCTCTCAATCAAACCACTTTCCAACTGGACTCTTGACTTGATAGCGCGCATGGAGTTTATGCGTGAATGGGAAGCACACGGGACACCAATATGCTTCTGGTTCTGTGGATTCTTTTTCCCTCAAGCTTTCATGACAGGAATTAAACAAAATTAAGCACGTAAATATAAGATTCCTATTGACATTGTTGATTTTGAATTTAATCTGATCAAGGAGAAGACTGAACGCGCACAAGTGACTGAAAAAGCTACAGACGGATGTTATATTAGTGGACTTTAAGTAGAGGGGTGCAAGTATGACTTCGATGAAGGAATTCTTGTCGATAGCAATCCACGTGAACTATACACCAGATTACCCATCCTGTGGCTCAAACCAGCAAGTAACGTAAAGCCAAAGACAGAGGGCAATTAAAGATGCCCAATCTAAAAGACTTTAGCAAGATAAGGTACTTTGTCCACAACAGGAATTTCTACCAATTTCGTTATGATGATGGACATTCCAACACAGGAGTCAGATGAAAAATGGATCAAAGCAGGTGTTGCCGCTTTCTTAAGTTTAAAGTTTGATTGAAGTAATTGAAGTAATTGAAGTAATTGAAGTAATTGAAGTAATTGAAGTAATTGAA
>Ga0138279_1008938_pt1 | contig 8717 bp, 16 predicted proteins | sample M_140205_X_mt_FD_106908 | JGI IMG/M metagenome (GOLD analysis project Ga0138279, IMG submission 106908) | Freshwater microbial communities from Lake Montjoie, Canada - M_140205_X_mt (Metagenome Metatranscriptome) | ecosystem: Environmental > Aquatic > Freshwater > Lake | place: Canada: Quebec...
AATTTGCAAAATTAATTATCAAACAAACAAGAACCTAAAACAAGTGAAATTGAAGCAATATTCAACGATATCAAGAAAATTCTAAGAACTCAAGATCCGAAGCTAGCTGACATCTTAGACCAGTAAATGGCAGAAGAAAGGAGCACGGCAAAGGACCGCTTAACCAAAGCGGAAAAACAACTAAAAATATATTCATCAGACATCGAGGAACTCGTAGATCAACTAGAAGCTTCAGACAAGACAATCTCTGCTTTTAAAGAGGAACTACAGAACAAAGATGTTATTATAGAGTCGTTGGAGCATTCAACATTTCAACTCCAGGATTTGAAACAAAAGACAGACTCTCTAGAGTCTTCACTATTTGAAGCTAGAGTGGAAGCTTCAGACTTCAAAAAGAAGTAAACTGAACTGGTAGAAAAGTATGAACATAGCACAAGAAGATTTTCTTCAGACATTGAGAACCTGAAAGCCATAATTGCTTCTCAAAACAAAGAAATCGACTATAAAACAAAGGAGATAACAACATTATCACAAAAATTAGAGCGAAATGACGACTTGTTTAAAGGCAATCGACTGATTGCACAAGAAAAAGATGAAATAATTGAAGATTTACGCAAACAACTTGTCAGAAAAAGTGAACTCTAAGAACAACTCTAATCTGAGAACTTATGTGAACGAAATATCCACCAGATTTTCGGAAATCTAAAGAAACAAAATGAATTATTATCCGAAAAAGTAAATATTTATGACACTCAATTAAATAACTACTTGGATTCCGTTCAGAAAGATCCAAAACAGACCCTCAACGTACTTCTCTCGGACCGAAGTTAGTCTATGTTTAACGAAATAAAACTTCTCAAGTTTGAAGACTTAGTACACACAAATGCAAATGAAAAATCAATGCAATCTCTAAACAATCTTACCAATGAACTTGAACAGCAAGTAACATCGCTGCGAGATGGGGATTTTAACGAAAGATTGAAGAAATCTATTGAAACCTATGAATGTAAGATCAAAGACCTTGGTGACACTAATACTAATTTGAATATTAAGTACAAAGACACAACAAATAAGTGTGATGCTCTACAGAAACGTCTAGACTTGTTGTCCAATGAAAACAAATCACTTAAAGAAGAGATTAACGACTTAGAACCAATATTCTCCAAAATTGCTTCAAATCAGGTGCTTTCAGAAGATAATAAAGACTTAATAATATCTAAATTGAACAAAAAGATTTCAAACTTGAAATCTACAGTTGAAACACAAATGACATCTATTAAGAAATTAGAAACACAGGTTATGGAAAACAACAAACATTAAGTAAAAGAATTAGATGCAGCCAGAAGTGAAAATATCGTTCTCCAATCTAAAGTAGGACAATTCAAGAATCTTATTCATAATAATATGGAAACTCCAGTTGTTTATAAAAATGCAAAATTGAACAGCAATACTACTTAAGAAAATGAAAAATTGTGTGACACCGATCAAGACAAAGACATTCTCATTCTGGAACTCCAGGATGATCTTTAACGTGTTGAAAGAGAAAAGAATGAAGTCTAACTATCTCTAAATAAACAATTAGTGCAGAAAGAATCAAAAATAAAGGAACTACAAAGTAGGGTCAATCGTGAAATGCAACTTCTTGAAGAAAGCAAGAGCCATTTTGACGATTCAGTAAAAAAATTCACTAATTTCAATCCCAATTCAGTGGAAATCATGAGAATAAAAAAGGATTCAGAAAAACAGCAGGTAGAGAATAAACATCTTACAATAGAACTCGAAGCAGTCAATAAACAGGTTTCAGAACTGCAGAACATCAATCAAGAACATGAACGCAATCTGCGGGAACTGACAGACTTGACCACTTCCATGCGAAATGACGGGAAATAAGAAGACCGGATCTCCAGGTACATGAGTTCCAAAAACAGTAATGAAGTCGAACTGTATCAAAAAATGTTCACTCGCATCAGTAAACTTAAGGAAGAGAAAAGATAAGTCGAGCAACTCTTAGTTAGTGCCAAAAAAGACTATGATTCTCTAAATGAAGTGTGTGTAAATCTACGTGTGCAGATAGACTTCAAAAAGAAAGTACGTTTCAGTGATAAAGACGATGTTGTCACAATCCCTATAAACAATCTACCTCAAACTCAAAAGAAGAAAGATCTAGAGGAATCCAAAATAACCATCAGTCAGAACTAAAGTAAATCTTTCTACATGACAACTGAAGACTTGAAGTCTACAGTCTCATTTTCACTGAATGAATGTAATGTTGAACGGATAAACAGTTTAACTAAGGAACTTATGAAGTAGCAGAATCTCTACTAAGAGTCTGTCAAAAAGATGCATTTGTTGAAGGAAGAATTCCTAGCTAAAAACCACGAAGAATAGTCAAATTAACAAGAAGAACTAGCATAAAAAGAAAAAGAAATCCAGTATGCAACATCACAGCAACTAGAAAAAGAATGTTGTTTGAGAGAATTTGAACAAAAGTATACTAATCTCTAGTCAGAACGTAATTCATTGCAGGAACAAAACGACAAGTTTTTGAAAGATAATGAAACACTTCGTCAGCAACTGCAGTCCCAAGAGGTGGAAGCTGAAGAACGAGAACTACAAATGGCAAATGAAGCAAAGAATCTTCAATCTCTAATCAAAGAACGTGGAAAACAACTAGAAGAAGTCATGAAGACAATGGACACTTTGAAGAATGAGACCAGTCAGAGTATAGATACTAGCAACAACAACAGTTTTAACATTAAACAATCCATCGACAACTTACGCAGTATGAACTAAGTCGAACAGGACAAAGATCGTCTATTGTCTCATCTATACAATTTGACTGCTGAAATCTGTGCTTTCAGTAGAATAGAGGGTAATTAAGAAAGGAGACTACAGGAATCTACTTCACAGATCGAGAAAATGCAGAATGATTTCAATAGACTTAAAAATTCACTAGAAAGGAGTACCAAATATGCCCAATCTATTGAACGTCAATGTATGAACGCTGTGGAGGAGAACAAAGAATTGAAAATTAAAGTAGAAGATTGCCAAGACCTCACCAAAAGACATTTTGATAAAATTAAAGAACTTTGTGTTGTTTTAGACAAAATTACAGAAGAAAACAAAAAATTGAAAGCAGAAAATGACAACCAAAATAAACAACTCCGCAACACTATAGAAAACAAAAGTAATTTCTTGGAGTCAAAGTTAGATGAGTAGGTTAACAACATGGAATCACGCATTGAAAGCATCACATCCACTTGCAGCCGTGAAAGAGATGCAGACTTGCTTTCAAACGTGAAATCACTGATTAATGCAGTAAAATCACATTCTCTAAAGGATATTGACCAGGATGCTTCTGAGTGGATGCAGAAAATGTGTTCCCAGCTCACTGACATAATTGCACGCACTGACAAGAAAAACACACAACTAAGTATCCGCAACAGAATCTACAAAAATGAGTTGGAAACACTTAGACAAAGTAACTGTCTCTTTAACTCAAAACTCTACTAAAACTAAGAACTTCTGTTGAAGCGATGCAAGAACATCCAAGAAGGTACAAATGCACGTGTGGAAGTGGAACAAACTTAGTCTAAAAATTTCATGGAAATGATGGGTAGACAGTTGCATAAATGTAAGTCTGATCTGTCTAAAGTGCAGTTGCATTAGAGTCTTCTTGAAAAACAGAAAAACTCTCTGGAATGTAAATAGAATGAACTGGAATCCAAAAATGAAGAGTTATCTCTGCAGAATAGTGAATTGCAGATAACCAACCCATATCTCCAGAAACACCTTAAAAGTCAGATATCACAAGACTTTGAAGATCTATTACTCGAAAAGGACCGTGAAATAAAGGAATGGGTAGACTAAAAACTCCTTAACAATTTATCAATCAACAAAGGGGATAGTCTGAGAGGCTTGAAAGATGATGTGTCTTCTCTAACCAAGGAACTTTTGGCAATCAAACTGTACTCTCAAAATGCTCACCACAAGTATAATTCAGCAACTGAAGAATTGGACAAATTACGTCTAGCATTTAAGGGTCTTAAAGGATTATTAGACAAGAACAGTCGTGTAAATAACGATTTGAACCTTAGTCACTATTCGTTCAATGGAGAATCACTCATGAAAGACCTTAATGAACAAAGAGAAAAAACAAGCGAATTGGAAAGCAACCTTATGGACTAACTCAAAGAAAACGAGTATCTCAAACTGCAAATCAAGTCAGACAGACTGGCTGAAACGGATAAGTTCGAGATAGGCCATGTTTAGGAAATGGACTCTGAAAATGCGCGCAATCAACTGATTCTGTTGACAGAGGAGGCTGAGGCTTACAGATAAAATAGTGAACAGCAAGTGTTGGACAATAAACTCTCTTACGACCTTAAACTAGCAGATATGGAAGAAAAGTAGAAGAAAGAAGTTGAGGAGGTTAAAAGTAGGTAAGCAGAAGATCCTAAGGTTTTGAATTCAAGGATTACTTCATTGCAAAAAGAAGTTGCAGAAAACAAAAGGTCCAATACAGATCTGAATTCCAAAATACATCAACTTGAAAAGAAAGCTGATGAAATTTACACGCAAAAAGAACAAATATTAAAAGAAAATGAGAAATAAAAGGACGGCTTCAAAGACTTTAAAGATATTTTTTCATTATAAGAACATGAAGAGAAAAAAGAAATTACAAATAATAATCAAACAAAATCAATTTCCAAATAAAATATCAAGAAAACAATAAAACCCCTTGAAAAACCAGAAAAGAAAAATATATTTAACAAATTACCTAAATTGCTGGTTGATAAAATGTTGTTCCTTCTTAACAAAAGCTATAAGTATGAGGAATGTATGAATAGCATCAAAGACAAATGTGAAGAGCAGACAATTGAAATATAAACACTTAAAAAAGAGATTATAGAACTAAGAAACAAAGCTAGATACTCTCTTCCTTACAATTCTGATAATGAAGGGGAAGGTGACACCCAATAATCTTCGAGTCAGCAATTAAAGATAATCGGCTTGGAGAAGCAGGTTGAAGAGCTGAAGCTAAACAATGTCGCAACTGACTGTGATTTGAATAACAATACCTCTACATAAGAACATGTAAACATGGAGTTGACAGTCAAAAAGGAAGCATTCTATTTGGAAAGTATGTTGAATATGGCTGAAATGTTAGTAGCTTATGAATGTGTGAAGTTTGATGATACAACTCTCAACAAATTCGATACTGCATTAGTCAATAAAGTACAGCGTAAACTGTTGAACATCTTTATTCAACATTAAAACGACCAAAACGAAAAAAGTGAAATAAATGAAATTCTGGCTCAAGCTGAAAGACATGATGACTATGTCTATTTGAATATCACTGACAAACTCATAAAAGAATTGACTGAACGCTATAATGAAATCCTAGAGTTGAATAAATCAATGAACACTCAAGATAAGATCCTGGTGCAGAACAATATCCAGCAGCTTAACAAAACTATCCACAATTCGATTGCCCTTGTGTCACATCTCAGCAATTTGATATTCCTTACCAATATTGATCTGAAAAAGATTAAAACCTCAGAAATAAAAGATGCTGACATAGATTTTGAAGATGATGACCAAATGCACGTGTTCGAGAGTCTCAGGAAGACCATCGAAAGACAAAAAGAACGAATTAGGCTTTCAGAAAACTACAAGGAGGTGCTAGAGGATAAACTACAACAAACTCAGTCCAGTTTTAACGAAGAAAACTTACAATTGAAACAAAAATTGCACGAGGTCTTGAACATCCAACGTGGACTCAAAGATAAATTCGATAATAATGTTTCACTACTCGAAAAACTTGTTACAAATGAAGCTGATCTCAAACATGCAATTGTCAAATCCGAGGAAGAACTACAAATTGTGAAAGAGAATAATGATTTCTTGAATAATAAACTCAATGAAGCGGAATCTCTGACCGGATCTCTCAAGAAAAAGATAGCAGCAAAGGAGAAGGAGCAAAATGAATGGGATGGTCGTTTAAAGAAACAGATTGAAGAAAAGGACGAAGAAGTACGTATGATGAATAAAAAACTTTTAGACGCAGAAGAGTCCTTAATAGAAACTCAAACTGAAGTCAAGAAGAGCAATTATGCTTAAAAAGAGCTGTTGAAGACTCTAGAAGAGCATAAAATGAAGTAAGAGATGCTTTCAAATACCAATAAACGTCTGGAGCAAGGATTATCTGAAAATATGGCCAAATTTTCTAACGATATGAAGGAAGTCATTTCCAAAGTAGAAAAGTAGAAAGGTGAGTCTACCAAGTTGCAATAGGAAAATGATGCTTTATGTGAACAACTAAAGATATTACGTGATCGCAAGAGGGACTCATCGGAAGACAAATTTAACCAGTAGAACTTAACCAACAAAAACTCAAAGAAATAGAAGAGTCCCCGCAAAGGAGAGCATTTACGTGACAACAGTAAGGATCTGATTTAATCCGAAAAAGACAGAGAAAATTTGAAGAATGAAATCATGTCATTGTCCAAAGTCCTCGATGAACAGAAAGAGACCATTTCCAATTTGCTGGCGATGAAGAAGGAGAGTTCCTCTGACAATCTGTCTAACAGGCATTTCGACATAGATACTTTCAGACAACAGAGTGCTAGAGCTGAACAAGAACTGAAGGAGCTTACAAACAGAATTTCTCATTTGGAAGCTCAAAATAATGAATTAAAGTCTGAAACTGCAAACAAAGACCTTGAGATCTCTAAAAACAAACTCTATTCAGAGAAACTCAAGAATGAACTCGACACATAAAAAATATTTGAAAGTAAGTAAGATGATGTTTTGAAAGACAATAGGACCTTAGATTTCCAGTTGAAGCAGTCAGAAAGCGACAAGAAGAAAGTACTGGACTTGCTTGAAGATGTACGTATGAATGTGCAAACTCTTGAAAAACGTTTGCACGACATGCGAGCCCAAAACGAGTCTCTCAACCGCCATTTGGACCAACACGACGAGTCTAAGTTCCAAGATTTGAAAACGCTGAAGTCACAATAGGAGGAGTCTAAACTCAGTTGGCTTGAAGAGAAAGATATAATCAACAAACAAATTGAGAAACTCAAGAACAAGTACCTGATGCTGATACGGGAATTGAAACGAGACAACGGACTAGAAGGAGAATGTTCCGTTAATTTCAAAGATCAGTGTGAACTTGTTGATAAAATAGCTGAGTTCTGTCAAAAAGAATCTAGACTTGAAAAGTATGAAACTAGTAACAGAAACTCAACTACATTTATCGCTGAACACAGGGATTTCAACAACAAGAAAACTACAAACCAGTCTAAGAAAGTGAAATAATCTAAGGGGGAGAAACAGCAAGATAAAAAGGAAGAAAATGTTTCTACAAATTTAAATTTGAACTGTAAAAAAGAAGACAATATTGAATTTTCTGTGGCTAAGATATACGAAGTCAAACTAACCTTCTTAGGAGATAAAATCAGTAAACTTGAACTAGAATTGCAAGATAAGGACATAGATATAGATGACCTAAAGACTCGAATTGACGTTATGACTATTAACACTAAACAAGAACGAGAGACGCTCAAAGCAAAATTGACTCTGGCAAAAGCAGAGTGCAAAGAATTCAAAGACAAGGTAGACCACATTGAGAAGGAGGCATCCAAACTGAGGTCGGAATAAATATCCCCTAAGGAATTCAGTTACACCACTAACGAAGTAGCGTTGAAAAACGAAGAAATCCAGAAACTCAAGATGGAAATCAACAGGCAGAAGGATACTCTCAACGCTGCAAAGGGAGAGAAACTAGAATTGATGAGATCGATCTCATCTTTGGAACAGCAAGGGAAGGATTACGTAAAAGCCACCGAAGAACTCTCCAAAATGAAGTCTGAACTTGCACGCAAAGACAAGTCAATTTCAAACTTGCGCATGGCCAATGAGGAACTAAAGACAGAGAAAGAGCTGCGCAATGAGGGCATCCGCGGCTAAGAAGACAAAATGAAACAACTCAAACTTGATGTGGAGCGCAAGGATAAAATTATCTATGATTGGAAGAGCAAGTAGGACAACATGATAGAACGATCATCACTCGAAATTTGTGAAAATGAAGCTAAATCTAAGGAATTTGACAAACTTAATGATAAAATGAAAAAACTCAAGAACGAACTCGAACGCAAAGATATAACTATAGATTCTTACAAAAATAAAATTCAGAAACTAGAACTTGAGACCAAAGACTTCGATGATAGTATCAAGGAAAAACAGACAAATCTGAGTAAAGACCTCCAAGAGCTCAATAAGAAGTGTGAACAGTAGCTAAAGAAACTCCGCAAGCTAGAGCTATTGAATACGAGTTTGAGGTCTGTTATTCTGTCTCTATACAAACAATTACGCGAGAAATTGGATGAGCTTGGTAATTCCATGTCCGGCAAAAGTCAATTCAACCATGCTGAAGCAATGAAACTTCTCGAACTTGATGAAGAGGCACTCAAACAGTTCATACAGACTAGCGGAGAACATGGGGACGAAGGTATGCTGGTTCAGTTGCTTGAAATGGACGAATTAGAATCAGAAGAAGTTCTCAGACTACTATTCCAACGACTCAACAGGTGGGTCGAACTGGAGGTTGAAGGGCAGAACAAGAAAAGTCAAGCTGAGTAGAATAAGAAGGAAATTGATGTTAAGAAAAAATATGAAGATTAAATCAAACAATTGAAAGTTAAGTGACT
>Ga0138279_1186943_pt1 | contig 8641 bp, 3 predicted proteins | sample M_140205_X_mt_FD_106908 | JGI IMG/M metagenome (GOLD analysis project Ga0138279, IMG submission 106908) | Freshwater microbial communities from Lake Montjoie, Canada - M_140205_X_mt (Metagenome Metatranscriptome) | ecosystem: Environmental > Aquatic > Freshwater > Lake | place: Canada: Quebec...
AATAGCTTTAAAAAAGTTTTAAAATTAAATAAACGATTATTATAAATTCAATTTAAAATGAGTGATACAGCATTTTTTACAATGAGTGGTAGTACTTATGGTATGTATATACAAACGCTTTATGCAATTGTTATAGCCATGTCCGGTTATTTTTATTTGATGAGTGATTCTTATTTAACGGAAATTTTTTTTACAATTATAGCATTTATCATACATCCATTTTTTGGAAGTTGTATGGTAATAGGATGTTATATTAAAATACAGTTTAAACGCTGTTTTTATCGCAATGATCAGCCCATGTTCACACCCTCTCATATAGTTGTTGTTGGTTTAGGTATAATAGCCTCTATCACTTGGTATATGCAATTTAAAGCTGGAGATAATCGAATTAACTGGCAAGAATTAAGTAAATTATCACCTCTTGAACGATTGAAATTGCAACAACGAGAACGTCCTGTTAAACGTTTTCAAACTATTTATGGTCAAGAAAATTACAAGTCTAATCCTAGTGAAGATGCTTATCAAAGAAGGAAAAACGCTGCTACTCCTAAAAATGAGTATGCTGAGTCTCCTTCTTGGGTTAGATTGTTAGTTGGTTTTATGTCTATGAGTTTGATTCCTATATATCTTATTTTTCCTTCATCTGCTGAAGGTTTGTCTAAGAAAATTAAGGACATGGCTGAACATATAGTTAATGTTCCTATGTTTTTTAGATCATTACGAGGAATGATAAATTTTGTAGATCCAAGTGGAAATCATGAAAAATTAAATGAAATCGAAAAGAACGTTCAAAATTTGGTTGGTGCTTTCCCTGTAGGTACTGGTCGTGTTTCAGAACTCCACCCCAACAAAGTAAATACAACTCATGTTGAATCTGATGTTCCAAATAAGGCAACACATGTTGTTATTGAAGGAGTTACTTATGAACGAAAACAAAGCCCCGAGCAAGTTATTGGACAAAACGGTAAGTTGTATGGTTTAATAACATCGAAAAAGACTCATGGTTTTGTACCAGCAGAGGATGGTATTATTCAAGGAACTTTTGCTAAAGAAGATAAAACTATACATATAGCTAATATTAAAACTGAAGCAAGAAATCAACTTACTGATAATACTGATGATCAAGAGCATTATGTTGATGAAATGACCACTGGAAATGTTGCAATAGAAGGTGCACAAGGAACTAAAAGAACTGTAGTTGGTGCTCATGATATGGCACCTCTTATACACACATCTGCTATAAGAGCAACTCAAGGTAAACATTTTAAAGTAGACCCTTTAAACAATTTTACAATTAAGTGTAACGGACATACTTTTATTGATATGAGTGGCAAACAAGACGGTCATGAATCATGTTTTGCTGGCTATGAAGAAAATGTTTTATCTGGAGAGATGATTAAACAACATATTATGAAATGGCACACTGGATATGAATTATTTAATATATATTCTTGTGAAGAGTGTTTTTATAATTTTTCATGCAAATATAATGGTAAGGCTGTTCATATTACAGAATATATCTATATGTTATTTGAAGAAAATATTAATTTTACTCAATATTTTCCACAATGTTTTGATTTATCTGGTTACCCATTTTCTATAATGGATAATATTCATAATGATTGTACTAAACAAGATGAAGATACAGATTTTAACAAGCGAATGCAACCCAACAAGGATAAGTTTGCTATAAGTTATATGCACTATCGTAAAGATCTTACAGATAGCAAATTAGCTTATCCAACATCGGCAATAGCACTTAAACCTTTTCCACTATCTTTTTGTACTTATGAGTATAATAGATTATCTTATAATGAAGATTTTGCCGCTCATGCAGTTGAAGTTTTTATGAAGAATAAGAAAATTCAATTTGTCCATTATGGTTTAATGAAAGGTAATCAATTTTTGCACAATGGAAAAATGCCGGTTTATACAAAGAAGGAAACTGAAATTCCAGAAGTTAAAACTTTTGATATGCCTGCAATTATGAATGTTCAACCTAGTACATCTACAGCTGATCAATCTTATATAGTATATGATAATAATACCCCGGTTGAAGAAAGTATAGTTGTTATTGATTCAGTTGAGAAAAAATTTCAATGTAAAGGAAATCCATTTTGTAATTGTACTTATGGGTCGGATCGTGTTGAAGGGAATCACCAAATTAAAGCCTTTAATCGATCAGATTCAGAAAGTAGCAATGAATCATGGAATCATGGTCCAAAATTAGAAGAAATTACAATTGACGAACATGAACAAAATATTGCAAATATAGATTTTGCAATAGCTCAAGCATTTAATAAAATGAAATGTACAATTGGTACAGACATTAAATTAGTTTCTAATGTAGTAACCAATGGTGAACATATTAAAGGAGATTTACGTCAAACTGAAGTTTTTGCTGACTATCAAAATCCAAATTGGAGAGATGATAGAGGTCCTCGACCTGGTTTAGATTTACATCCTAGTAAATTTCCACATAAAGATGTTCAATATTTATTTCGACAAGTTGAAAAACATGTTAAAAATTTGAATAAAGTTTTATTTCAAATGTATTGTGACAAATTTAATAGTGTTAAAACATTTCAAGGTAGCGGATATTCAATGCAACATCTTAAAAAACCTGCTGTAGTTCTTAATATGCGATATTCTAGAATTTCCAAGGTTAGCACTGAAAATGTTTCTGCACCAATTCCAATAATTTCTGAAGAGCCAGAATCAGTTAATCTTATTGAAAATGTTAAATCTTACAACTCTGATCTTATGCATATGTTTAATGGTAATGAGTATCGTGATAAATATGATGAAATCTATAATAGATTAAAATTAACTAATTTAACTATAACAAGAACAGAATTTGAAATAAATGATCCTTTTATTGAAAATGCTAGAGATAAAAGAACCGCTTATTCATGGTGGGTTGGTCATCGTAAAGTCACTATGATGGATGGAACAAATGTTTATCAAACGATCACTGGACATTGTTTTCATGATTTAATTCAGAATGATATTAGTTATGATATTGCTGCCCCATGGTATTCAACAATGATTTATAGAATGTGGCGAACTGGTATATCTACTAGAGGCGTTTATCGAACCATCGTACGTCGTGATAAACCACAAATTATGTCAGTTTTGGATGAAAAGTCTAAATATTATTGGAAAGATAATATCATGAAATATATCGGAATAACAGTAGCTTTCGTTTTAATAATGGTGTTTTTGTTTTTAGTCTATAAAAAGATTAATGAACGTAGAGCATTAAAGCAACTTAGAGAAGCTAAAGGTAAAACCGCAAGAGTTCACACTCGTCAACAGTATAATAAATTTACTAAAGGAGGAGTCGCTCGTAAACATAATAGATCTGTTTACAATGCTTTTGAAGATTATAAAGAGGCTTTGGAAGATGATAGTCGTTTGATTTTTGACAATGGAGTTTATTATTTAGATAATCAAGAAATTGCTTATCGAGAATTAATGGAACGATTTATGGGAACTAGTGAATATGATTATGCTGAAAGAAATGCTCGTACTCATGAAGAAGAATATTCTGATGAAGAATTTGATGATGATGATAATGATAATCGTCAATATTTGAAATATTTAGATGCAGAAGAGGATCGCAAATATGATAATCAATATTATGAGCCAGGAGCTTATGGTAAAGATCAAGGTTGGTCAATGGCTGCACCTCATATGCGTGGTAATAATTCAGGAATGAGTTCAAATTATGGTCATTTTGGTCGTGATACTGAATCATATCAAAAACCTGATGTTGGTTTTCCTATGTTATCAAATAGTGTAAATGTTTATAAAATGTTTATGCAAGCAAGAATATCTGTTGATGCTGGAGTTAATCGTCAAGTTCAAAAATTGTGTAAGGACAACGCTGATGAACAATCTTTTCTTAACATTGTCCCCCAATATGTTCCAGTTCTTAAACATTTAGATTCAGCAAAAAGTGTTTTATTATCTTCTATCGAACCCCGTAAAGCAAAAGAAGCTGCACCATGGATTAAGACACCAAAAAATATTACCAATATTCCAGTTGTTAAATCAATAGGAAGAAAGGTTGCTTTTAAACAACCGGTAACTGTATCACCAATTAAGAATAACAATAAATTGGAAGCAAAATACACTATGGATAAAGAATCATTGTATTTTTTGATATCTCGTCAATTAACTAAATTCTTTTCAGTTTATAATAAAGTTAACAATAAAAGGTATGCTGGTATAAGTTTAGTTAATGCTAATGATCAAGTAGCATTTTACTGTCATTTATATAATGATTTCGAAGGTTTTATTCATGCAACACTTAGAGATAGTGATGAAGAACAAATGATGATTTTACGTGCCGCTTTTATTCATGGAGTTAGAGGTGATCAATCTATATTATTTTGTGAAGCCCATGAAGTATCTGATATAATTCAAGATATATATTTTGGAAAAATTGGTTATGATTTTAATGTTACTTCAGCATCTGGATTATGGACTTTTAAATATAGTAAAAAGGAATGTAATGATGAAGTGTTCAATGAATGTTCTATGAGTAATAGTATACAACCTGATGAATCCTTGAAAAATAAATTAGGTATTATGTATAAAGATGGAACTTATTATTCTGCTGCAACTCGTTGTAATGGTGGAGTAATTGCTAACAAACATGCTTTTTATGATTCTTCGAACAATTTTATGGAAGCTATTTATACTGTTCAATTTGGAACAGCTGTATATAGAATTGAACAGCATCAAATTAAAATAGTTGGAGGAGATTTAGCTTATGTTTCCATTGGTGGTTTACCCAAAGTTGCTAATGCTAAAATAGCTGAAGTTGAAGGAACTGAAAATGTGTTATTGTATACTGTTAATCAACGAGGAGATAAAATCGAATTAATTGCTACTGCTGGACAAGTTTTTGCCGGAGAAGGTGAAGAATTACAAACTAATGTTTCGACAAAAGAAGGTAATTGTGGTGGATTTTATATGACTAGTAAAGGTATGGTTGGTATTCATAGTGCTGGTTCAAACACTATTAATTATATGATTAATTTAAATCATTTTAAGAATGATTTAACAGCTATAATGCCCAATAAAAATTTTTATTAAAGACCTGTATACCATTCCCTAGACAGGTCATTCGTAGGGCAACTCCTAAAACAAAAATCTCATATGAATCTCAATTTTTTCAATTAAATTTAGAAACACCAACAAAATACACAGTACCAGAGTTTGTCTCATTAGATGGGAATAAAAATTGGCAAACTCGTTTTCTTGAATATTTTCATAATAGCCATCAACATCCATTTATCACACCAACTCAGGTTGAATTAGATTATGTTTTTCAATATATGGTTTCAAAACTACAAAATTATATCAAACCTACTCATATATATAGTATTGATGAAATAATTAGTGGAATTGAAGGAGAAAAATTTAGTTTAGTTGATAATACATCACCAGGCTATCCTTTTAAAGCTCAATATTCAAAAAAGAAAGACTTTATAGAAGACCCAAAGTCTAAAGAAGTTTTAGAGGCACAATGGAATGATTGGTTATCAGATCATCCTTATGTATTTCCAAATACAATGTGTAGTAAAGATGAAATTCTTAAAGTCGAAAAATGTAAAGAGCCTAAGCCTTTTTATGTTGTTGACGTCGCAACTACAATCAACGGTAAACGTTTAGTTGATGACTTCAATGATCAATTAGGTTTGGTCCCTGGTTATTTTAGAGGCAAAACAATGTATTGTGGAGGTCTTGATGAAACAATGTCAAGACATATTAAATTTAAATATCATTTACCATTAGATCATAAAAAGTATGATGCTCATCGTCAAGCTTGGGTAAGTGAAATTATGATACGTTTACGTTATCATTTTATGGATGAAGAATCTAAAAATATTTCAACATTAACTAGATTATCATCTTTTTATTCTTGTTTAGATCAATCTGAAACTATAGATTTAGAAGGTACTTATCATAAAAGATATGGACAAATGTTAACTGGTAGTCCTGTTACATTAGATGATAATACACTGTCTAATGATATGATATTCATTATATCTTGCTTAAGAATTTTTGGACGTGTTCCCGAACATGAAAAAGAATTAATGGGTGATGATACATGGGCTTCTATTAATCAATATGTAGCACCTCAAAAATGGATAGATGCTTTTTCTTCTATAGGTTATGAAGTTACTGGAGCTGATAAAACTGTCAACGGTATATATCAAGAGCTCTTAGAATGTGAATTTTTAAAAACTACACCTGTTTTTATTGAAGGTCATTGGTTACCAAAATATAATATAGATCGTTTAATTGCTATTTTATATTTCAAAAAAACAGACGAAGGAACAATTGAACAAAAAATAAATGCTGTATTACAAATGTCTTATGGTGGACCATTGTATAAGAAGATTAGAAATGCTATACCTTATACAAACTTTTTAAAAAATGAAATTTTTGATGATTTTCGTATTAGAAAATTAGTTTTTGGATTTGAAACTGCGGACCGCGATAACAAAATTACCGCAGAAAAAAATATTATAGTTTATCAAACTATGGCAACTAATCAAATTCAAACAGAAGTTTTACCCGAAGAAACATTCAATCATTTAGCTTCAAATCATCAAGAAAAGACAATCAATGCTGGACCAGATGAAAATTTTATTGCAAAGATGATTCACCCACCTAGATCTCAAGTATTTAATGGTTTACCAACAAATGATACTAGATCTCAAGTAACAGTTGAATATGTTCAACAAGAACTTACTAATCAACCAGGTTTTTTAGCTGGAGTTGGAGTTTTTACTCGAGTGCCTAATGCAACCAGATTAGCATATTTAACTTTAAATGGTTTACGAGTAAATCATGTCGCTTTTGTAGCTGATGAGAGAGAAGCAGTTGGTACCGGTTTATTTCAACAAGATGTTGCCAACACATCGGTTAACACTTTATACAATTTTAAAGGTAGATTTGGAGAAGATGTGCAATTATATCGTAGAACTTATGGTTCTCACACATCAAGTTTAAATGCAACTGCATTTAATGATACTGGTATGGTTAGTGTAAACCAGTTTAATCCAAATTTTTTATTTAGAGGCATCACATCAAATTTTGCAATGACACAATTACCTGATTTTATTGCTTTTTGTAAAAGTATGTTAAAAGCAGGACGATTATCTGAAATTAAAGAAGAAGATGAAGATATTAGTGATTTTGAAGATTTACAAATTAAAGAAGATTATAAACGTAAATCAAGTGCAAGACCTATTAAAGTTAAGAAAAATCTTGACTATAAAAAACAACTTGAAAATTGGAACGCCTTTCCAAAATTTGTTAGAGACGAAATTCGAGATAAATTAGGAGTTGAAAATTTAAATATTAATCCTGATAATAAATTACAAATTCTTAGTTTTGGTAATATTGGAGGTGCCCTTGATTTTGTACCTGATTCGTCGCAAATCTTAACGCAATCAACAAGATCTTTTGGAAATCCTGCTAAAGAAGGAACATTTACTGTACATCGTTTAAATACTATTGCACCAACTTGGCAAGCAGGATCTAATTTAGATTCTTCAATTAATGGAGGATTATATGAATGTTATATTGCTTGTAGAGCAACAAATGGACAAGTTTCAGTTGTAGCACTTTCTGAACCAACTCAACAAACAGTAACACCTTTTCAAGTGCTATTGGATACATGTTGGACACAAGACATGACAATTTCATGGACTTTGTATGAAGGTTTGTCTTATAATAATCAGGCATTACCTAGATCCAATCAGTCGATTTTAATTCATAAATATTATACAGGAGCCGAAATTCAACCAGCTCTTTCATCAGCATTTGCAGGAATGGCTAAATTAGCACCAAAACCAAATGTTATGTTAATGCAAAAATTAATGGATGCCTTTTACGATCAAAAGGATTCAATGCCAGCAAGATTTAATTTTTTAGGAACATTATTGAGTACTGCAAGCAATTTATTTATGAAACATGCACCAACCATCGCTTCAAAATTCTTAGGTGAATTTGTTAATGGTGCCAAACACAAAAGTGGAAAAACCCAATCTGAATCTAAAGAATTAATGGGTATTGCCAGTATGCTTATGAAAAATCAAGGTAGTAAAGGCAAAAAAGAACAAAAAATGATGGACGAGATCGAGGGCGGAGCTTTTCAACATTATAAAAAAGCAGCCAAAAAGACAATTAAAAAAGAAGAAAAGAAAATTGTCAAAAAAGAAAAGAAAATGTCAGCAGGTAAAAGAGTTACCATGCCTAAAAGAAAGTAAAATAATAAGAACTTAAACCCAAATCCTCTGCATTCCAGGGGTACACATATTAACAACTTAAACATTTTCAAATTTTTCTAAAGAGTTATGCTCTATAAACTTAGTTTATGATAACTATAAAATCAAAACCGAATAAAAAATCCTTTGTTCGTGACAATCAGGTAAACACATGTGAATACTTCTAGCTATATAGGAACTAGCTTTATACAACTTCAGTAAGATATATCCACATACCCATACCGAATATAAAAACCTATATTCGAGGCCAACAGGTCTTATTTTTATTATAATTTAAATTGGATCTGGCTAAACCGAGACTAGCCTTACTAAACACTAAGGGATCCGAG
>Ga0138279_1075935_pt1 | contig 8581 bp, 1 predicted proteins | sample M_140205_X_mt_FD_106908 | JGI IMG/M metagenome (GOLD analysis project Ga0138279, IMG submission 106908) | Freshwater microbial communities from Lake Montjoie, Canada - M_140205_X_mt (Metagenome Metatranscriptome) | ecosystem: Environmental > Aquatic > Freshwater > Lake | place: Canada: Quebec...
ACTGTCTTTACTACGCAATTAAGAGTAATAAATCAATGTGAATTTTGGGTGAGACGCTTGATAAAGTCATCCGTGCGGCCGGGCTCGAACCGTTAATGCATCACTGCGGCACGTCGGATATCTAGCGTTAGATCTCGAAGGGGAAGTCGAATAGGGGGGTTGTTTCCAATGCGTCCATTCCAAAGGGAAGGTAAGTTGAATAGAATACTGTCTCGAAGGGAGGCAGTACTGCATTCAACTCATTCCCAGGGTACAAAACTTGCATTTTTCCGTTCATCTTCAGATCAGCGACGAGCTCATTGTAGTAGGCTTTTCCGTGGGGAGCAGCGAACTTCAGAGCTTCTTCGACGTTGGTCCGAAATTGATCAGGGTTCTTGCGAGGTCTGTACCAGTTAAGAAGATTTCCAATGGTCTTCTTGTCCATCCCCGGGAGGTAGTAGCCCGGGATCACTGCATCAGTGAAGGCTGATTTGAGAAATGAAATATTCTCAAATGCGTCTGAAGGCGTCAGGTCCGAAACTTTGTCGGGCATCGTAACAGTCATTCCGATCTCAGCAGCGGCTTTCGCCAGCTCGATCCGGTTGTACTTCAACAATGCTTCGTTAATTTTCGGATCTTCACTCTTCAACACAGCGTGCAAACCATCATCGCCCAGAAAGATATTTCTGGTGTGTTTCCGGTAGGACGATATGTGAAGCCCTGTTCGAATAAAGGTAATTCGAGCAAGGATCATGTTTACCATGATGTTGAAGATTGTAGTGAAGCCGCCAGGCACACCTGAGGGTAGTCCATGATCATCTGTGTAGAGGGTTGCTCCATACAGATGAAGAGTGTGGCCGATCTCAAAGGCCACAGTTTCTCGAGCCAGACATTCCTGATCAATGTGGGTTTGATCCACCTGGAACTCGCGGTACCAGGCGTTGATAATCTTCGCAATTTGCTTGTAGAATTCAGCAAGTTGCGAAGAGTCGAACTTCGAAAAGTCCACTCCGAACAGAGTCATGGCTTGCTTATAGAGCAATCCAAAGCCAGGCCATGCTGTTCGGGGATCAACGCCAAGAGCGGATTCCAAAGGCAATCCAACCAGGTCGGGGTCCATGAAGAAGATCCTGAATGCTCCGAAGAGAACATTCATGGCGATCATCAGGTCCAGAGGGGGCGCGTTGATGATGCGCGTTGCTCCGGACTTGCACTTCGCGATGGGGCGAAGTTCGTCCTTCATGACGTCCAACCAGATTGAATTGTCTGGGATCTTGCCTTGCATTGCCAAAACCATTCGTTCTTGAACGCGGGCGGCTAAAGTAGGATCGGTGATATCATACTTCAGTCGCTCGCCCTCAAGTTGGGGGCGTTCCTTGAAGAAGGGGAATTTTCCTTTCCCTTGGTACTGTTTGTTCCAAGGATATCCAGGAGAATTCCTCATCTCAAGGCCGGTTTCGGACATGTGTGGTGGTCCATCAACCCCATTCACCGCTTCGTCGAGAGTAAGGAGGCGGGGAGTGAGTTTGATGGGGAGGTGAGAAAGTTCGGTGATGATGGCGCTGACAGCGCAATCAACCTCCAATTCGTTCTTGAACCAGGAAGAAAGACGGTCGGTCTTCTTCACCAAATCTCTGTCGAAGTTCGCGGGATCTTCAAGCCTGGGGTCTCTGTTAGACATGACAGCAGGCTGATGAGTGATCTCGCAAACTTCACCAAAGATTGGCGAAGGTTGAATTTCCGTCCTTCTTGGTTGGATGAACGCTTCGGTGGCTGAGACTCTTCCGTGAAAGTCGTGGTAGAGCAGGGCAGTGTCAGCGTCTTCATCAACGGTCATCTGAAGTGTAACTTCTGATGGTTGGAAAGAAGGTTCTGTGAAGCCGGTTTCGACGGATTCCAGGGCTTCGATGGTAATAGGAACAGCGCCAGCTATTCCCTTACCACCGAAGGCATGGATCCCGCAGATTTTACCGAGGTTCCCAAAGAAGACTGGGTTGGTTACAACCCAGGGGGATCCACAGATTCCTCTTTCTCCACCACCACGAGCGACGATCGCGAGGGGGATCTTGGTAGAGGTCATCGTTGCCGGATTGAATGGGAGTTCCGATTCAGTGTAGGCAAAGTTGGAAAAGTTGGTGATCACATCGGAGATGCGGTAACCATCCTGTCCAGTGACTCTATCAAGGTCCTCTTCGCGAAGGAAGTGGTTCGAGATGTCTTTGAAAGTTCCAGTCTTCCAACCGGTCTTCCACAGAACAAGGTCCATGGGCTGATCGTCTTCATAAATGAAATCGACGGTGTCAGCCACATGGAACTTGATCGGGAAAGACTCAAGGCGAGCAGTAGCGGTGTTTGGTGTCCAACGCTCCATAGTGATGGTTGCTCCCTCGGGGATCATGGCCATGAAATGGCGGTTGATAATAAGGATGTCCTTTTTCCAACCAAGGGCCCGGATCGAATAGCCGCAAGCAGTCAGCCGCACTGTGTTTCTCTTCACAAGAGGAAACATTAGTGGGATGTCTGATTGTTCGACTTTCTTTCCGACTCCTTTCTTGACTCCAGAGGGACGTGCAACGTGCACTTTGCCTTTGGTTCCAGAAGTAGGGGAACCAGAATTGTACCAGCTAGCTTGTGCTTCAGATGTGAAGAACTCGCCAAGCAGGTTATCCTGGTCCGCCTGCTTCTGGGACTCGGTCAGATCCGGTTCTTCTTCAGACAGAAGTTCACGGGTGGGGTCGAGGTTCCACCAGTTGGAAATTCCTATTCCACCTTGAATAACGATTTGGAGGGCGATGCCGAGGGCATACCACTTCAAGAAGTTCATCAAGATGGGATAGGAATAGAACCAACTGTAGTAGGTCTGGGAGGCTCGTCGCCACGATTTCCAGATGAAATCGTAGGCGGGATTGCCGGAGTTCTGGCCTCCGAACGAAATTTTGACATAGTTCTGGATGTGCGGTGCACAGGTCCAGTGGTGATGCCAAAATTTCGTTCGGGGGCCATTGACAGGTCCGGTCTTCGTCATTGTTGGTTGTGCTGCCAAGTGTGCAGCGTCTTGGGATTCGTGAAGGTAGAGAGTCTTGCCATAGCAGGTTTCGCCAAAAACGACGTTCCAATCAAGCCCCATCAAGACATTGTCTGAGTAATCTTCTGTGATTAGCCATTGAATGTCTTGATAGAGCTTGTTTGGATTCTCAGTCAGAACACCAGCTCGAACTTTCGCTAGAGCTTTGATGATTTGATTGATTCGAAGGGCGCGGTTCTGATCGTCAGAACGGGCCTGGAAGTGCGTGGACCAGTCGTCAGGGAGAAGACCATCAGGAAATTCTGGGAAGGAGGAAGTTTTATTTTCCGCCTCCGCATTCAATTTCTTGGCGATCATTTCTTGTTTCATGACATCTTGCGCGATGAGCGCAACAATCTGAAAGAAGGAAACTTTCTCACCTGCCAACTGGTCTCGCACTGGCGGGACGCGAACTTCGTTGACGTAAGTTTGGCGGTAGAAGTCAAGATAGTCATCAGGAGAGGCGAGCTTTTCGGCTATTACTTTATCGGTGTCGAGACGTCCCCCTAGGTTGTAGGGTTCTTTCGCGACGACGTGAAAGTAAAAGTCGTAAAGTCTGTTGTAGATGGCGGGAGGATGATTGACAAATTTGTCCACTTTTGGATGCGCTGCGTTCATAGTCGCAATGACGACCTCGGAAAGGAATTGGGTTCCTTTTTCTTCGAGGGCGGCCATGTTGACTCTGTACGGAGCGTTTCCAATCATGTTAACAAATCCAGTCAGATCTTTTCCTTCCTTCATCTGCAACAGATCGTCGATCATGGTGATCATCTGTTGGCTGTAACCTGACATGAAGTCTTCAGTTGCTGAAGAAACCATGAACACAGGCTCTGCCGGCCATCGCATTAACTCATTTAGGTAATGGGGTAATGCGGTGGTCGCCAGAAAAGTCTTTCCACATTGCGAGGCGCCTTGGAGGGTGACAACGACGGGGCGAGAGCGAACAAGACCGAATGGAACTTGGCGAGATTGTTTGGCTAGTTGAATGAAGAACTCTGTCTGTTTGATAAGAGCAGTGATTTCATTCGAACCAACCTTAATCTTGGCCAAGTTCGATGCGATCATTTTCGCTGTCTCTCCGAGTTTGATGGCGCGAGAGCGAAGGAGTGAGGAATTCAGGATTTTGTTGAGTGAAAACTCAAGAAACTCGAAATAGTCGGCTTGAAAGCCGCCGATCATTTCGCGGTTCTTGAGAAGCCAGTCGTAACCTTCCCAAACTGAACGTCCGAAGAATTTCTCCTGGATCCACTTTCTGAGTTGGTTGATAGAATCAACCAAAATAGAAAGGGATGCAGCAGATCTTGCGAAGTTCAGAAAGGTAAAGTTCTTTCCAAAATCTCTGAAGAAGGCAGTGGGTGTTTGGAGTCCGGAGAGGACAACACCTCCAAAGGCAAAGAGTAAAAGAATAGCTTTGCCGAAGGAGATGGTGTCATCTTCGGCTCCCTGGAACATGGAGCCAAACATTTCCTTCCATGAGTCTGGTATGACCTTCTCAATGAAGATAGAAGATCGTGCCAGAATCGTGGAAGTGAGGATCGAGTGCATTCGGGAGGTTGGTGAAATGACCATGAGAATAGCTTTGAGGGCTACTGTCATGAGCATTGGATCAACCAGTGTGAATCGGTCGAACATTTCGAGGAAAATTTCCGAGAAGATCGGTTCCCAATCTTTGTCTCTGACTGCGCGTGCAGCAGCGGCAAAGATTCGGGTCCGATTTTTCAGATCGTTTCTGTCGATTTGTGAGTTTGCTTTGGCAGCGGAAAAGACACCTTGGAGAGATGAAAATATTTCATTCATCTTATCAAAGGTGGCCTTTCCACTGTCGAAGAACTCAGAGATGTTTGGAGCGATTCCTGAAATTCGATCAGTAGCGGTAGCAAGTTTGGCGGTGGCGTGATTGATCCCAATAAATGCTTCGTTCATACCTAGCGATGAAGCCGTGGCAGCGGAAGCAAGTTCTTGGGTGGCGTTGGAAAATCCGGCAAAGGCATCAGTCATGTGCATGGAAGAATTGATGGCAGCACCGGAGAGGTTGTCAAGAGTCTCTTGGAGATTATCATTAGGAAGAATATCTCCGAGTCTCTTGGCAGCATCTCCGATGTTGATGATGGCTTGCGGGATTTGGAACATTTCAAGGGAAAGATCTGAAGAACGGGACGCTTGTCCTATTGTCGAGATCTTATTGCGAAAACCCAGGGGCGGGGAGCGAGGCAATGGAATGCCCAGCTTGAGAGCAGGATGAGCGTTCGAGATGTGGTTTCGGAGTTTTTCACCATCGGAGACCACAACGCGGCATGTAGGACATTCGAGTTTATCGAACATCTTACATTCCGCATTGTGTTCTGACCAATTGGCGAGGAAACCTTGCTTCTGACAAAATGGACAAATGAAGGGAACCTTCTCAAAATCTCTGGGATGAGATGATTGAAGGTGGCGAACAAAAGCGACCATAGAAGCTGGCTTTGCGGTGCAAAGGCAGCACTTGAGGACGTTTGTTCGGACTTCGATTGTGTCCATTTGGAAAGAAGCTCCTCCAGTGGGAGGAATGGTTGCGACTTTTGGAACAGCGACACGACCAGCTGCCACAGTTGGTGGGGGAGCATCCGCAGGATCATATAGAATGTACTTTGGGGCCCCCATGAACTGTGAAAACTGGAAGTTGGGTCCGACGTTTTGAGCGATGGTGTAAGGAATTCCGTCGCCTGCGACAAAATCTCGTTTGATGTAGAGTTTGAGGAAGGCGAAGGGAACGTAAGCTGGGATGGCGGTAGAGTCATCATCCGAGCGACGATAGACCGGACCGGCGGGAAGTTGGGATACCATGGAGTACCATGGGATCCCAATTTCTCGCCGTGTGTTCATGGCGACGTTGAAAGCAAGAGAGGCGTCGTTGGTGAGGACGTCTGTGTAGGCTGCGACCGTTGAGGCGACAACTGAGAACCCGCGAGAAAACTCGGGTACCCAGTTCTCGTCTCCGCTGTAGACAATTTGAGCGACTGCGTTGACTGAGTGGATGTTAGAATTGCCAGTCATCAATGAAATGACTTGCGATCCTGTTTCCCAGCCGTAGCAACCAGAAAGCAGATTGTAGAAGGAAGGCACGGGATATTGGCGAACGTTTGGGTCGGGGGTTGTTTGGACTGGGTGACGGGTCCCCATGTTGGGCAGGGGGATCGTGATTAGCGTCACTTCGTCCGTGAGGAGGCCCGAGGACACTGGGACTCGACGTGTTAAGAGCTGTCGAATGTCAGTGTGGGAGTTGGGCATGAGCGAGGTGGTGGTGGGGTCCGAAGAAGGACCGAAGACTTCAGCGCCAGGGAGGGGCTCGACTTCCAAGTTTCCTTGGAGTTCGAGTCCATCCGTGGCTTCGCCGACCAGAAGAGGACGTTGGAAGAAGATTTTGGCTCTGTCAGACAAAGCTTTGACCGGAATTGGAACAGGTTCGAATTGTACTGGAGGAAGTTTGTATTGCCAAGAAGTCGGAGCAATGGAGCCATTAAGATACGGAGCGCGGAAGTCAATGTCGGTCGAGTGGATGTAGACGTTGAGGTCGAGTTGAGTGAGTTTTGAGGCTGTGTTGGTTCGAATCGGATTGAGGACAAGGACAGAAAGAGTTCCAAGAGTGTCAGGTGCGATGAGATTCATTCCGCCATTAAGTGGGCGGATGAGAGGAGTGCGAGACCAAGGTGTTTGAGCGTTGTAAGGGACTCGGAGTGAGAACTTACGGGTCTCGGCGATGTTGATGACAGCATTGGGATATGCTGTAGCTTTATCAATATCGCCGAGAGTCGTAGTGTCCCCTTGCGGTTGATAGACGACAATCAAGGCACCTCTGGTGTAAGAGTTGCCCACCACTTCAAAAGTGTAAGTGATGGACCCTCTCCAGTAGGCGAAGGAAAGAGCTGAGAAGGCAAGGTTGGACATAGACAAGGTGTTGTTGATGGGAAGAGTGGTAAGGGTGGTTCCAGTCATCGGATGAACAGGGAAAGAGACGAGAGAAGTCGTAGGACCAGCGCTAGCCGTCCAAGGAGTATTGCTAATCCTTGAGCGGCGAGCGGCGATCCCTTTCATGTCAAGTTCTGCAGGAGAATCGGAAAGATCAGTCATGGTATCTTGAAAGTCTTTGATGTCGTAACCAAGAGACAGAATGGATCTGTGGTCATTAGTCAAAGCGAAGTTGATACACATGGGATCTTCCCCATGCTCGGTGTAGTAGGTGCATTTCTTTCCAACCTTATGAGCGATGCCGTTAGCGGCGGCTCCGACGATGGTCGTGGCGGCTCCAACTGCAAGAGATGGAGCGGCCGAGGCCAGAGCGGAGCCGACAGCAGCGGCAACAGACATCATCGCTCCCTGATTTTCGAGAGTGGAAGTGACGATGGGGTTCGTGTAAGGCTTGAGAAGAGAAGTCTGAGGTCCGATCAATCGGGCCCAAAGTTTCACTGGAAGATTTTGGTCTTCGTCTTCAGTGATTCCTTGGAGCTGATTGAACACGTTGATTGCGATGTTTCCCCAAAAGTTGTAGTTTTTGGGGTCGAAGTTGAGCTGAGGGTTGGTTCCAAACCAGGGAATGCGAGCGGTCTTTGTGCGAAGAATGGAAAGGACATTGACAAGAGGAACGGTGAGAGTTGCGGTGTTCCCCTCCCCAATGTTCAAAAGCATGGAATAGCAATCGATGGCATTGTCAGGATTGGTGGAGTCTCGGGCTGCAAAATTTTCTGCAGGCCCGCCGAATTTGTTGAGGTCAGAAGAATGTGAAGGAGTCCAGATCAGTTGAAGGATCCCCGTTGAGAATGGGGAGGCGGAAACTTGAAGAGTGAATTCGACAGATGTTGCGTTGACGTACTCGTGGATTCCCAAGGCAAAGGCGCCAGGGAAGGAGGTTGAGCTGAAAAGACAATAAGGGAATTGATCCTTATAAATCTGTTTGCCGGCAGGTGCTTCAGTCAGCCAATCGCGCGAGGCGATCAGTGACCTACGGTCCATTGTGGTTTGGGAATTCATGTTGGAAATTCCCACAGATTCATTAAGATTCTTGACGTTGTTGGTTTCGGTGTGGATCTCGTTGCCGAGAAGTGGGTCGATGAGGTTAGAGGTTCCTTGATTGACGGTGATTCCTTGGGCAGGAGATGAGATGGAGGTTCCCATTTTGGAGGAACCTGAAGTTGTTACAGGCACGATGGATTCAGGAATAGAATCGACGATTGGAGTAGACTTGGCCGGTTGTGCTGGGGAGCTAGTTTCGTTATTGGACATTTTTCATTAACGTTTTGAGGCGACAGGAAAGTTTATTCAGTAAAGATGAAAGAAGAAGGTGGACAGATGCAAAAAGCATTACACAAAACAAGCCAAAATACATTAAACAAATTATACGATTTGTCAAGGGGGGAAGTTGGAGAGTTGAGCTAAAGCTGCCTATATAACTAGGCTTGTGACTTTATCCAGCCACTAATGTTATCCCCAGAGTCAGATATAACATCAGTTGGGCCGACTTGCTATACTCGAGATGGAAGAGCTAGACTTAAAGGAGGCCAATCC
>Ga0138279_1005909_pt1 | contig 8501 bp, 7 predicted proteins | sample M_140205_X_mt_FD_106908 | JGI IMG/M metagenome (GOLD analysis project Ga0138279, IMG submission 106908) | Freshwater microbial communities from Lake Montjoie, Canada - M_140205_X_mt (Metagenome Metatranscriptome) | ecosystem: Environmental > Aquatic > Freshwater > Lake | place: Canada: Quebec...
ACAATTATATCATCATAACATACATAATTATCAATTCAATTTTAATCATCCTCATTTTCTCCATCGTCCTCTTCGTGTTGATAAATAGGCTGTTTCTACTGATTGAATTCTATTCCCTTCTTGTCATTTATATTTTGTATAAGGTTGTTAGCGTCTTAAAGATCTGCTTCTTGTTCAAGGAAAGCCACAACACCCCTGCAAATAGTTTCACGTGTGATGTTCTTCAAATCGAAGTTTAAATCTTCCATAATGCCATGGTCTTTTTTGAATTTGTCCATCTGGAAGTCTGCATCTAATTTCTTCAACATATCTTCACCTGTAATATTTTCTTAGAGACTAGTTGTCAAGACTTAGAATGTTATTTGTGTCATGGCTTTCACATGCTTAAGTCTGAAGAGGAAAGAACCAAAAAACACTAAAAATCCAAGTTCTTCAATTTCCCTACTTATGCAGATCACTGCTGCTATAAACGAATCTTACAACACTTCTAAAATTAAATAATTAATAATAAGCGCCCATATCCATAGCACTAAAAGGTCGTTCTGAATATATGTTCCATTGTACTTAGTATTGAACCAATGAAGTTAGTAACCAATGGTTCCAAACCCGCAAAACACTAAGTTTTAGAACAAGACAATTCTTAGTTTCGTACTAATAGTTGAAAGATAGCCAAAGAACATTGTCTAGTGTAGAGTTTTCTTGCCGTTTTTCTTGTTCTGTTCGTCGATACCTACAAGGGCAACTTTCTCATCCATGGTCTACAAACAGTTTACAAATGCTGCACATTAAATAGTGCACTGAGAGCAAATACTTACTACGAAAGCTATTCCTATCTAGTTAAATACATGAGAATCTAATGTCCATGTCTGCACTGAAACGGTAGTTAATTTAAAGTTAAATTATACAATGAAAGCAATGCTATAGAGCATGAGTAAAAGTATTTCGAGTTAGACAATTGAAATGCGAACGTGTTTGGGACAGAATCTATTACTTTAGAATGCCACTAAAAATGGATGAGTATGTTTCAGCATAACCAATGTCAATTCCCACCAGTCAATTTCTTCTTAATCTTCCTCGTCTTCCTCAGGGATTTGTTCCAATTCATCAAGTCTGTTAATTTGGTCTTCTAAGTCCTTTCCGACATTGAAGCCTAATTGGGAACCTACAAAACTTTAATCTAGGTGTTGGTTTGAACGCATAGTGTTGGAGAATGATTTGTTCTGATTTTGATGCAGTTCTATTTGCATTTTCCTTTGTTCAAGAGGTGAAAGCGCATCGAATCCAATGGGACTCTTGTTAAATTTATTGGGAGAGGTCATCTGGGTGTCTAGAGGTTTAGACACGTGAAGTGCATTGGGGTGGTTGATCATATCTTCATTTTCATCTTCTTCTTCATCTTCTTCTGCGTCGTTGACATTCATCTGTTCTTCTTAGTTCAGATTTTCTTCAGATTTGATCTTGCGTAATTCCTTTTTCTCTGTGTTGCCATCTTCCTCAATTATTTTCAGATCTGCGTCATGAAGTCCAGCAAGTTCCTCTAAAATATTATCATTGCCCTTTGTTAAAGCTTTTGCATTATTCATTTTGATCAATTCATGTTTTGCCCACCTATCTTTAGCTTTAGAAGGTTTCTAGATGGTTCTGTTGGTGAAGAGGAAATCAAGAGGAATTTTTTCTCTATGTTTCACACCTAAGTCTGTGATGACTTCGTTGAAATTGTTGGTACGGAAGTTTTGTTCCTAAAATTCTTTGAAGAATCTTTAGTCTAACATTAAAGTTACAAGGAAAAGCACTAGCCAAGACCCAAACTAGATAATTTATGCAACAGCTTCATATGCCAACTATGGCTGTAAGCCCATGATCAACAGAGAATTAGGGTCTATATAAGTGTAGGTATTGGTTTAGTAGACACCTTAGCCTAAACCTGTACATAAGCACTCAACAAACAATTGTTTATATTGTTTAACAACTATAGATTTCACTTGGTTAAATGTGCATAGAGTTTGTGATTGCCCAACTTAATTAGTGTTCACTTGAACAACAACTACACATTTGAAATTCGAATACTCTTTTAGATTGTTAGCGACAATTGGGAGGTGAATTACGATTGGACTAATGTTTCCCGCAAGTTTTCTTTCATGTGTGGTAATATTCCTAGAATCAAGGTGTCGAGGACTTTGATTTATATCAATATTTATCGGTAAGTTTATTATAGGTCCGATTACAAAGAATATTTACAAAGGCTTTGTTAGATCATCACTCTATTGTAAAGATGGTTAAATGTCATACTTGTTTACATTAATAATTTGAGTAACTAGAGCTACCTGGTCAATAATATTAGTCAAATTATTAGTCTGGATTTAACCTGTCAGTTCTTTTATATAGTTTTGATAGATTAATAAGTCAGTTTTAATATAATTAATAGGCAATGTAATTTAACTATCTCCAATTAAGAATTTATTTGAATTTTAAAGGTTTGAGTAAATAGTAAATCCATTTGCTGTAAACGTTTTAGAGAAATTAATTGTGAAATTAAACTGATTGAGCCAATTGTTCCAAATTGTTGTGGAATACTTTTGTATAGGTGACCCTTAGAGAACAAAAGAGTAACTTGGCAAAGTCTGCATTAAGTTTTAGATACCACATTGCATTGGAGAGTTTGCCAGAAGGTTGTTATTGTAATATGTAGCTAGTGTTACAATATTTGTCATCCCTAAGAAAGAAATAGCATTCGCATTTGAGCTATCAATCTCTGAAACTAAACTATCTAATGATTTGTAATTGTATTGGATAGCAATTGAAAGTAAATTGGTTAACACGAATGGCTGTAACTATACTTGATATACTTCGTTAGTTATATTAGAAAATGATTATCCATTAAAAGAATATTACAACAATAATAGATTTTAGAATGACATCTTAAATTTATCGTTAGACTGTAATTGTTTTGAACTTTGAGTTGATATTATATTAGCAAATCCTTTTACCAATGTTTATTAATCAGTTTATAATATATTGGGTGTTTTTGTGTTGTAACTTAATGGAAGATTTAATTAATAATTTGTTAAATACTAGTCTAATGTGTTTGAGTTGATTATTGACATGTTTTAGTTACTTTGGTACATAAAATTCAAACTGTCAGTCACTGTCACCTTCATCATTACATTTTAGCTGTTAATACTGAATGGCAATGTATAATTTTTGATAAGATTCGTTACTGATGAAACATTTTCAAATATAGTTTAAGATTGAGAATTGCCAGGAACTGTGCAACTGTCTTAAGGGTTATATTGGCCATAGAAGTAGATAGTTGCAGTGATTATGTCATTCTTAGTATTTTATATTTAATCTCCAAAGTTTTCTATTATAACTTGGAATCCTCGTTGTTTCTATTCAAAAATAGTCTTGTCAACATAGATAGTAGATTGAGTGATCGTGTTAATAGCTAGAGAATTTGTACTTTATGTCTATATGTTGTTAGGGCCAAAACTAACAAGAGAACTATTAGTTGGAGGATTGATAAAGAGACTTCCGTTGGAAAGGGATATTGGCTGGTTACTTTATATTGTTTTGAATACAATAGATTTAGTCATTGTGATTTAAGTGAGACCGTTATTAATAGTCACAACCACTTGTAATGTATATTTTCTATTGTACTCTAAACTTTGTACTGTCACTGTGTCGTTAGTTGCAATCATGCTAGCGTTTATAGACGATATCTGCGATTGTGAATATGTATTGGAGAATTGCAACAGTTCATTTAGAAAGTTAATATTAGAAAACCCCCACTGCTAGCTATAAGTGAATGTTCCACTAGCATTATTAGTGATAACAACTTGGAATTGATAATTATAAGCAGGGTCAACAGCTTGAGTGTTTAAGGTGTAATTTTGATCTCCTACTTCTATTTTCAAACTTATAGGGTTATTTGTGGAACAAGAGAAAGGGACGGGAGGTGACGAATTGATCAATAGAGGAAATTGACCTATGTAACTACATGACTTGCACACGGCAGAAGCTTTGTCTGCAAAGTTTTAAGAAACTAAGGTCCCATTCGACTAATTGTTGCAATTGTTGTTAGTTGTCAAAGACTAGTTCTAGCAAGTCTGTCCATTTAGCTGATATGTAATGGAATTACCTGGATTGTTGCAGCTTTGACAAATTCCATTTCCATCGGAAGAATTAGAACCACAGATTTCACAATTAGGATCGAGGTTAAGTCCACAAGGGAAACATTGATTTAAACCAACATTCTAAATTTGTTTAGTTGAACACTGGATCTACATATTGGTTGACATGTTTAATGCAACATTTCCATTATTGCTAATCCATGCTTGTGCTTTTATTAGTGTAGAGTTTAATATAGGAGGTGTATACAACGTGTAGAAGTTATTTAAAGTGTAAACTTGAGTCAGAATGTTTAAGAATGTATAGCTTGACAACTAGCTGTTATTTATATTTTGTTTACGTTAAATTGCTTTAACCATGCTATCGTTTATGAATAACTTGATTTAGTTGAAATCAGTAATTAACCCATTGAAAATATACTTGCTATTGTTTACACACCCAGAAGGAGGTTGAGTTGCAGGGGGAATAGGAGGACACCTCCCATTGGAAAATTATTGTTATGGTATTCGATCGAATCCAATATCAACAGAGTAAAATTGTGCAACAGTTTCAGATTAAAAGTTTATATCGGGACCTCCTGGAACATTAGATGGTAAAGCAATATTCAGAGAGTTTTCAGTAGTTCCGTTAAAATAAAAGATATTAATATCTCGAGTTGCTGTATTTACTGAATAACTAAAGAATTTCCAACTGTTATCATCAGGAATATTTAGTTTTATCTGTCCAAATAAAGGCTTTTATACAAAAATGTTAGGTTAAATAAAAGCTTCTTCTTAAATATTAATGTTGTCTTGGAAACAACTCTTACCTATCCTCTACAACACTAATCCATCGCTGTTTAATATATTTGATGTATTTTTAGTAAACCAGAATGACACGTAATGGTCAGCATTATTAGTCATGGGCTACATTGGAACAGTAAACACTTCTTTGTTATAAGGGGTCAGTATGTTCGGTTGTAGTATGCAATTTGAAGGTGGTGCATTTACAAAAGTAGTTACATTTTTTGATGCCTGATATAAATTGAAAACTTAAGGGGTAGAACAATTTTAATTTAAAATTTGTTAGGTCATATTCGCTGAACATTGTGAACATGTCCCTGCGTTAACGTAATATCCTGGATTGCACAACCCACAAATAGCTACTTGATTCAACTAACTGCATGAGATGCAGTTAGGAATTAGCTAATTGCACTGATTACACGAGTTAAGAGATATAGGGTCAACATATCCATCACAGACCGTGAAGTATTTTGGAGAAGGCTAGTGACTGACTGTAGTTGGCGTCAAATTACCCTGACCAGGGGCTAGATTATCAATAGTGAGGTTATCAACCTCAAAATGATCAATAAGGAACAATGTATTTGGAGTGATGACCAGTGATTACCGATTGGTTTAGTTATTTGTGTTGATTCCCAAGCTGATATTGAAATTACGGATATAGCCCCTAAACCAATTTTTAGATCCATCTGAACCAATGTACCCAGAACTAGGTAGTCTAAATTTATTTAAAGTAGATTTATTGATGCCAAGTACATAGTCTGTGAGGTTGTTGTCAAAGTCTAAAATCATTCCATTAAGGAGCGTGCTCTGTTGAATCCCGTTAATTGAAAGTTAGAGTGTAGTTCCTGAAACGTTCACTTCAATGAAGTACCATGTAGAGAATGTTATTTCTGTAGTATATGTTTATGATGTGGTTACGGGACCAGAACTACTGGAAGTAAACAATACTATATTTGGGAATAAACTTGTATTTGAAGTAGCGGCATTGATTTAAAGAACAGGATCATTTGAAGAATCAAAGAGAGTTAGTAATCTATATTGGTAAGAATTGTTGGCAGAAACTGTTCTATTTTCAATCTAAATCCATGAAGAAACTGTGAATTACATTGTGTAAATTGATAGTGTTATCGATAATTGATCACTTAAAGTATCATCTATAAATAAAATATCAGGAGGTACACATATTCCCATTGTAGATATAGGAACAAGATTATTACAACTTTGGAAACATTGACCACTTGTTGGTTCAAGTAGATACCCTGTATTACATTGAGCACATTTTATTGTATTCAGACAAAGACTGCAATTTAACAAACTAGGGGAACAAATGGAACATGTATTAGTATTACTGTTTAAGTATTGGTTAGCTAAACATTTCTTTTTTGTTGAAGTTAGGTATTCGTAAAGAGAATTGTTGTTTTGGAAGGCTAATCTACTAACAGGAGTAGTTATGGGTGGATTTTGACTTGCATCCAAAATTATTGTAATTTGGCCATTGCCTCCTAGTAAGGTTTAGTCGATCAATTTGAGTTGCGATGCTTACACAGCTCCAAATGTTGATAATATGCTAGCACCCTGCAATTGGGACATCTTTTGAAGATTCAGTTCGTTGAGATAACTTTCAAAAATCATGAAATTCGTTAGAATAACATTGGTAGCTGGAAGTAAATTCATAGGGTTACTTACATTATTATTGAAGTTCTTGAAGTATATAGTCCCAGGAATTTGCAATGGTTGTGACAATTCATAAGGGGCATTTTTTTGTTGGCTTTTATCATTGATTTTATAATAGAAATTTCCATCTAACCAAACATTGAACCAATTAACATCTTGATTTTATTGAACTGCAAAAGTATGGGGAATACCTAGGTTCACATCAGTTGCTAGGAGTAATTTTGTACTTTGTGTTGGGTCGAACGTTTGATACAATAAGTATAAGTTTTGATTTTACAAGATTAATGCTTAGGTTAAATTATTCGAGAAAAACTATGAAAATAGAACTGAATTGGTTTAGGTAGATACTTCCTACTGGAATTCAAACTAAATTGTGTAGTTAGCAGTATTAATTTTAGACAGAGTAAATTATAGAGGTGTATTTATGACCACATTAGTATTCTTAACATATTGAAATGTATTTATTTTTGAACAAACGCTATAATCTTTGTCTAAGAGAGATTATTGACTACATGAGGTAGAACAAGGTGATATAGTGTTGTTAGCATCTTATACAAACCCTGTATTACACACAAGACATAAATTAGTTGCCTGTACACAGACTGAACACCCTGCCATACATGGTTGACAAAATTGAGAATTCTAGAAGTATCCATCAGAGCATCTTTTAGTTGAAAGATATGTTGATGCATTCGAAGTTAACTGGGTTAAAAATGGAGTGGATGATAATTCAGACATAATTGACTAGACAGGTTAGGTTGATTTTGATACATTTTCCATCAGGATTTACCCGTTGGAAGAGTCTAATGGCTAGTCCATCACAAGTCCCTTGTAGAGGGACACATTTTGTTCCGCTAAATGCATCATATTGGGAAGTAAAAGATTGCCTTACTGATACTTCCACACTCTAAAATTCCTGATGTAACCATTAAATCGGTCTAAATTGTTGTTAGAAACCTGTTTCCCTCCCGGGTATAAGTATTAGTTACTAAAAGTTGGAATTGTATAAATGGGTGCAGTGACAGGAATGCCAGTGAGATCATTGACTACCTCACCATTGGAATAGAGAGTAACCTGCATACTTGCATAATCAAATTATAGTGCAAAATGCTGCCATGATTGGTAGTTGATAGTGTTAGCGTTTAGTGTTAAAATAACCCCATTTAACCCAAGTCCTTAGAGAACCACACTGTTATTTTAGAGAAATGCCATTTTGAATGTAGGAGGGTTTGCATCAGTAACATCATTTTAATTTAAGTTCGTAGTTATAGTCCATTAGTTAGTTTTGTTGTCAAAGTTTGAAGATGAACTGATGTTATATGCCCAAAAATCGATAATCATTGAGTTCCAATCATACATTGAAGTATCAACGCCTTCAAAAGGCAGTTCAAACTCTGTTAAATTTTGGAGTAAGATATTCATACGAGCCCCGCACCAGTCATATTTGTCATTTGTACTCACATCGATTAATTAATTTGAACATGATTGAACACACAATCCACATGTGGTACTCGTTATATTCTTATCAAGATAGTATCCAGCTGCACATTTGACACAATAGTTTATACTTGGAACTGAGCCAGGGCCCACACCTCCACAAATTTCACAGTTTTCTACTGCGCATGTTGCACATATTGTTGTAGATTAATTACCTACCAGTGATTGGTTTCCTTAACAAAATGCAAAATTTGTATTTGGATCTATAGTAAAACCTGAATTTGGAGTAGTGAAAGATTTTGATGATTACATTTCAGTAATTCCATCTGCGTAACTAGCAGCAAATCTTTAATAACTTACTAGACCATTTACATCACTCGTAGGAGTTTACTAGTTCCTAAAAACTGGTTAAGAAATATCTTGCCGTAATAGTAAGTTAAAAATCTTGAATTCGCGTACCATACAATTCATAGATGATTG
>Ga0138279_1181514_pt1 | contig 8380 bp, 18 predicted proteins | sample M_140205_X_mt_FD_106908 | JGI IMG/M metagenome (GOLD analysis project Ga0138279, IMG submission 106908) | Freshwater microbial communities from Lake Montjoie, Canada - M_140205_X_mt (Metagenome Metatranscriptome) | ecosystem: Environmental > Aquatic > Freshwater > Lake | place: Canada: Quebec...
ATCCGCTCGAGCGCGCCGCCCGAGAACATGTTGAACAGCCCAATGATCGTGCCTTGGCTCTGATTGAACAGCAGCTTCAACTGATCCGGATTGATCCCTGGAACCGGGATGTGCGTGCCGATCCGGTAGACGACGAGCCCGAGAAACAGGAAGCGCAGACGCGCCCAGAGCTCGCTGAGCCCCGCCTGGTTCGTCTGGCCTACCGGCAATCTGGCCATCAATCCTCTACCTTGCCACCCGCGGCTTCAATCGCCGCACGAGCACCCTTGGTCACGACAACACCCTTCAGGTGAAGCGCGCGCGAAACCGCACCCGACTGGAACACACGTACCCGTTCGATGTTGCGTGCAACAACGTTGGACGCCTTGAGCGTGTCGAGATCGACGGTATCACCCTGCACTTTATCCAGCTCCGACAGCCGGAGTTGCGCGGTAACCCGAGCGATCGCCGAGCTAAAACCGTATTTTGGCAGCCGCTGCTGTATAGGCATCTGGCCGCCTTCGAATCCGGGGCGCACGTTGCCGCTCTTGCGCGCACGCTGTCCCTTGTGACCGCGACCAGCTGTCTTGCCGAGCCCACTGCCGCCACCGCGACCGACGCGGGTGCGCGGCTTACGGCTACCGGGAGCCGGGGTGAGCGTATTCAGGCGCATGTTTTCGTCGCTCATTGGGCGCCACCTTCGACTTTGACCATGTAGCTGATCTTGTTGATCATTCCACGATTGGAAGCAGTGTCCTGCACCTCGACCACGTGCCCTATACGGCGCAGACCAAGGCCCTTGGCGCAGGCCCGGTGGCTCTCGAGTCGGCCTGTAATACTGCGCAGCAGCGTGACCTTAACCATGTTGCTCATAAAATCTCTCCCGTTTGCCGTCGCGTCAGCCGAGGATGTCGGAGACGGTCTTGCCGCGCTTGGCTGCCACTTCCTCGGGCGAACGAAGCGATTTCAGCGCTGCGAACGTGGCTCGCACCACGTTTACCGGGTTGGTGGACCCATAGCACTTGGCGAGTACGTTGTGCACGCCGGCGATTTCGAGCACCGCACGCATCGCCCCACCGGCAATTACGCCCGTACCTTCCGAAGCCGGTTGCATATAGACCTTGGAGGCGCCGTGACGGGCACGCACCGGGTACTGGATAGTCCCACGGTCAACCTCGACACGGATCATGTTGCGCCGCGCGGCGTCCATAGCCTTCTGGATCGCAGCCGGCACCTCGCGGGCCTTGCCACGACCGAAGCCAACCCGGCCCTTCCCGTCGCCGACCACGGTAAGTGCGGTGAACGCAAAGATACGCCCCCCTTTCACCACCTTGGCCACGCGGTTGACCTGGACCAGCTTCTCCTGGAAGCCCTCGTTCCCGCCTGAATCCTGCTGCTCGAACGCCATGCTTGTGTACCCTAGAATTCCAGTCCGCCTTCACGCGCTGCATCAGCCAGCGCCTTGACTCGCCCGTGATACCGGAAGCCGCTTCTGTCGAACGCTACCCGAGTTACGCCGGCCGCTTTCGCTCGCTCGGCGATCAGGCGCCCGACACTAGCCGCGGCGTCCGAGTTACCCGTCTTGCCTTCACGCAGGCTGCCGTCGAGCGTCGAAGCGCTCGCGAGCACCTTATCTCCACCGGCTGAAATCACCTGGGCGTAAATGTGCCTCGGCGTACGATGTACGCAGAGGCGCACCGCGCCCAGTTGCTTCATCCTGAGGCGCCCGCTCTTCGCGCGACGACGCCGTCCATCCTGTTTATCGCTCATGTATATGCCCTACTTCTTCTTCGCTTCCTTGCGGCGAACCTTTTCATCCGCGTAGCGGATGCCCTTGCCCTTGTAGGGCTCCGGCGGTCGGAACGCTCGGATGTCCGCCGCAACCTGGCCGAGTAGATGCTTGTTTGCACCCTTCAGCACGATATCGGTCTGCGTTGGTGTCTCGGCCGTGATGCCAGCCGGGAGCACATACTCCACCGGATGCGAGAAGCCAAGCGTCAGATTCAGAACGCCTGGCTTGGAGGCTGCCCGGTAACCAACGCCCACCAACTGCAGCTTGCGCTCAAAGCCCTGACTAACACCTGTGACCATATTGCCCACAAGTACACGTGCGGTGCCGGCCTGCGCATCAGACTCGATCGAGTGCGGCTCAAAGCGCAACTCGTCTGCCTCGCGCGTGACTTTCACGCCCTCATGAACCGTAAGGGACAAGGTGCCCTTGCCGCCTGTCACCGTGACCAGATTGCCCTCGAGCGTCACGTCGACGCCACTCGGCACAGTCACTGGTTTCTTCGCCACTCTCGACATGATTTCACCTGTCGCTGAATTACTGCGATCCGCTGAGGGATCAGAACACCGTGCAAAGCACCTCGCCGCCAACGCCCGCCGAGCGCGCCGCCCGATCGGTCATGACACCGCGACTGGTCGATATGATGGCCACGCCCAAACCGGCACGCACCTTCGGCAACTCGCCCTTGCCGGCGTAGTGACGCAGACCCGAGCGGCTCATGCGGTGGATCTCGGAGATCACCGGCTTGCCTTCGAAGTACTTGAGTGTCACGTCGAGCACGGGCTTGCCGCTCTCAGCACTCACTTTGAAACCGCTCACATAGCCTTCATCACGAAGCACGCGCACGATCGCGACTTTCTTGGTGGAAGAGGGCATCGTCACGTTGGCCTTTCCGCGTGCCTGGGCGTTGCGGATGCGGGTCAGCATGTCCGCGATGGGATCCTGCATGCTCATCTGGGTTCCTCCCGCTTACCAGCTCGACTTGACCAAACCGGGCACATCGCCCCGCATGGCAGCTTCGCGCAATTTGTTACGTCCAAGGCCGAACCGGCTGTACACACCGTGCGGACGGCCGGTCAGTGCGCAGCGCGAACGCATGCGAACGGGGCTGGAATCACGCGGCAATTTCTGCAGCGCGACCTGCGCATCCCAACGCTGCTCGTCCGAGGCCTTGGGGTCGCGGATCGTGGCTTTGATAGCTGCGCGCTTCTTGGCGTACTTAGCCACCGTGCGCTTGCGGCGCTTTTCGCGCTCGACCATGCTCGTCTTGGCCATGTGTGTTTAACCCCTGAAAGGAAAGTTGAAGGCGCGCAGCAATGCACGCGCCTCGTCATCAGTTTTTGCCGTTGTCGCAATGGAAATATCCATGCCGCGCAGCGCATCAATCTTGTCGTAGTCGATCTCGGGGAAGATGATTTGTTCGGTCACACCCATCGAGAAATTTCCGCGCCCGTCAAAGCTTTTGGCGCTGATACCGCGGAAATCCCGAATTCGCGGAATCGCGATACCAATCAGTCGCTCAAGGAATTCATACATCCGAGCGCGACGAAGTGTGACTTTGCAGCCGACCGGCCAACCCTCACGGATCTTGAAGCCAGCGATGGACTTGCGCGCCATCGTCGAAACCGGTTTCTGGCCGCTGATCGCCGCAAGGTCTTTGATCGCATTGTCGAGGATCTTCTTGTCCGCGACAGCCTCGCCCACGCCCATGTTCAACGTGATCTTGGAGATCCGGGGAACCTGCATGATGCTGACGTACCCGAACTCCTGCATGAGCTTGGGCACGACTTCAGTCTGATAGTGCTCTTTGAAACTTGCCATTTGCCTTACCCGTCAATCGCTTCGCCGCTGGAGCGGAATACGCGCACTTTCTTGCCATCGGCAAGAACCTTGTAGCCAACACGCTCGGCCTTGCCAGTGCCCGGATTGACGAGGGCAACATTCGAGATGTGAAGCGAGGCTTCCTTCTCGATGATGCCGCCCGCGATTCCAGCCTGGGGATTGGCCTTGGTGTGGCGCTTCACCATGTTGATACCGGAGACAGTCAACCGGGAATCTTCGAGCACACGAAGCACTTTGCCCCGCTTGCCCTTGTCTCGACCCGTGATGACGATCACCTCGTCGTTGCGCTTGATCTTTGCCATTGTCCTGCCCTTGTTCCGCCGGCGTCTCTCAGAGCACTTCCGGAGCCAGCGAGATGATCCGCATGAACTTCTCGGTCCGCAGCTCGCGCGTGACCGGCCCGAAAATACGGGTGCCGATCGGCGCCAGCTGGTTGTTCAGCAGCACTGCCGCGTTGTCGTCAAAGCGGATGATCGATCCGTCCGGGCGACGTACGCCCTTACGGGTACGCACCACCACCGCGTTCATGACCTGGCCTTTCTTTACCCGCCCGCGCGGGATGGCATCTTTCACCGTGACCTTGATCACGTCGCCCACGCGGGCATACCGGCGGTGCGAGCCGCCAAGCACTTTGATGCACATCACGCGGCGAGCGCCGCTGTTGTCTGCCACGTCTAGATAGGATTCGGTCTGGATCATCGCCTGTTACCTGTTTGCCCGCCGAGCACTGCCTGCCTGTCGCCTACCGTCACGCGTCTAACCGTGCCGTGGCCTCGTCGATGCTGACGAGCGTCCACGTCTTGGTGCGGGACATCGGACGAGTCTCGCGCACAGTCACCAGGTCACCGGTGCGGCACTCGTTTTGCTCGTCGTGGGCATGGATCTTCGACGAACGCGTAAGGTACTTGCCGTACATCGGGTGCTTGACCCGGCGCTCCACGAGCACCGTGATCGTCTTGTCCATTTTGTCGCTTACGACGCGGCCGCTCATGATTCGGCCGGTCTTGCTGCTCTCGGTCATGCTCAGTTACCTGCCTTTTCCCGGAGGATCGTCTTCACTCGGGCAATGTCCCGGCGCTGCGTGCGCACAAGATGCGTCTGGCCAAGTTGACCCGTCGCCTTCTGCATGCGGAGCTTGAACCCAGACTCGAGGAGACGCAGGAGCTCCTTGTTCAGTTCGTCAACGGTCTTGCCACGCAATTCCTGAGTGTCCATCACATCACCGTCCTCTTCACGAATATCGTCGGAATCGGCAGCTTGGCCGCGGCCAGTGCCAGCGCCTCACGCGCCAGCTCTTCTGACACTCCCTCCACCTCGTAGAGAACCTTGCCTGGACGTATCTGGGCTACCCAGTACTCCACGCTGCCTTTACCGGCACCCATCCGCACCTCAAGAGGCTTTTTGGAAATGGGCTTGTCAGGGAAAACCCGGATCCAGATCTTGCCACCCCGCTTGATATGGCGGGTAAGTGCGCGTCTGGCAGCCTCGATCTGGCGCGCCGTGAGGCGACCGCGATCGGTGGTCTTCAGACCGTACTCACCAAAGCTCACCTTGGAGCCTCGGAGTGCAAGACCGCGGTTGCGGCCTTTCATCTGCTTGCGAAATTTAGTGCGCTTCGGCTGCAGCATCGTCGATAGCTCTCAATGATTCGCCCGGCTCTTACTTGGCCGCGACATGGGCGTCGGCGCCCTTACCAATGATCTCGCCCTTGAAGACCCACACCTTGACGCCGATTACGCCGTAGGTGGTCATGGCCTCATGGGTCGCATAGTCGATGTCGGCGCGCAGCGTATGCAGCGGGACCCGCCCCTCGCGGTACCACTCGGTGCGCGCGATCTCGGCGCCACCAAGGCGGCCGCTCACCTGCACCTTCACACCCTCAGCTCCAGAGCGCATGGCATTTTGCACCACGCGCTTCATGGCCCGCCGGAACATCACCCGACGCTCGAGCTGCTGGGCGACGCCCTGCGCAAGGAGTTTCGAGTCGAGGTCGGGCTTGCGCACTTCCTCTATATTTATGGTGACCGGCACGCCCATGCGCCGCGTCAGCTCCTTGCGAAGACGATCGACGTCCTCGCCCTTCTTGCCGATCACGATGCCGGGACGAGCCGTGTGCACGATGATCCGCGCAGTCTGGGCCAGCCGCTCGATGATCACGCGACTTACCGAGGCGTTCGCGAGCCGCTTCTCGATGTATTCACGGGCCTGAAGGTCCGTGATCAGGTTCTTCGCGTAATTCTTGCTGTCTGCGTACCAGATCGAGTTGTGCTTGCGCACGATCCCGAGCCGGATCCCAGTGGGGTTTACTTTCTGACCCATCGTGACTCCCGTCGTGCCTTTTACTTGTCGGCAACCATGACCGTGATATGGCAGGTGCGCTTCGAAATTCGGTCAGCGCGCCCCTTCGCTCTAGGCATGATCCGCTTGAGCGTCGTGCCCTCATCCACACAGATTGAGCTCACTTTCAGCTCGTCGACATCTGCGCCTTCGTTATGCTCGGCATTCGCGATCGCCGAGTTCAAAACCTTACGAACCAAGCCGGCAGCCTTCTTAGTGCTGAAAGCGAGCAGGTTCAACGCCTCTTCGATCGGCTTGCCGCGGATCTGGTCGGCTACTAGCCGAGCCTTCTGCGCCGAAATGCGCGCACCATTGAGTTTTGCCATTGCTTGCATCGTTCGAGCCCCTAGCGCACTTACTTCTTGGCAACTTTCTTGTCGCCAACGTGCCCTTTGAAGGTACGTGTGGCGGCAAACTCACCGAGCTTGTGACCGACCATTTCTTCGCTGACATGCACCGGGATATGCGACCTCCCGTTGTGCACCGCGATGGTCAGGCCGACCATGTCGGGCGACACCATAGAACGACGCGACCAGGTCTTGACCGGACGCTTGTCACCCTTGGCGGCAGCAACCTCGACCTTTTTTATCAGGTGGAGGTCGATGAACGGTCCCTTCTTCAGCGAACGTGGCACGGACTGAATCCTCTTGCTCTGTTACGGCTATACAAACCGCGTCACTTCTTGCCGCGGCGGCGCACGATCATGGAGTCGGTGCGCTTGTTGCCACGGGTCTTGTAGCCTTTTGTCGGTGTACCCCAGGGGCTTACCGGGTGGCGACCACCACTGGTACGGCCTTCGCCGCCACCATGCGGGTGGTCGACCGGGTTCATAGCCACACCGCGGACGGTGGGGCGGACACCACGCCAGCGCTTTGCACCGGCCTTGCCGAGCGATCGCAGGTTGTTCTCTGCGTTGCAAACCTCGCCCATAGTGGCGCGACAGTCTACAGGGACCTTGCGCATCTCGCCTGAACGCAGACGGATAGTGGCGTACTGGCCCTCACGGGCGACCAGCTGCACTGCAGCACCGGCGGCGCGAGCAAGCTGCGCTCCTTTGCCCGGCTTCATCTCTACGCAGTGCACCATGGCTCCAAGCGGAATGTTACGCAAAGGAAGCGTGTTGCCTTCCTTGATTGGCGCTGCCTCACCGGAGATAACCTCGTCACCGGCCTTGAGATTGCGCGAAGCGATCACGTAGCGACGTTCGCCATCACGGTACAACAGCAACGCGATGTGAGCAGTACGGTTGGGATCGTACTCAAGGCGCTCAACGACGGCAGGAATGCCATCCTTGTTTCGCTTGAAGTCCACTATCCGATAATGCTGACGATGCCCACCACCGACATGGCGGGTGGTGATACGCCCCATGTTATTGCGGCCGCCGCTCTTGCTCTGCTTCTCGAGGAGCGGGCCGTGAGGGGCGCCTTTGTGCAGGTCATGATTGATCACCTGCACCACGAATCGCCGGCCCGGCGATGTTGGCTTTTTCTTTACGACTGCCATCTGACCTGCTCCCGTCCTATTCCGTGACCGTCAGGTCGATCTCTTGACCGGCTTCAAGGCGAACATAGGCCTTTTTCCAGTCAGAGCGATGTGCGACCCCGAAACGATTCGTCTTGCGCTTGCCCTTCACGTTGAGCACGCGTACGTCCTCAACCTTGACCTTGAAGAGGTGCTCCACGGCCTTGCGGATTTCAGGCTTGGTCGCGTCGGAGGCGACACGAAATGCGTACTGGTTGCTCAGCTCTGCACCGCGTGCCGTTTTTTCAGACACATGGGGCGCAAGCAACACACCGAAAATTCGCTCCAGGTTCATCCCAGCATCTCCTCGAACTTGCGCAACGCAGGCACGGTTACCACCACTTTGTCGAAGGCGATCAAACTGACCGGATCCACGCCGGCAACGTCACGCACCTCTACAGAAGGCAGGTTCCGCGAAGCCAGATACAAGTTGCGATCAATCTCGTCGGAGATGATGAGCACGTTGCTCAAGCTGTACTCCGCAAGACGCGCAGCCAGCAGACGCGTCTTCGGCTCGTCGACGGCGATCGCCTCGACCACGATCAAACGATTCTGCCGAGCCAGCTCGGAGAGGATCGCCCGCATCGCAGCGCGATACATCTTGCGCGGCAGCTTCTGGGAATGATCCTGCGGGCGGGCAGCAAACGTGACACCACCGGAGCGCCAGATCGGGCTCCTCGAGCTGCCAGCGCGCGCTCGGCCGGATCCTTTCTGTTTCCAGGGCTTGCGACCGCCACCACGAACCTCGGCCCGCGTCAGCTGGGCCCGCGAGCCCTGACGGGCGCCGGCCATGTAGGCGACGACAGCCTGGTGCACCAGATCTTCATTGAACTCGCGCGCAAACGTCACGTCCGACACCTGGACGGTGCCAGCGGATGCGTTGCCCGGCGCTGTTATGCTCAGTTCCATGCG
>Ga0138279_1171164_pt1 | contig 8258 bp, 10 predicted proteins | sample M_140205_X_mt_FD_106908 | JGI IMG/M metagenome (GOLD analysis project Ga0138279, IMG submission 106908) | Freshwater microbial communities from Lake Montjoie, Canada - M_140205_X_mt (Metagenome Metatranscriptome) | ecosystem: Environmental > Aquatic > Freshwater > Lake | place: Canada: Quebec...
CATAACTTCCGTTTCCAAATGTTTGATTCCTACGGTAACCCTATTTAAACTGCTGTTAGGCTCATCTCTGAGCTTCTCGGAATGGGTTAGCATATATACAAATCTAGTGTTGTGGTGACACAAGCTTTAGGTATTTATGAAGTGACCTTTAACATTCCAAGAGATTCTTCATCCTCCTCCACTAAGTGTGGCATCTACAGTTTCCAAGGATATATCCTTAAAACTGGTGGCTTACTTGGCAAGTACTATACTAATAAATGGTTTTCAGGAAAACCCTTCATGACTTAAATTGATAGGACAATTAACATGAACTGGGGCCAAGGAGATATCATTCCTAATGTTGCCAAGGACTACGTGAGTATAGTTTGGACTGGTTTCCTCGATCCTCTCTTTGATGAATCCTATACATTTTACAGTGAGTCAAACGATGGCATTCGAGTCTCAATTAATGGCGTCTGTTTGATTGATTCATTAATAGACTCTGCAACAGATACTGACACTCATCTTGAGCTTAGCACTAAACCGATTGCTCTGAACGCTGGATCTTTAGTTCCAATAATTATCGAGTATTACGAAATAACTGGCGTTGCAATGATTGCCCTCTATTGGCAAAGTACTTCGCAAATAAGGTAGATTATACCATCAAGCTCACTATTGTTTAAGCAGTCTGAAACTCCCATAACTGGTAACAGTTTCATGATTGACACTTATGATGTTCCAATGGCTTCTACGATTTTAGCTCAGGCAGGACCATTAACGTATCAACATACAACTTTGACATTGACATGGTCAGCTCCAAAAGACATTGGTTGCAGGAAAATTACAGGATACAAATATCAAATCTTCAATTTTATTACAACTCTTTGGAACGATGCTACTTTAACGACAATGAACGGTCCTCTTACCGGTGGAATGGTTTCTGGACTTGTGAGCGGAACCTTAACAAAGGTTAGACTTGTTGCAAGCAATTCACTTGGTTATGGAACTCCTTCTGAACCTATTACTCTAACTCCTGCCGTACGTCCTTCAGCTCCAGGCCCTGTCCTTGCAACTAAGTTCGGTAGTGACTGGCTTGATCTTACATGGATATCTCCAACTGACACAGGCGCCAACGATGCTACTACTGTCCCATTGACTTATTACTAACTCGAAGTTGATGAAGGCTTCGGACTTGGATTCGTTCCACTTGTAGTCTATGATGTTTAATTTGACGGTCCTTTTACAACTACTATGACATACCGGCACTAGTATATGATTTTCGGTCATTCATATACTTATCGAGTTAATGCAGCGAACTTAATGGGATATGGTGTCTTCTCTACACCTCAATCATACATTCCTAGAGAGGCTCCTGGAAAGCCTACCTCAGCTCCCACTTTAGTTGCAGGTTCCTCTTCGCGAACAACTATTGTGATCAGCTACTTACCCATTCTTGAGAATACAGGCGGTTCTGCTATTATTAAATACAACGTCTATGTTGATGATGGACATTACAGTGCATTCGCTGGGCCTTATACAAGTGCTACAAATGGAATGTCAATGCTATTCTCAACAGATCTACTTCCAGTCTTACCCACAACTGGCCTCACATACAGGTTCAAGTACACATCAGTGAATATTGCAGGAGAGTCGATTCTCTCAGACGAGCTATGTGTTCTATTAGCTGAAGTCCCTACAGTCCCATTGAGTCTCGTCAGGATTGATTCTAACATCCTACCTGCTGGTCAAATCCGTGTTACTTGGAGCATGCCCTCTGATAATGGCGGCTCTCCAATTACAGGCTATAGACTATACCTCGACACTGTACTTCTATATGATGGAAGCTCGCTCTCAACAGAGGTTGTCTACACAATTGTGAACCTAATCGTAGGAAGAGCATATCAGATATCTGTGAGTGCTAACAACGCCAAGGGAGAAAGCTTGACATAAGCTACTGTTAGTCTCATTGCTGCAAGTCACCCACAGAAGATGAACAAGCCATTCCTCAATGCTGCAACAAGCACTTCAATCACTGTTAAATGGTTGACTTCCGATATCTTCAATGGTGGAGTCCCAGTGACTAGCTATGCAGTCAGAAGAGATGATGGCCCTAACACAGACTTCCAAGTGCAGGTCACATCAATTACTAGCAGTCACTCATTCACAGGCCTACTTTAATAGAAGCTGATCTACAGATTCTAAGTTGCTGGTATCAATTATATTGGTCAAGGACAGTGGTCGGAAGCTATTGGTTTCTACACTGCCGATGTGCCTAGTGATCCACTTTCGGTCTCTGTCATAGCATAAAGTCAAGGCGCTATAACAATCACTTGGCTACCACCAACTGTCAATGGTGGATGTGACATTGAAGGTTATATAATCTATATGGAAGATGTTCTTCAGCGTGGCTTCTTCCTTGTCTACAACGGAATTACATTGCCTACTGTGACTTAGTTCACTATTGCAACCCCTGAAATTTTACCAAGCAGGTACTACATTTTCAAGGTCCAAGCAAAGAACTGTGGTCGCTTCTCAACTGGAGTTAGCAGTCAGATTACTGTCGCAAGTGCTTCAGTTCCTGCTAAGATACTTCAAGCACCCAGGTTAGTTCAATATGTAAGTGCAACCTCGATGTCGATTGAATGGGAAATGCCTCCTAGCAATGGTGGCTATGCAGTCCTCAACTATAAGCTTTACGTTAACAATGCACTCCTTGATGGAGATGTTGATGCAACTTAGAAGAACTATCTTATCTCCTCATTGACACTTGGCAATTACTACAAGGTTCAAATCTCTTCGGTCAACTAGATTGGCGAAAGTGCGAAGTCTTATTCAGTGACTATTCTCTTCGCCAACGTACCTACTATTCCTGCCTTGCTCACTCTTACTTCAATAGTCCCCTCAATAGAATACCCCCAAATATTAGCTACATGGACGACATCAATTTCAAGCAATGGTGATTCCATACTCGGTTTCAAGCTCTATATTGATGATGGAGAAGGTGGGGACTATTCCAAGGTCTTCGATGGAACCTCTGATGCTTACTTCTATGTAATCAAACAGGATATCAAATGTGGAGTTGTTTACAATGTCAAAGTAACAGCATTCAACAGTGCAGGTGAAAGTCTACCTACTCTGCAACGATTGAGAGTTGGAATTCCCTCCTCAGTACCTCTCTTCCTCAATATGACATCGCTTGTCCCATCAACGTCGCTGACACTTGCATGGCAAGCACCTTTTGATAATGGATGTCTACCTCTAATAAGCTATGTCCTGAACAAAAATGGTGTTGACATGGTTGATGTAATTGGACCCAATCAACTAATGTTTGTTGATACTCACCTTGCTTCTGCTGGTGGGTTGGTTGGCACAATTATTTCTTACAAGCTTAAGACAGTCAATTACGCAGGATCCTCTCAATACTCTGAGATTCTATAAGTGACAGTAGGACTGATTCCTAACTCACCAAGCAACCTCGTAATCACTCAACAGACTGTTTACTCCGAAGTGCATGTCGCATGGTCAACAGGATTAGAAATTGCCAACAATCCAATAACTCTTGGTTACAAAGTCTACTTGGATGACTTAAGTGGCAACCTACCTATCATCGTCTTCGATACTACTAACAAGGCACTTGTTACAAGCACAACAATCACTGGATTGATAGTTGGAAAAACATACCATGTGACAGCCAGTGCTTCTAACATAATCGGTGAAAGTCTGCCAAGTGCAGTACTCACGGTTCATGTAGGAGTCCTACCTTCTAAAATAGTGAAGGTCGTACTAAAGAGCTCTACCACAACTTCATTGTTGATTGGATGGGCCTACCCTCTGAGTAATGGAGGCCTTTCTCTTACACAGTACACTGTCTACTTAGATGTCGGACAAACAGGCGCAACAACTTCAACCATTTCAATCACGAACACCCTCCAGAACTATATTGATGCGACCTTGCTCACAACTGGAGTGAGAGTAGACGTCTAGATTTCAGCTTCAAACATTAACGGAAAAGGAGAGCTGTCAGATGTGCGCACTTATTATGTAGCAACAGCTCCAGCTATGCCTGCAGTCCCTACTGAAACTAAGATATTCCTTCCAGACTACTATAAAAGTGAAGCAGCTGTACAAGTTACTTGGATCGCACCTGTGAATAACGGTGCACCCATTACTGGATACAAGTTATACATGTCTGAGGGTGCAAGAGAGTTTCATTTGATATACGATGGAACTGCTAGATCAGATATCATCTCATACACCGTCACTACTAATGTGATGAAGACCCTCAACTATAACTTCAAAGTGTCTGCAATCAACATAATCGGAGAATCGCAAGAATCACTCCCATTAACCTCCTTAATTGCAGTAGTCCCTTCCAGTCCACTAAATCCGACCTTCATGTCATCGAACTCGGGAACTATTGAAGTCTCTTGGGAAGCCCCTCGACACGATGGAGGTGCAACACTTATTGGTTATTACATCTACACGAAGCAAACCTTGGCAGGTATTAATGCAGCTTTCACAAAGGGGACAATCATCTCAGCTCAATAACTGGCTACAATCGTGACTGGTCTCACTGTTGACAAAGAGTATGCTCTCTACATTACTGCAGCAAACGTTAAGGGAGAAAGTATCTAATCAGGAATTATATATCATTATGCTTCAGCTGTACCAAGCTCAATAGCTGCTCCTATTCTAGTAGTAGGGTCAAGAACTGATGACAGTGTGTCAGTGCAATGGACTGCTCCAACAACTTCATCAACTAATGTTCTTGGATATCAGGTATTGATTAACGAACCTGATAGTAACGGGATCCCCACTATTCTAGCTTACGATGGAGCTGTCATACCAATGATCTTCACGACATAGATTAATGCCTTACAAACCGGAAGTGGCTACTATATCGCTGTACGTGCTCTGAACAGGGCAGGTTGGAGTGACATCAGTTCAAACCTTGAGTTCATTGCTGGTAGACTTCCTTCTCCACCTTCGAGAGCACCAGTTTTGATTAAGTCGTCTGCATCTCAAATAATATTCTAATGGCAAGCAACAACTGACATCGGCGGCTCTTCAAAGCTTGACTCTTACAATATCTATAAAGGCAACTCTGTCCTCATTGCCAACATCTCGCCTCAAACTCTCAGCTATACATTCAATGGAGTTACAGAAGGTTCAAGTTATCTGATTTCAATAACAGGAGTAACTGGAATAGGAGAAGGTCCTCGATCTCTCGACTCTCTATTCTGGGCAATCGACACTCCAACTGCACCTACACTCACAGTAACAGACACTTCAAGAGATTCCTGCTCAGTTTCATGGACTGCAGTGACTCCTCCGAACTTCTCACTCGTCACTGGCTACATTGTTATGATTGATGATGGTCTCGGTGGTGCATTATCAATTGCCTATGATGGTAGCATCAACCCATCTCTTCAGAAATATACAATCTAAGACTTAAGGCAACAAACAACATACAGATTAATGGTCTATGCTGCTAACAAAGCTGGAAATGGAGATAGCTCTCTCATTATTAGCTGCTACACAGCCACTAATCCCGGTGAACCTGGAAAGCCAAAGATGGTTTCATCCTCTTCAACTACAATTTAGCTTTAATGGGAACCTGCATATGATGATGGCGGTTCTCCCATAAAGTAGTATCAACTCTATATGGATTAAGTGGAAGGTCTAAATCAACCTAATGTTGAAAACTGGGTTCTCCAATTCGCTGGATCTTCACTCACCTATACAGTCGCAAGTGGACTCGTGCCAAAGTCCAGCTATAGATTCAAGATCCTTGCTCAAAGTGAGTACAACATACAGAGCTAGTTCTCTCAGATAAGTGAATATATCGCAGCATCTCTGCCTGATATGATAAGCTTTTCAGCAACTCCTTTCTCAGTTATCTCTGAAACAAGTCTACTGTTCAATTGGGTAACGCCTGTAATAGATCAAACTGCAAATGTCCCCATTAACTACTACAAAATTTACTGGGATGAAGGTTTCAGAAATAGTGGATAGTTCGTATTACTCTCATTAGTTGCTTCTTATGATCAGAACTTCTACACTGCAACTAACTTGGAAACAGGCCACCTTTACAAGTTCTAGGTGTCAGCTGTCAATGATGTTGGTGAAGGATTACTCTCAGGTGAAATTCAACATCTGGCAATGTCTATTCCCAAGGCACTTCAACAGCTCTTCATTGCGAGTACAACATAGACTAGTGTAACAACTGCATCAGCCACCATTTCTTGGTATGCAGTTATTGAGTCTGGTGGAGTGCCACTGACTGGCTATAAGATGTATGCAACACTTATTTCTACAGGTGTGCAATCGCTCGTCTATGATGGAACTAACCAACCTTAGATCCTTTAAACAACAATAGCAGGCCTTGTTCTTAACCAGTAATACAACCTCTACCTTACTTGTCTCAATGGCTATGAAAGTCCTCAGAGCCCTGCCCTGCTCATCACAGCAGCTGGACTTCCAGGCGCACCTGGAGCTATTCTTGAGATTACCTTATCACGTACTGGATAAAGTATTGGACTCTAATGGTCAGCACCAGTTAGCAATGGTGGTTCTAATATCCTTGCTTATACTCTAGTATAAGTCATCGAGAATTAGAATGACAAAATCTTCTATTATGGAACGAATCTTCTGACAACGGTCACTGGACTTTCTAGTGGAGATTTGTACAGCTTCAAAGTCAAAGCTACTAACATTGTTGGTGATGGAGCATGGTCCAGAATTTATCAGTTCATAATAGTGGACCAACCATCTGAACCCCTTAATCTCTTAGTAGACTCATACGACAATACATATGTGAGCATTTCATGGGAGCAACCTCTCTACAATGGAGGACAAGCACTAACTGGCTTCTAAGTTTATCGTCAATAGTGTTCCGATTCACTTTCATCCCAGATCCTTATAGCAACTCTCCCACCCTCTCAGTTTGAATATACTGACACTTCAGTTACAGGCGGAATGCTTTACTGTTACAATTTGGTTGCTTTTAACATCCTCGGTGGCAACTCTGCCTAGAGTGTCTCTGCAAAAGTTACACCCATAACAGTACCCAGCGGTTTACCAGCACCAACTCTGGTTACCTTGACACTGACATCAATCACAGTATAATGGTATCCTCCCACTTTAACAGGTGATTCTGAAATTGAACGATACATTCTCTACATCAAAGCTGAATATGAAAGTCAGTACAGAGAAGTCTACTCAGGAAAGAGTATGGCATATACTGCTGATTACTTGGCGAAGGGCTTCAACTATCAGTTCAGAGTACGAGCTATTAATGCAAGAGGAGCAAGCGATGCTAGTGCTTCATCAGACCTCTTTATTACAGCCCTTGTTCCATCAGTGCCTCTTGCTCTCGATCTTGTTAGTCGAGGGTCAGGCACTATTACTTTTAAATGGGAAGCACCCACTGATAATGGTGGCTTAGAGCTTACAGGTTTCAAGATATATATCGCACAAGGCAGTGGAGAATACCTTGAAGTGGTAAGCTCACCCACAGAGCTCAACCCTACAATCTTAACTTACACGAGCACTGGACTGACAGCAGGTCTCGCCTACAAAGTTGAGGTGTCAGCTTTTAACCCTATTGGAGAAGGCTTAAGAACAGATCACATCTTTGTATTCGCTGCAGACTTGCCTCAATCACCTGTAAACCCTCCCAGTGTCTTCGAGTTCAGTTAAACATCGATCACAATAAACATCGACGCAATTCCAACACTCAGCAATGGAGGTTCTCCGATCACAGGTTACATCATTATGATCGATGATGGCCTAGGAGGTGAGTTCACGGAAGTTCAGAACTCTATCTCAACAGCATCTTTGACTATAAGCAATCTACGCAGTGGTCGAAGCTATAGGATCAAGTATGCTGCAAGGAACATTGTCTATGATCAGCTCAACATGTACAACTGTGATTCACTCAAGTTTAGTAGCAGTCTACTAGTTCTGACAGCAGTTAATCCAGGGTCTCCTCAAAGCTTGGTACAAGATTCAATTTTGAAATTCAAAACAGCAATTGTTGTGCAATGGATGGCACCAATTGAAGATGGTGGGTAGCCATTAATCGCTTACATCCTGAGCATTAAATCAATGGCAGATCTATCTGTGGTCGAATATACGTTAGCATCTTCTGCTTATGACTATACATTCACAGGTCTTACACCTGGAGTTAGTTACTCTATAATGATCAAGTCAAGAAGCTTAGTTGGCGATTCAGATTGGTCCCTTCCCACTTTTGCTTATTCAGGCATTGAACCTAC
>Ga0138279_1228518_pt1 | contig 8086 bp, 12 predicted proteins | sample M_140205_X_mt_FD_106908 | JGI IMG/M metagenome (GOLD analysis project Ga0138279, IMG submission 106908) | Freshwater microbial communities from Lake Montjoie, Canada - M_140205_X_mt (Metagenome Metatranscriptome) | ecosystem: Environmental > Aquatic > Freshwater > Lake | place: Canada: Quebec...
ATGCTAAGCACCTAATTTGAGGAATGACCAGTTGTAAATAATGATCCTTTCCTTTCCAATGTTTTCTAAATTGGACACATCTACTTATCACGATTGATTTTCTTCTTGTCCGTGGGTCTTAATTCTATAATAGGAAGAGCCTCCTAAATCTCTTTTGGTTTACTCTCAACCATCTTCGAATTCTTTATATTTTAACTACAGCCCTCGATAAACATCCCATAAATGTAACAACCCTCTGAGAGTTTTTCAGACAAAAGATCTGGATTGGTCATTGTAGTAAAAATTTATTCAAACTCAATTTTGTCGATAGGGATTGTATATTTTCTAGCAAAATTCTGCTTAATTCCAGTGATAAAGGACTGAGGGAAAAAGAACCCATTCATCCAAAATGCTTTTGGAATTCCATTAGTATTCCAATCAGCAATAAAGTTCACCCTATCCCTCAATTCTTTGAACCAGCCCCCGAGTGGTTTAACGGACAGGAATCCACAGCCATCCTAGGTCCAGTGTTGAGGTACCTGGTTGTTTAGCAGTTTTTTTTCCATGAGTTCTAAATAGTCGCTGGTCATTAAATTACCTTTAATTACATCAATAAAATCTTTGAGTTCGAGACTCATGACTTGGACAAGGGCGTTTTACTTGAATGCTTCTTGATTCAGAACAGTGTTCATGCTTTCAAGGTAAGTCACCTCTTATTTCGAACGAAGTAGTTCTAAATCAAACAATTTAGGCAAGGAAACTCTTAGTTCATTAGCTTTTTCTTCTAAAATATCTTCAATTGAACGTCCGACTGTTGTACTCCGGACAGTAGGTTGTATATTTGATAATTTGTTCATTTGTTCTTGCACATTTGCTTCATTTGTGGAAATCTCAACGTTAGGATGGAGCCCTTAAAGTCCTGTACTCACACTGTCTTAGTGTTCCTTTATATGGGCGACCTAATCGGAGACTTTAGGGAATAAAGGCCGTTTCTACTTCTTTTCTTCATCAAAGAACTACTCTGAGTCAAAATTAATCACATTAGAATTGATAAACTTCTCTGCGAATTATTTTATAAATCTCTCATCTTTGTCATCAATCACACGTCCCCCGTAGTTTATGACCGATGTAAGAATGTTAACCACTTTCAACTCGAGTTTGTCGTGATCTTCCAACATTATGAAGATTTGATCGCACGTAACTTTAAGATCTTCTTTGCTAAAGTCATAAATGTTGCTCCATCCGATTGGTCCGAACTTCTTCCGGTCTATAATAAGGGAATGAAATAGTGTAAGAGAGTAGAACATTGTCTTCATCAAGTTAGGATGTTTACTATTCTTAAATTAGGAATCGTTCACGTTATTTTATGCATTTAGCATTGTTTGTTTGACATCTCCACTTGTCTCTATTGAGACTTTGACACTGTTTTGAAGAATAGATGTTGGAAAACTTTCGGTGGGGGACGTCGTCAGAATCAGTCTGAATTCATCATCTACATTGGATTCAGACAGGTCTTCTACTAGTTTTTCTAAAACACTTACCCAGGACAACTACAGATGGGTGTTCTGGTACATCAAATAGAATCCATCTTCAATGCATTTGGCGAATAGAGATTGAGCTTGTTTACCTTGTCCTTGTCCTAGGGATAACACTTTTAATTCTTTAAGGATACCCTTGCACTAATCTCTAACATCATTGAGAGGGTCTGAACCAGGAGTAGTAATGAGCAGAATAGGTGTTTCCTTGGTAGAAGACTTAAATACTTTGTCAATGTCAAATAAAGGAGATTCAGTCTAAAATTTGCCGTAAAGTTTGTGAATCCATTCCTTCATTGCAATCCGTAGGTAGTCAGGTCTAAACATTTTGTAAAATAGTAGTTTTTGGAAGGGGTTTAAACGTTCATTCCATTCTCCAGGAAGCACAATCTTTTTAAGATCATCCCCAAAGTATATTGCTTTGAATTTCTGGTAATTACCTATAAAATACTCCTAAAATCCTTCAAATGCTTTGAATTTCTTGAGACCCACGAGATCTGTGTGTATTCTGATCCATGTAAGTTGATTTATTTAATCTGGGCCTTCAACATTGATAGGCGTGTCATTGCCATAAATCAAGTAAACTTATTCATTTTCATCAATTCTTTTCATACTAATTTCCAACTTTACTATCATGTTAAATGAAAATAGAATTCTGTCTTTCTCCAAAAGAGATCGGCATACATCAATGTAAATCATTTTAAAGAATTGATTCTAAATATTATCAATGCGAGTATTAAGCTCAGTGGACTTTTCTGATTGAGTAGAAGATTGTTCGAATAACTGCTTGAACCACTTGAGAGAAAATTGATACATGTAGTTAACATTGATCATATCTGTAACTGAAAAGAAAATAAGTGTACTTTTGATTGCTATGTCGATATATTTAGATCTTTCTTCCATGATTTGATCTTCTCGTAACTTAGTTTTTTCCTGTGCTTGCTTTATTAGGTTGGCTTCTTTTTTTGTAACTGAAAGCTGAGTTATGATATCATCATCGTCAAGTATTTCATCAGGATTTGTATTCTTAAGACTGTCCAATATGAGGTCTTCTTTTTCAAGCAATTTCTTGATGTTAGATGCATTTGCTTCAATTAAAGCGTTTCTTTCTTCTTCCAATTCTCTTTTTTCAATACTTACAACAAGACTAAGCATTTGATCGACAAGGCCTTGTTCAGTAATTCCAAAGTTAATCATACATAGTTTCACACAATTTTCTGGAGTGTAATGAGGATTAGGAAGAGTAGTGGTTAAGAACAACTTGAAGTCATCATTGAAATCAATATCTTTGTCACCTTAAACAATGACTTTGGACCTGCCTTTCATTTTGATCTTAGGATTGAGAATCATTTCTAAAACAGGGGGGATTTCTTCACATACGTTTTCTACTAGAAATTATTTACCATATTTAATAGCTTACTCTAGATCTGTTGAAATTTTCGGGTCATTATGTTTTAAAACAACAAAGTTCTCCCTTTTCAAATGATTGCCTAGTTTGCGAATAAATATATTTGCTTGCATTTGTGGGTCAATACACATTGGTTATCGTTTTGAGTTCATAATAATTAGCGCGTTTTCGATACTAAAATCATCATCAGAAAGTTTGCAAACAGCTTTCCAGTTTTCAATTTCCACCTGATCACCGATAATATTTTTTAAAGTGGGGGATTTACTTATTTTTATATTGAATTGTTTTATTTTACTTATCCACTCTACTAATAAGCGTTTACGGTAAATAACGTCAAAGGGACTGGCTTAAGAAAGTACTCCTGAAGCAATCACACAATTGCCAATTAAGAAATTGATGTTTGCATTCAAAGTGCTCACTTCATTGGTCCATCTTTCCTTTTCATCTTTTAGTCCTGATAAGAGTTTAGTTGCCCTAATCAGTCTTTGCTTGTTCATCTCTAGATTATTAGCTACTTCTTCTTTACGTTGTTGGCATGCTTGTGCTTCTTTGAAAAGTCTGTCACATTTCTGCTCACAATCATTCTTTTCGTTGTTCAGTTTGTCCAGTAGAGCCTGTCCTTCAATTAACATTTGTTCCCCTTCTGCCAACTTTTCTAAAATTGGTTTTAGCTTAACATTGGTAACATAAATGGCTTTCATGGCCTTCACCCACCCCGCCAATTTCACACATGCTTGACTTATCGATTCTTAGAAGTTGGTTTCAAACCTAGAAGCATCCTAAACAGCATCCATCTTTTTAAATTGCCTGTCTGTTATTTGCTCTTCTTTGATTCTTCTTACTAAATTGGCTTTAAGCTCATTTACATTTTTCAATAAATTGTTTTTGGCTACAAGAAACCATTGTTGGTGATCTTCCTTATTTTGAACTTTTTTTTCTTCCTCAAACAAAAGAACCATTACTTTCATGCAATAACACACGGCTTCTGTGGGAACAATGTAGGAGTTGACCTCTGTTATGTCCTTAGAGTTAAGTTTTTCGGCGAGTTTGAGTGCTTCTTCTTTTTCCTTTTCAGTGTCTTGTTTCTCAAATCTGATTACTTCATTCATTTTTTCGAGAGCTTTTACTTTAATGTCTTGTTCAGCACTAGCAGCATTTACTTCTTCTCGTTTTATATTAGTTTCCTCTTAAACTACTTTCAGTTGCTCATTTTGGGCAGTTAACTGTATTTCAAGTTCACGTAATTCCGGTTCTTCTTCTTTTATTTTGAGTTGTAATTCATTAACTTTCTTCTGGGAAGAGTCAATAATATCCAAACCCGACATTTATCGTTGAATCTGTTTTTTACTGTTGTTCAGCAAGCTGGTATAAACATCCCTTTAGGAAGAAGTTAGTTCTAACTAACTTGCAGGTGTGATTTAATTCTATCTTTTTGCATCTTTGAGATACACTTAGTTCAATGCTTCTGTACTCTTGTGCATGCATGCAAACATTTCGACAATCTGGTTCTTTTGGGTTCCAATGTCTAAAGTCCATCCGTCTAATTTACTCAATGCCACACTTTTCAACGCATCTTCAGGCCAATCACGCTACTAGTCAATCGTAGTACAGTTTATCAATGAAGGGAAATTGCGGATGTTGGTTTTAAAGGAGGTGTTCATAGGACTCATGGCCAACACTATATGAAGGTTCTTCTTTAGAGATATTAGCTACTGGTTTTAAAGATTTACAGGAGTTTGTTCTATACTTTTCATTTGACAGTCCCTTTTTGCTTGTAAATTCATTTCTTCATATTCTGCTGGTTCTTAAATATTAGGAACATGACCACTGTTTAAAATATTGTTAAGGTCTTCTAACATTTTTTCATGTATTAACTGAGTGTCATTTAACAAGAAAGTTGTTTGGATGCGTTTTGAACCTGCATTCATGAGGAATGCCTTTATATCTGTTTTCCAATTTTTATCAACTTTGTAATCTTTAATTATTTCAATTGTGTATAATTGCTAATGCATAACAAAATTTGCAATATGACAGCAGGAACGTTTACCTGTACCTCCAACCCCCATCAAAAATATATTCCCTCCAGGAAGTTAAATTACTCTGCACAGCCTACATAAATGTTTAATGCAATCTTCGAACATAACCATATCAATTTGACTGTTTTCAAAGTTGTAGTCTGTCAGAATGTCTATTAGCACTGCTTTAATTTTATCAAGGTCGTCAATTGGTTTTTACATCTTCACATTAGTATCATTATTTCTATCCATAAATGTTACAAACATTGTATCCTTATCCTAAACAGACTCTTCTTGTTCTAATCGGTTGAATTTCTCTAAAATTTGAGTGGTTGCAACTTTGGAGTAATACACAACATCTTGAGGATCTGTCAACCTGTCTTTGAACGCCCTGTTCATTTCGTGGTTGAGTAAAGTAATCAAATGTCGCTGGGAAGTTATCACACTCTTATGACCCAAACAAAGCCCCTGGAAAACTTTTGTAATGTCACGCATATTGAATTGCTAATGAGACTTCTTAGGAATAGGCAGCAGGAACTTTGAAACAATATTCTAGATATCCACTACTGTGTCTATGCAGAGTTTTACTTTGTCTTTAACAATAGTCACGTGTTCCCTTAGGAAATGGCCGACAATATTGGAATAAATGAATGTGATCGCATTAGAAGACATTTTATTTTAACAAATGATGTTGAAGAATCTCGTTAAACGTGCACTAATAGTTGATCTTCCTCCTCCAGGTAGACCCATAGCACATATAAACTAGAGGTCAACAATGTACTTGAATTCGAATTCTGTCATTTCATACCAACCTTTGTGGTCGAAAAGCTGTCTAATCAATTCTAAAGGAGGTTGAGATCCGAATTCCTCTTTTTTAGGCATATTGAGATCATCGATAAACACAAACGCTTTTCTATTATTTTCAGGTCCGAGTACACTTAATTTTCTTCGCTTTAATTTGGGCAAAATAGTTGATAATATGCTTGAAATACCTGTTTGAGCACTAAAGTTAAGTTTTATTGTTATTTATCTTAGAGAAGGGAAGGAATTTATTAATGTTTCACATGTAATAGTCTTCCCTGTTCCAGTGTCTCCACAATTAATCACATGCATGTGACAATTAAGAAGCGTTTTGTTTACAGTGAGTTACTTTGTGGATTCTTCAGTTGGTATGATGAGTTCCTCAAATGCTAAATTAGGTATCTTCAATGCAGGAGTTAATTTATCCCATAAAACCCAACAATTCTCTTTTAAGTCTACAGCGTAATCCTATTAGGACGTGTTATGCTCAATGGGAGGGATTTTCTATATATTGTTTTGTCGCTCCAACTCCAAATTCACTTGGAACACGAGTTCTCTAATAATGTTGTTGAATTTTAATTTACCTATTTCATCAGTGTTAGCTCCAAATGACCACACAAGACAATAAACGAATAACATTTCAGTACAATGTTTTAAATTGTCTATAACTGATTTATCTGCATCTTCTAAATCAATTTTTCTGCAAATATTCACATTTGCATTGAGTAATTTGAAAAATGAATAAATTTAATTATTTTCACTGGTTTCAACAATTTGAACTGTTTCTTTGCGCAATTTGAATAATAAATCCTTTATGCTAAGGTTGTACAAGTTCCGTATTCGATCCATAAAATCGCATTCTTTTAACACATCAGGGAAATTGGGGTAGTAATTGTCGAAAAAACAAGCATATCCGAGTGAAGAGGAGTCCATATAGACCATGCCACATCTAGATACTGTAGCTGGTGATGCTTCTGACAGACTGTCGGTCTCAAACATAATTGACATCTACTTAGTGATGTGAATGATTTCATTGTTCGGAAGGCACAATTTCTTAGAGTCATCTAAGACTGAATTCATACTTTCAATCCAAAGAGAATCTACAGGGCCATCGAACATAAGCCACTGACGGTTTTCTGTCTTAAGTTGTGCAACTGCTTTGTTGAATATAATGGGTACAATACCGTTTGTATATTCTTTAGTAATTTGATTCATGTAGCCTTATATTTGTTCATTTAAGACAGACTTAGGGTTTAGTACCCAAGACTGCACTTTGCGTTAAGGGTTGAGTTTTTTTTGTTCTTCAGTGTCTGTTATTTGAGGGGAAATGCGTGATATGGCTAACTTGAGGACATTGAAGTTAGAAGTTTTACCACTTCCCGTAGCTCCCACTAGCATGATTCCATGTCTCACTTCCATTGTTTCCAACAATTGGTACACCTTCTTGACAAATCCTGGAATAGGATTTAAATTGAGTTCCTTCAAACTCTCGTTGATGGAGGTGGACAATATTCCAAATTGGTTTTCGGGTTTCTTAGTCTTAGGAAATAAGTCACTAATAATATTCTGGAACAGAGAAATGTCCTGCTCCAAGAATTTGGGGAGGTTTATGTCAATAAGAGCCTTGAGCACAATCTCAGACTCATCTCCATTCACATTGTTGCGTTTGAGGATGCCAGCAGCTGCAATTGTCGATTTTACAGCACGCATTCCATAGTCTTAGTGGAATTGGTCGGACAATTGTTGCGAACATAAAATAAATGTGTCGACTAGTTTGTTAGAGAGCCATGTAGAGTCCATAAATCCAAAAGAGTACAATAAAATTTCTGCAATCAGTTTCTAGTCTGGAACCATCATAGCTACAGGTCTGAATAGAGCTTTTAAGTTATCAGGAAGTTCCTGTCGCCCTTTATAAGTTGGATTCATTGTAATATACACATTGAATGTGTTCAACACCTTGATTTCACTGTCAAGGAAGAAAAATAAACATTCTTTAACTCCTTTACGCTTTTCATTCAATAGAGATTGCATTTATTGAGCAACAACTGAAAGCACCTCCAAGCTTATACGATTAAATTCATCAAAACAGCACCAGGCTCCACAAGAAGCCAATCCTTTGAAAAATGTACCAATCATAGTGTATTCCATTTCAGGCCCACAATTAAAGACTTTGCATAATTTTGCAAGATTCTTTGCCAAATCTTTAGTTGTTTCTGTTTTACCTGTACCTGCAGGACCTTCTGGCGCTCCCCCATAAAATAAATAATAAGCACCCACAAATCTTCTATCGCATCTATCAGTTAAAGGAGTGATTACCAATCTTGTTGAGTTTCCTACGTACTCAAATC